>Ga0256406_1006371_pt1 | contig 11889 bp, 8 predicted proteins | sample RumenRJG_03DNA_FD_185986 | JGI IMG/M metagenome (GOLD analysis project Ga0256406, IMG submission 185986) | Bovine rumen microbial communities from Lethbridge, Alberta, Canada - RJG_03 | ecosystem: Host-associated > Mammals > Digestive system > Stomach > Rumen | place: Canada: Alberta | collected...
GTTCTTAATTCTTTTATTTTTCACAACACAAAAGTACTACTTTTTACCGAATGCGCCAAGAACTTTTTGCTTTTTGGCGCTTCTTTGTTTATCCTTTGTGTTGCATTTTCTATTTGAACTTAAGAAAACGGGTGCCTGAGGGTTGGGGTTCGGTAGGGGGATGGTAGGGGAATGGTAGGGGAATTGTTCGGCCCTTTCCCATTATTACCCATCGATGGGAAATGGTGGATACTTTTTTTCGAGGTCAGAACCACTGCACCGGCACATCATCCTGGAGGACAGGCGCTTGCAGGCCGCTGCCGAGGTGCCGGGGGCTGCGGAGGATGCGGATTTCGTCGTAGAGGCCGGCGTCGAGGAAGGCGTCGAGCACCTGGCGGCCGCCTTCGACGATGAGGCTCTGCAGTTTGCGCTCGTGGAGTTCGCGGAGCACGTCGGGGATGGTCTGGCAGCGGAGGTGCAGCCAGTGGGGTGGCACGTCGGTGAGGCGTCCCCTTCTGTCCAGCACGACGGGTTGGGGCTGGGGCCCGAGGCAGTGGCGAGCGGTGAGGGAGGGGCGGTCGAGGAGGTAGGTGTCGCTGCCGACGAGGATGGCGGCTTCTTCGGTGCGCCAGCGGTGGTTGAGGCGGTTCTGCGCGGGGGTGCTGAGCCAATAGGCGCCGGGGGTGGAGGGCGCCAGGAAGCCGTCGGCGCTCTGGGCCCATTTTAATATGATGTAAGGGCGTTGCTTTTCGATGAAGGTGAAGAAGCGGCGGTTGAGGTAGCGGCCTTCCTCCTTCAGGACATGTCGGACAACCTCGATGCCAGCCTGTTGCAGTTTGGCGAAGCCGCGCCCAGCGACAAGGGGGTTGGGGTCGTCGTTGCAGCAGACGACGCGGCTGATGCGGCGCTCGACGATGAGGTCGGCGCAGGGGGGGGTGAGGCCATGGTGGGAGCAGGGCTCGAGGTTGACGTATAGTGTGAGGGCGGAGGGAGATAGTTCTGGCCTCCGGCATCCTGCCTCCAACCTAAGCAAGGCGTTGCGCTCGGCGTGGTTGTGGCCGTATTCCTGGTGATAGCCTTCGCTGAGGATGCGACCGTCGCTGCCGACCACCACGCAGCCCACCAACGGGTTGGGGCGAGTGCGTCCCAACCCGTTGGTGGCCAGCTGAAAGCAGCGGCGCATGTAGGAGATATCCAGCTCTCGTTGCGTCATCCCTGTGGATTGCACGTGAACCAGTTTGCGCGGAGGATTACTCGCTCAGGCGGCGGTATTTCTCCACCTCGGCTTCGGCCTTTTTGACCTCTTCGCGGGCTTCCTCGATTTTCTTTTGGGCGGGGCCTTTCTGGCCTTCGCGGTTCTTGATGCTGGCTTCGAGGTCCTTGATGTCCTTCTCGGCGTCGGCGATTTTGGTCTTGTAGCCCTCGATGTCCTTCTTTTTGGAGGCGATGCGGTCCTGGTCCTTCTTGATGTCCTTCTCGATGTCGGCGAAGTCGCCTTCGGCGCTCTTGAGGGCTTTCTGGGCTTTCTCGAGGGCTTTCTGCATCTCTTCCATGCTCAGGCCGGCCTCATACTTGGCCACGTACTGGACGAAGGTCTCCATGAACTTGCGGACGTTGCCCTGGAGGGCTTCCTGGTTGCTGGTGAGGTCTTTGGGGATGACGCAGACGGTGAGCTCTGTGGCACGGTTTTTCTTTTTGCCGGTCTCTTCGAGCTTGAAGTAGAAGTCGATGGGTTCGGCGGCGAGGTCGGCGAAGACCTGGTTGAGGCAGGCGGTGAAGGGCTTGGCCTTGGAGGTTTTGAGTTTGGCCTCTTTGAGGCGTTTTTCCATGGCCTTCTCGGTGATTTTCAACTCTTTGTCGATGCTTACGGTGTAGCCGTTGGCGGTCATGTCGCCGATTTGGACTGGGGTAACCTGCACATTTTGGGCCATGAGGGCGCCGAAAAGCATCACGGCGGCGGCCAGGGATACTAGTTTTTTCATCATAATGATTTGTTTTTAAATTGATTAATATTATTTCCGTTGTACTATTTAGTTGCAAAGGTACGCAAAAAATTTCAAACCGAGGCAAAAAAATAGTTTTCAACAATGGGTCGGGGAGGCGAAAAAATGCGTAATTTTGCAACTCCGACCCGACGGCGTCGGCTGCCGCTTTGCGTTTAATATCAATCAAAAACACCTCGCGCCCATGGCCCAGTTCACCCACCTGCACGTGCACTCGCACTATTCGATGCTCGACGGCATGTCGAAAATCCCCGACCTCATAGCCAAAGCCCGCCGCTGCGGCATGACGAGCCTGGCCCTGACCGACCATGGTAACATGTTCGGTATCAAGGATTTCCTGGACACTGCCGACAAGGTGAACCGCAAGGCCAAGGAGGCTGGCGAGCCGCTGTTCAAGCCCATCGTGGGCATCGAGGCCTACTGTGCGCGGCGCACCCTGCGCGACAAGGACAAGAACCTGCGCGAGGTGAACCCCGAGAACGGTCGCGACCGCATTGTGGACCGCTCGGGCTACCACCTCATCCTGCTGGCCAAGAACCTCAAGGGCTACCACAACCTCTGCAAGCTCTCGTCGATAGCCTACACGGAGGGCTTCTACGACCGTCCGCGCATCGACCACGAGGTGCTGGAGCAGTACCGCGAAGGCCTCATCGTCTCGTCGGCCTGCCTGGGCGGCGAGGTGCCGCAGCTGATATTGAAGGGCGACATGGAGGGTGCCGAGCGGGCGGTGGTGTGGTTCAAGGAGCGCTTCGGCGACGACTACTACATCGAGCTCATGCGCCACCCGACCGACAAGCCGCGCGCCAACACCGAGACCTACCGCTACCAGCAGCGTGTGGAGCCTCACCTCATCGCCCTGGCGCGTAAGCACGGCATCAAGCTCATAGCCACCAACGACGCCCACTTTGTGGAAGAGGAGCACGGGGCGGCGCACGACCACCTCATCTGCCTGGCCACGCAGAAGGACTACGACGACCCCAACCGCATGCACTACACGATGCAGGAGTGGCTCAAGAGTCCGGAGGAGATGGAGGCCCTCTTTGCCGACCTGCCCGAGGCGCTGGAGAACACGATGGAGGTGGCCGGGAAGGTGGAGACCTACAGCATCGACTCCGACCCGCTGATGCCCATGTTCCCCATCCCGGAGAGCTTCGGCAAGGAGGAGGAGTGGCGCGCGCGCTTCAGCGAGCAGGACCTCTTCGACGAGTTCACCCGCAACGAGCGGGGCGAGGTGGTCATGGAGCAGGAGGCCGCCGAGAAGAAGATCAAGCGGCTGGGCGGCTACGAAAAGCTCTACCGCATCAAGTTCGAGGCCGACTATCTGGAGCACCTCGTGTGGGAGGGTGCAAGGAAGAGGTATGGGGGAGAGAAAGGGAGTGAAGAGGGAGTGAAAGGGAGTGAAAGGACAAATGTGGATTTCTACAGAGGAGAGGACCTCGGCGAAGAAGTGCGCGAGCGCATCCGCTTCGAGTTGCACACCATCAAGACGATGGGCTTCCCTGGCTACTTCCTCATTGTGAGCGACTATATCCGCGCCGCGCGCGAGAAGTTGGGTGTCAGCGTGGGTCCCGGGCGCGGCTCGGCGGCGGGAAGCGTCGTGGCCTACTGCCTTTGGATCACCGACCTCGATCCGCTGCGCTACGACCTCCTCTTCGAGCGCTTCCTCAACCCCGACCGCATCTCGCTGCCCGATATCGACGTCGACTTCGACGACGCGGGGCGCGAGCTGGTGCTCGACTGGGTGACCGAGAAATACGGCAAGGAGCGCGTGGCCCACATCATCACCTACGGCACCATGGCCACCAAGAGCTCCATCGCCGACGTGGGGCGCGTGGAGAAGATACCGCTCACCGAGGTCAACCGCCTCAAAGGCTATATCCCCGACCGCGGCTTCCCCGACAATGTGAAGGACGAGAACGGCAAGGCCCCCAAGGTGAACCTCAAGAACTGCTACAAGTATGTGCCCGAATTGAAGGCCATCATGGAGGGCACCGACGAGAAGATGAAGCAGATGCTCACCTACGCCTCCGAGCTGGAAGATACCAACCGCCAGGTGGGTATCCACGCCTGCGGCGTCATCATCGGCTCGCAGGATCTGACCAACATCGCCCCGATATGCGTGATAGACAACCAGCTGGTAACGCAGTATGACGGCCACGTGGTCGAGACGGTGGGACTTATCAAGATGGACTTTCTCGGCCTGAAGAACCTCACCATCATCAAGAACTGCGTGGCCATGCTCAAGAAGGGGCGCGGCATCGACGTCGATGTGGACCACCTGCCGCTTGACGACGAGCTGACCTACAAGCTCTTCTGCGAGGGCAACACGGTGGGTGTGTTCCAGTTCGAGTCGGCCGGCATGCAGAAGTATCTGCGCGAACTGCAGCCCCACGTCATCGACGACCTCATCGCCATGAACGCCCTCTACCGTCCGGGCCCCATGGACTACATCCCCGACTTCATCGACCGCAAGCAGGGACGCAAGCCGGTGGAATACGACATACCGGTGATGGAGAAGTACCTCAAGGACACCTACGGCATCACCGTCTACCAGGAGCAGGTCATGCTCCTGAGCCGCCTGCTGGCCGACTTCACGCGCGGCCAGAGCGATACCCTGCGCAAGGCCATGGGCAAAAAGCAGATCGACAAGATGAACGAGCTGGAGGTGCTCTTCTACGAAGGCGGCGAAAAGAACGGCCACCCCCGCGAAAAACTGAAGAAAATATGGGAGGACTGGAAGAAGTTCGCCTCCTACGCCTTCAACAAGAGCCACGCCGCCTGCTACTCGTGGGTGGCCTACCAGACGGCCTACCTCAAAGCCAACTACCCAGCCGAATACATGGCCGCCGTCATGACCTCGGCGCAGACCGACATCAGCCGCGTGCGCGAGCTGATGGACGACTGCCGCCGCCAGGGCGTCGAGGTGGCTGCCCCCTCGGTCAACCACTCGCAGATGGACTTCGCCGTCGACCAGGACGGCAAGATACGCTTCGGACTGCAGGCCATCAGCGGCATGGGCGAGGCGGCCAGCAGCGTCATCATCGCCGAACGCGAGAAGAACGGCCCCTTCAAAGACATCTTCGACTTCCTGGAGCGCATCGACATGCACTCGGTCAACAAGAAGAACATGGAGGTGCTGGTCAAGGCCGGCGCCTTCGACGGCGTAGGCACCATGCACCGCGCGCAGTACTTCTACAAGGAGAACGACCTCGAGACCACCCCCACCTACCTCGACCAGCTCGTCCGTTGGGCCATCCGCAAGCAGGACGGCGCCGCGTCGAACCAAATGTCCATCTTCAGCATGAGCGAGGAGCTGGCCGAAGAGGCCCACCCGCCGATACCCGACGCCACGCCCTGGACCAACATCGAGCGCTGCCGCTACGAAAAGGAGGTCGTCAGCACCTACCTCAGCGGCCACCCGCTGGACGACTACCGCTTCGAGGTGCAGGCCTACACCAACATCGGAGTCGACCAGCTGAACAACCTCGAGGCCCTCGACGGACGCGAGGTCAAGTTTGCCGGCATGGTCTCCGGCGTCAAGGAGATGGTGTCGAAAAAAGGCGACCCCTTCGGCAACATGATGCTCGACGACTACAGCGGAAGCTACGAACTCAAACTCTTCGGCCAAGAGTATACCGACTTCCGCAACTTCTTCATTGACAACACTTTCATTTACTGCCGCGGCGTGGTGCGCACCAGCCGCTACACCGACAAGAAGTCGGGCCTCGAGAAGACCTTCACCAAACTCAAGATTACCAGCATGATGCCCCTCGGCGGCGTGATGGACAAATACACCGCGCAGCTGGGCTTCAACATCCGGCTGGGCGACGTCAACGAGGCCTTCTGCCTTGAGCTGCAGCGCCTTGCCAGGCAGCATAAGGGCAACGTGCCCCTGCGCGCCGTCGTGCTCGACCCCGAGCGCAACCTGCAGCTCACCATGTCGTCGCAGGACCTCCGCGTCAGCGCACGCGAGATTATGCCCGAATTGTTGAAGTTGCCAGGAGTGTTTGACATGAAGCCCATTCCTAAATCTTAACAACACACCGACTGAAAATCAACTCCATGAAGTGGACAAAGAAGCGACTCAACAACCTCTTCCTTCTCATCGGCATCGTGGCTGTGGTGGTGATGCTATTCACCTTCGAGGTCAGCTTCGTTGAGCTTTGGCAACACATCTGCCACGCTGGCTACTGGCTCATCCCCATCATCGGCATCTGGCTCGTGGTTTACGCCATGAACGCCCTCGCCTGGCGCACCATCGTCCACAGTCCTGCCGTGGGTCACGCGCGCGTATCTTTTTTACGTATGCTCAAACTCACCATCACCGGCTACGCCCTCAACTACGCCACACCCGTCGGCGGCCTCGGCGGCGAACCCTACCGTATCCTCGAACTCTCCAAAGACATCGGCAACCGTCGCGCCACTTCCTCGGTCATCCTCTACGTGATGATGCACTTCTTCTCCCATTTCTGGCTCTGGTTCCTCTCCATCTTCATCTACTTGGCCCTGGCACACCGAGGCCTCGTGCCGCTGACCCCCATGCTGAAAATCCTCCTTGCCATCACCACAGCCGTCTGCCTGCTGGCATTCTACCTCTTCATGCGCGGTTACCGCAAAGGTATGGTATTCAACACCATACGAACCATCGCCCATATCCCTTTCCTCACCCGCTGGTGTATCCGCTTCCTGCGTCGCCGCGGCCACACTCTACGCACCATCGACGCCGAAATCGCAGCCCTCCACCAGCACGACCGGCGCGCCTTCTACGCCAGCCTACTGCTCGAGTTCTTCTCGCGCGTGGTGCAGGGATTCGAAGTGATGTTCATGCTCCTGCTTTTCGACATCGACTTCGGAGGCGGCACGAGCGGCCTGGCGCTCACCTTCGTCGTCTCGCTCCTCATCGTAGCCATCACCTCGCTGCTAGCCAACATTTTAGGCTTCCTCCCCATGCAGCTCGGCGTGCAGGAGGGCGGCTTCGTGGTCTCCATCGCCCTGCTTGGCTTCGCCCCCTCGCTCGGCATCTTCGTCTGCATCATCTGCCGCGTCCGCGAAATCATCTGGATCGCCCTCGGCCTCGCCCTGATGCGCATCGGCGAAAAGCACCCCTCCTGACCCTTTCCGCCCCCCTCCCCCACCCTACCCTTTTTCATCCCCCGGCAAGGAAGAGGTCATTTCCCGGTTTTTTTCAAAAAAAACTGAAACAAAATCATCCTCGGGGTGCAACATTTTTCGGTTTGTGGCGTTAAGGGGATATTATTATGAAACAATATCTCGACCTACTGCAACACGTGCTCGACCACGGCACCGTCCGCGAGGACCGCACCGGCACCGGCACCATCGGCGTCTTCGGCTACCAGATGCGCTTCTGCCTCGCCGACGGCTTCCCGGCGTTGACCACCAAGAAGTTGCACCTGCGCTCCATCATACACGAGTTGCTGTGGTTCCTCCGCGGCGACACCAACATCAAATATCTCAAAGACAACGGCGTCTCCATCTGGGACGAGTGGGCCGACGCCGAGGGCAACCTCGGACCCGTCTACGGCTCGCAGTGGCGCTCCTGGCCCGACGGCCACGGCGGCACCATCGACCAGATAGCCGGCGTGGTGGAGGAAATCAAGCGCAACCCCTTCAGCCGCCGCCTCATGGTCACCGCCTGGAACCCCGCCGAGATAGCCGACATGGCCCTCCCGCCCTGCCACTGCCTGTTCCAGTTCTATGTCGACCGCGGACGCCTCTCCTGCCAGCTCTACCAGCGCTCGGCCGACATCTTCCTCGGCGTGCCCTTCAACATCGCCTCCTACGCCCTGCTGACCATGATGATGGCGCAGGTCTGCGGCCTCGAACCCGGCGACTTCGTCCACACCTTCGGCGACGCCCACATCTACCGCAACCACCTCGACCAGGTGCACCTCCAGCTCAGCCGCCAGCCCCGACCCCTGCCCACCATGCGCATCAACCCTGCAGTGCGCGACATCTTCGCCTTCCGCTATGAAGACTTCACCCTCGAAGGCTACGACCCACACCCACACATCAAAGGGGAGGTGAGCGTATGACCTGGTGTGTAATCATGGCCGGTGGGGTCGGCAGCCGCTTCTGGCCACTCAGCCAGACCGACAACCCCAAGCAGTTCCTCGACATCATGGGCACCGGGCGCACCATGCTGCAGACCACCTTCCGTCGCTGCATCGACCTCTGCCCGCGCGAGAATATCGTCATCGTCACCGGCGAGCAGTACGTCGACCACGTCCGCGAGCAGCTCGGCGACCTGCAGCCCCACCAGGTGCTCGGCGAGCCCCTGCGTCGCGGCACCGCCCCCTGCATCGCCTACGCCGCCGCCGCCATCGCCCGGCGCGACCCCGAGGCCACTCTCATCGTGATGCCCTCGGACCACGCCATCTTTCAGGAAAAGAAGTTCCTGGCCGACCTGCGGCAGGCCGTCGACACCGTGCAGCGCCAGCCCTGGATCATCACCCTCGGCGTGCAGCCCGTCAACCCCAACACCACCTACGGCTACATCCAGCGCGGCAGCCGGCCGTCGCTGCCCGAGGTCCGCAACCTCCACCCCGTCACCACCTTCACCGAGAAGCCGCCGGTCGAGATGGCGCGCCAGTTCATCGCCAGCGGCGAGTTCTACTGGAACGCCGGCATCTTCGTATGGACCCTCCCCGTGCTGCAGGACGCCTACCGCAAACACCTGCCCGCCATGGCCGACGCCTTCTTCTCCCCCTCCCTCCAACCCCCAGCTTCCGACCTCGAGCAGATCTACTCCCAACTCGAAGCCGTCTCGGTGGACCAAGGCATCATGGAGCAGGCCGACAACGTGCACGTGCTCACCGCCTCGTTCGGCTGGAGCGACGTCGAAACCTGGGAGAGCCTCTACAATGTCTCCTCGCGCGACAGCCGCGGAAACGCCATCCAGGGCAACGTCTTTACCTACGACACCCGCAACTGCCTCATCGACATACCCGACGGCACCACCGCCGTCATCGACGGCCTCGACGGCTACATCGTCGCCGCCGCCAACGGCACCCTCATGATATGCCCCCGCCACCGCGAGGAAATGATATTCCGCTTCGCCAGCGACGTGGAACTCAAACAATTGATAGACAAAAAATAATTAAGGAGTTACCGGAAAAAAGAAAATGCCAACAGTACAAAGACATATTGAGGAGAATAGCCATAGAATATCCTATGTTAGAGAGATTGTCAAACAACGTTCTGTGAATCTGGATGCAGTCCCTGCTATGAGTCCAGCACTCATGTCCGATGGACAGTCTTGGAAGACTTTACCTTTTTCTTCGCCCAACAGTACAATTCGATTGGGTACCATGTTCAGTGGAATTGGAGCTATTGAGCATGCATTCCAGCGCCTCAAGTTAAATCATCGTATAGTCTTTGCGGGGGATATTGATGAGAAATGCAAGAAAAGTTATTTCGCAAATTATGAAATATCTCCATTTGATTGGTTTACGGATGCCCGATTGTTTGATGCTCGAAAATATGAGGGGCAGGTGGATTTACTTGTGGGAGGAGCTCCTTGTCAGGCGTTTTCAATGGTTGGAAAGAGGCTTGGTTTTGAGGACGCAAGGGGGACCTTGTTCTATGAGTTTGCCCGGGTAATAAATGAGACTCAACCCAAAGTGTTCATTTTTGAGAACGTTAAGGGGCTGACAAGCCATGATAGTGGGCGGACGTGGAAGATAATACATCGCATATTCTGTGAGTTGGGCTATGATGTTTACTACCGGGTTCTTAATAGTAAGGATTACGGTATTCCACAACACCGAGAACGTATTTTCTGCATTGGCTTCAAAAAACCACGGACATTTGCGTTTCCCGCGCCAATTCCTCTTGAGTATAGGATGTATGACTTTTTGGAAGATTATGTAGATACCAAGTATTTTCTCAAAGAAAAGGGCATAAAATTTGTTACGAGCCATAAGAATCGTGAGAAGTTCTATACACAGATAAACGGGGATATAGCATTGTGCCAAAAGCGCAACCAGCAGTTCAATTGGCATGGTGATTTCGTGTATCATCCGGTAGCAGTAGATGAATCGTTGGACGAAATGTTTGATGAATTCGTCTTCAACGTTAAAGAAGTTGAAGAGAAGTATTATTTATCAGAAAAGGTAGCCAAGTATGTTCTTTGTTCTGGAACGAAGAATTTTAAGACCCGAACAGAAACTGACCTTGATGTCGCACGCCCCTTACTTCAATCAATGCACAAAATGCATCGGGCGGGTGTGGATAACTATGTAACATTTAAGGGTCGCATACGAAAACTAACTCCCCGAGAGTGTTTGCGGCTTATGGGCTTCAAAGATAGCTATAAAATTGTAGTGTCGGATACGTCTGCATACCAACAGGCAGGAAATTCGATAGTGGTTGATGTATTGATAGCCCTACTCAAACAAATGGATATAACACAATACGGAATATAATGAAAATAGAAGGACAAGATTTTGATTTTGTTGACACACTTGCAACACCTATTGCAGTAGCTGACAGTTGGGTAAAGTCGCGAAACAAAATAGGTAAAGCCAAGGGTGAAGCCAAACTATATATAGGCAACAAAGATCGCATGCGAGAGTTCTATGGGGAAAACCGTTCTGCGCGTTGCTTTCTCCTTAAGAAGGATCTCGTTGCATATATGAAGGACATCAAGTCTGAGTATATGAACCCTACGCAGGATTATCGTGGGAAAGAAAACATGGCACAATTGTGGGCAGACAGGATGGCAATAATTGAAGAGTTGCCTAATGTTGTAATGTTTACGGTACATGACCAAGAACAGATTGAAGGGCCACGAGGATACTTGAACTCAAACGACGAAGCCTATTCGTTGATGAGGGAGATTGCACTTCCATGTGTGAGTTATATCTCCACCATGCACCTTATGGAGAATCAGTCGGACATATTCTATTGGCGGTTATTTGTCGATGATACAGAAATGGATCGGCGTAGAGACTATGTGCTGAAATATGGGAAAAAAGAGGACGATGCTCATCCTCCCTTGTCAGCCATAGAAGAGAAGAAAATTATAGAGTATCGTAATGCAAGGGATGGGCAAGGTAAATATAGGGAACGACTCCTTGATGAGTGCCCGTTCTGTCCAATTACAATGATAAATGAAGAGTCTCTGCTTATAGCAAGTCATATTAAACCATGGGCTGTGTCAGATGAGAAAGAGAAAGTTGACCCCAAAAATGGATTTATCCTTTCGCCTTTGTATGACAAACTTTTTGATCGGGGGTTTATCACATTCTCCACGGAACGTCATGTGCATATTTCCAACTGGCTCTCTCGGCAGGATCAGAAAAGAATAGGAATTACCGAAAATCAATTATTTCAATACATGCCCATAGATGAATACCGGGATAAGTACTTGGAATACCATAGAACGGAAATATTTAAAGGATAAAACATGTTGTAATATGAAACGTTACGAAATCAAATACCTTTTAAAGGAGGATGTCAGTGGCCTTATCGGCAGCGACATCTGTGTCAAAGGCTGGGTGCGCACCAAGCGCGGAAACAAGAATGTGGCCTTCATCGCCATCAATGACGGCTCCATTATCCACAACATCCAGGTGGTGGCCGACCCGGCCAGGTTCGAGGATGAACTGAAGCGCATCACCACCGGTGCCTGCATCGGTGTGGAGGGCAAGTTGGTCGAGAGCCAGGGCTCGGGCCAGGCGGTCGAGGTGCAGGCCGAACGCATCGTCGTCTACGGCGAGGCCGACCCCAACACCTACCCCCTTCAAAAGAAGGGACACTCGATGGAGTTTCTCCGTGAAATCGGACATTTGCGCCTGCGCACCAACACCTTCGGCGCCGTGATGCGCATGCGCCACCACATGGCCTATGCCATCCACACCTTCTTCCACGAGCGCGGCTTCTTCTA
>Ga0256406_1006372_pt1 | contig 11887 bp, 5 predicted proteins | sample RumenRJG_03DNA_FD_185986 | JGI IMG/M metagenome (GOLD analysis project Ga0256406, IMG submission 185986) | Bovine rumen microbial communities from Lethbridge, Alberta, Canada - RJG_03 | ecosystem: Host-associated > Mammals > Digestive system > Stomach > Rumen | place: Canada: Alberta | collected...
AGAAAAAGTTGAAGTAAAGGAGTTAGAAGACGTCGTCGTGCGCTTCTCCGGCGACTCCGGCGACGGCATGCAGCTGGCCGGCAACATCTTCTCGACCGTCTCAGCAACCGTTGGCAACGGCATTTCCACATTTCCCGACTATCCAGCCGACATCCGTGCCCCGCAAGGCTCACTCACCGGTGTGTCCGGCTTCCAGGTCCACGTGGGCGAAGGCAAGGTGTACACGCCCGGTGACAAGTGCGACGTGCTCGTGGCCATGAACGCCGCCGCCCTGAAGACACAATACCGCTACGCCAAACCGACGGCCACCATCATCATCGACACCGACGCCTTCGGGCCCAACGACCTGAAGAAGGCGGAATTCACCACCGACGACTACCTCGGCGAGATGGGTATCGACCCCGACCGCGTCGTGGCCTGCCCGCTCACCACCATGGTCAAGCAATGTCTCGCCGACCAGGGCATGGACAACAAGAGCGTGCTCAAGTGCCGCAACATGTTTGCTGTGGGACTCGTGTGCTGGCTCTTCAACCGCGACCTCAACCTCGTGGCACAGTTCCTCCGGGAGAAGTTTGCCAAGAAACCCGCCATCGCGGAAGCCAACATCAAGGTCGTCAGAGCCGGATATGACTACGGTGCCAACACCCATGCCTCCACACCGGGCACCTACCGCATCGAATCACGCCAGAAAGTGCCGGGACGCTATATGGACATCACCGGCAACAAAGCCACGGCCTACGGCCTCATCGCCGCTGCCGAGAAGGCAGGACTCAGGCTCTACCTCGGCTCCTACCCCATCACACCGGCCACCGACATCCTGCACGAGCTGTCGAAGCATAAGAGCCTGGGCGTCATCACCGTACAGGCGGAAGACGAGCTCGCTGCCGCCGCCTCGGCCGTCGGCGCCGCCTTTGCCGGAGCCCTCGCCGCTACCTCTACCTCCGGACCCGGCATCTGCCTCAAGAGCGAGGCCATGAACCTCGCCGTCATCGACGAACTGCCACTCGTGGTCATCGACGTGCAGCGTGGCGGACCATCAACCGGACTGCCCACCAAGAGTGAGCAGACCGACCTGCTGCAGGTGCTCTACGGACGCAACGGTGAGAGTCCCATGCCGGTCATCGCCGCCACCAGCCCCACCGACTGCTTCGACGCCGCCTACATGGCCGCGAAGATAGCCCTGGAGCATGTCACTCCCGTCGTATTGCTCACCGATGCCTTCATCGCCAACGGATCAGCAGCATGGCGGTTGCCCGACATCAACCAACTGCCCGACATACACCCGCATGTCGCCACACCCCAGCAGAAAGACCACTACACACCCTACGAGCGCGACCCGGAGACAAAGGCTCGCTACTGGGCCATCCCCGGACAGGAGGGCTACACGCATATCCTCGGCGGACTGGAGAAGGACGAGCACACAGGTGCCATCTCCACCGACCCGGCCAACCATAACCTCATGGTACACGAGCGCGCCGAGAAGGTGGCACTCATCCCCGTGCCCGACCTCGAGGTGGAAGGTGACAAGGACGACGCTGAACTGCTCATCGTGGGATTCGGATCAACCTACGGCCACCTGCACTCTGCCATGGACCAACTGCGACAAAAAGGACACAAGGTGGCGCTGGCACAGTTCAAATATGTCAACCCGCTGCCCAGGAACACGGCGCAGGTGCTTGGCAGCTACGACAAGGTGGTAGTGGCCGAGCAGAACCTCGGACAGCTCGCTGCCGTGCTGCGGGCGAAGATAGACGGCTTCGTGCCCTATCAATACAATGAGGTGAAAGGTCAGCCTTTTGTCGTGGCCGACCTCGTGAACAACTTCGAAGAAATCATCCAAAAGGCTTAAAATCATGCAATATACCATTCAAGACTATAAGAAAGGACAGCCGCGCTGGTGCCCCGGCTGTGGCGACCATAGCTTCCTCGCCAGTCTGCAGAAAGCCATGGCCGAGATTGGCGTGCCTCCCTACGAGACCGCGGTCATCTCGGGTATCGGTTGCTCAAGCCGTCTGCCCTATTACGTCAACACCTATGCCATGCAGACCATCCACGGTCGCGCCGCAGCCATCGCCACCGGCGCCAAGGTGGTCAACCCCAACCTCACCATCTGGCAGGTGAGCGGCGACGGCGACGGCCTGGCCATCGGCGGCAACCATTTCATCCATGCCATGCGCCGTAACATCGACCTGAACATGATCCTGCTCAACAACCGCATCTATGGCCTGACCAAAGGACAGTACTCGCCGACCTCGCCACGTGGCTTCGTATCGAAGTCGAGCCCTTACGGCACCGTAGAGGACCCCTTCCGTCCTGCTGAGCTGTGCTTCGGCGCACGCGGTCATTTCTTCGCCCGCTCGGTGGCCAACGACAGTGCCGAGACGGTGAAGATCCTCGAGGCCGCCTATCACCACAAAGGCGCCGCCGTGTGCGAGATACTGCAAAACTGCATGATCTTCAACAACGGTTGCTACGAGCCTGTCTACACCCGAGAAGGCCGCAAGAAAAACGCCATCTACGTGGAAGACGGCAAGCCTCTGGTGTTTGGTGAGCACAACGAATACGGTCTTGTGCAGCAAGGTTTCGGTTTGAAAGTCGTAGAGATTGGCAAGGACGGCTACACGCTCGACGACGTGCTGATACACGACAGCCACAACCCCGACGACACGCTGCAGCTCAAGCTTGCCATGATGGACAACGAGCATGGCTTCCCCATCGCCCTGGGTGTCATACGCGACGTCGCCGCTCCTACATACGACGAGGCCGTAAACGCACAGATAGAAGAGGTGAAGGCCAAGAAGCCTTACCACAACTTCACCGAACTGCTGGAGACAAATGACATCTGGGAGGTGAAATAGTGAGCCCCTCCCCCGCGCGCTAAAGCGCGCGGCTCCCTCCCCCAAATGGGGAGGGATAGTTTCAATTGCTAAACCCTATGGCAATTCATTGCACAAAGTAAAATAAGATTGTATTATAGAACCCCCTTGGAGGTTCTGACCCTCCCCTGTGTGGGAGAGGGAGCCGTTCGCTTCAGCGAGCGGGTGTGGGACCGGAGTAACCGCGCTTCGCACTATGGTGGGGCCGGTACAGCAAGCCAAACTAGCCCTCCCCATTTGGGGGAGGGAACCGCGCGCCAAGGCGCGCGGGGGTGGGGCTTGAGGTGGGGCTTATCTTACCACCTTTTTCCTCCCCATCCTACTGATATATATCCCTCTCGTCGGCCGTTCAATGCGCTGACCGGCAAGGTTATAATAAGGACCATCGGCCGTATCAGCTACGAGGGCCGGCACCGTGCTGATGCCCGTGCTGACCTTACGCAACAACCGCACGTTGTCGATATAGAGCAACGTGTTGTTGGCTGCCCCCACGGCCGCCGAGGTAGAGAAGCCCAGCGACACCGTGACGGCCGCGGCGGCAGGAAGGGTGAAGTCGTAAGCCATGACCTGCCACTGACTGGCTGTGGTGGGGAAGCGGTAGTCGTCGGTGTCATTCACACTCACACCCGTGAGCGACGTGTTCACATTGTTGGCCGTGCTCACCATCCGTCCGTCGTTGGAGAGCTGGTTGGGACAGTCATACCTCATGTCGAGCAACAACCGATAGGTACCGGCCGGCAGACTGACCACCTGCCTGACGGCGTTAGCGCCACTGGCCCAGCTGTTGAGCACGGTGAGCGCACGCACGCCGCAACTGTCATCGGCCACCATAGGTGACACCTTCGCGGCATAGTTGCCCACTGACGAGGGCGACACGCAGAACAGCGTCTCGCTATAGGGCATGGAGTACATACGGCAGTAGTTGCTGCCTGAGACAAGATGCTGGTCGCTCTGCCAGCCCGTCACCGGCAGGATGTTGGGCCACGAGCTGCTTGCGGCACTCACAGTGTTGGTGTAGCACTGCCCATAGGTGACCCCACCGGCGGTGACATTCGTGCTCAGCGTGCCGTAGGTAGCGTCGTCCTCGAAGCTCGCGTTGCGGAGGTAGTCCGTCGTGACGTCGGTGTAGCCCGTCGTGAGCGTGTCGGTCTGCGCGACCGGAAACGTCGCCGCTTCCTCGAGAAGCTCGCCTCCCTGGATAGTCAGTCTCACGGTTGCCCTGGTCACAATGGTCTTCGTCACGATGCCCTCAGCGGTCACCGCCTTCACCCGGACCGTCATGCTGCGTCCGTCAGCCGACTTCACATAAGCCACATTGGGATTGTCGGCCGACTGGCAGGTGACAGCCGATGGATCATCAACGAAGAACCGCACCTCCTCCGCCACGCTGTTGTTCTGTTCGGCCACCAGCGTCACTTGTCCGTCGGTAGCCGTCTCACGCAGCACCGGATAACCCAGAGTGGTGAGCGGCAGGTGGATGGTGGCAGGCTTGGTGGCATTGAAGTTGGCCACAAGCAGGTAACGCACGCTGTCGCTGTCGGCAGCCATCACACCATTCCACCCCGCAGGCAGCGAGTCCTTGAGGTTGACGAGCGCCCGGCTCAGACCACGTGTGCCATTGGCAGAGAGGTTGCTGTAATAGACCACGTTGCGCCGGTCGACGCTCTGTCCGGTCTTGAAAGCGCGGCTGCCGGGGGCATAACAGCCGTACAGCTTGGCCGTGAGGATAGAGTTGTTGTCGGCCTGGTCGCCGAATGCCATCTGCTTGCCGTCGTTGTGGGCCACGATGCCCAGGGCGTTGTCTATGTTGACCCAGTCGGCGGACAGGCTGAGGAGCGTTGTGCCGTCGCTCTGCTTGTGGGTGTCGTCATAGTAAAGCGTGCGCTTAGGTTTGGTAAACGGGTCCACCGAGATAGCCATCAGTCCGCCCTGCTCCTTGCTGATGGTACCGCTGGTCAGCGCTCTCACCTCATCGAGATAGATCACGGCGTTGCCGGGTGTGGAGTAGATGGCGAAACGGTTGTTGAGCGAGGCGTCATTGGTGTTGAGTTCCCCGTTCATGGCCCATGCCGTGCCGTTGAGCTGATAGATGCCGCTCACCACGGGCGTGGCGTTGGTCTTCTTGCCGCTCACCGTATACCAGCCCAGGAAGTTACCCGTGTTGTTGGCCTTGTAAGGCACGATGATTTTGTTTTTGTCCACCGAGTTGGCGGCAATGTACCCCGTGTAACTCGAGATGCCGGGTTGCCAGGCGAAGGTCGTGAAGCGCTCCGGGGTGAAGGCGCGTACGATGTTCTGTGTGGTGAAGACGCGTGCCGAGTCGTAGCGCTCGCGGAAGTCCTCGAAGCGCGACGGCGTGAGGTCGGCGGTGGAGCTGACGCTGTGCATGAGCCAGGTCATCATCACCCGGTGGGCCTCCACACCCATGCGGCGGGCACCGATGTCGGAGCGCAACAGCCACGACCCGTCGGTGGTGGTCTGCTGGCGTGCCTGTATCATCTTATAAGCCAGGTTCTCAAGCATGAGCGCATCCGGGTCGCGCAGGAACGCAGCGTTGGTCGTGTAAGACGTGAGCTGGTCGTAGAGGAAGAGGCTCCAGTCGTTGCCGTTGGGCATGGCCAGCTCGCCGTCGGCCAGTGCCAGATAGTTGAGCACGTTGCGCTGTACTTCCAAGTTGTTGTGCATCAAGGCATTGGTCTTCCATTTCTCCTGTCCGTAGAGCGACTGCTGAAACAGCTTCAGGGCAAGCGCCGCCTCACCCAGTTCCTGGATCACCACGTTCTGATAAGACGTGTGGAAGTAGTTGTGGTTCTGCAACGTGTAGTCGTCGTAGAGGTTCTTGCCACGGTAGAGGTCGGCGACGGTTGTCTTGTCGTAGTCGGGGTCGATGACCGTCCGGTCGTCGGCGTCGGTGGCATGGGAGTAGCTGTTGATGGCAAACTCCCTGAGGCGGGCGAACCATTGTGGTGCCAGGCTGTCGTTGGGGAAGAGCCCCAGTGTGGCGGCCAGGACATCCACCTCCCATCCGTTCTCCTCGGCCTTGGTGTCACCGGCGTAGCCCGTGGGGATGGAGCGCTGCAGCTCATAGTTGCATTCAGCCTTGAGCAAGGCCTCGATATATCCTTTCTGCCTGTCGCTGAGCTGGTCCCATTGGAAGAAAGCCGAGTAGGCGACGCTCATGGCCCACAGCGAGCTCTCCCATGTATGGTCGGCCGAGGACAGCGATCCCCAGTAGGCATTGCCCGCACACACCTTGAGCTTGTTGGCCTTATGGGTGGAGTAAGCGAAGACAAGCGACCGCAGGGCCATCTGGCGCAGCTGGTCGTAGGTGATGCCGTCGGGCAACGCGATGTTGTGCGCCGGTCCGTACTTGCACAGGAACGCGGTGACCATGCTCAGGTCGGCATTGCTGCGCACGCCGTCCTCGTTGGCCTGCATGGACGAGTTGCTCTGAAAACAACCGCAGGCCTCGCCCACGCTGTTCGTGGCCGCGGCATCCTTATAGTCATTGACAAGGTAAGTGGCAAACTTCGCAACCATCTTGAGCAAGTCGTCCATCATCGTGTCCTCGCCCACGAAGGCTCCGGTGATGACGTCCTCGGTCACGCTCTTGACGTCGGCCTCGGTCGGTGTGCCGGATGTCATGAGGCCGTCAGGCAGACGGGAAGGCACCGACACGTCAGCCTGCGCAGTCGCCATGCCGGCCGTCATGGTCAGCAAGAGTGAAAGCAAATGTACTCTCTTCATAGTCTCATGTTAGTTTTTGGTTCATGTTGTTTATCATGGGAAGGCTCATGTGAGTCGGTCTACAGCTTGTCGCCGTAGCACAGGTCGCCTGCATCGCCGAAGCCCGGCACGATATAGGCGTGCTCGTTGATGCCCGGGTCGATGGCTGCACACCAGATAGTAGTACGGTCGGCAGGCATCACCTTCTTGATATGATCGATGCCCTGGGGTGTGGCGATGACGCAGCACACATGGATGCGGCGCGGCGTACCTTTGGTGAGAAACGCCCTGAAACCCAGTTCCATGCTGCCACCCGTGGCCAGCATCGGGTCGGCGATGATAAGCGTCTTATCCTCAATGTTGGGAGTGGCCAGGTACTCTACATGAATGCCCACCTCGTGGTGCGCCTCATCCTTATATTCACGATAAGCCGACACGAAGGCGTTGGCCGCATGGTCAAACACGTTGAGGAATCCCTCGTGAAACGGCAGACCGGCACGGAAGATAGTGGCCAGCACCACCTTATCTACCGGCACCCGCACATCGGCCACTCCTAACGGCGTCGTCACCTGCTGCAGCTCATAGCTCAACCGCTTCGACACCTCGAAGGCCTCGTACTCGCCCAACCGCCGGATGTTATTGCGGAAAAGCAGCCGGTTCTTCTGATACTCCACATCGCGTATCTCAGCCAGATACTGTCCGATGATGCTGTCGGTGGCCGACAGGTTAATCACCTCAATCTCGCTATTCGCTGCCAGCGTGCCTTGCTCTTGGCTGCCTTGATGTTGTTCTAATTGGTTTTCTTTTTGCTTTGCTTGTTCCATATTATTATAGTGTTACTTATTCTGTCCAAAGTACCGTCAATTGTAACGATTCCCCTCCCCATTTGGGGGAGGAAGCATGGCTCACGGGCGGGCCATGGGGAAAAGGCTTTGCAAAAGTACTAATTCCCCGCCGCTTATTTGCATTGTCGAGCTTGCAAAATACAACACCTGTATACGGTTTTTTGTTTCTTTAACCTAAAAAAGACTTAGACCCTCACAAAAAACATTGGTGCCGCTTTGCCGCTATTTTTGTTTTTCGTACCTTTGCGCTCAGAAAGAATTTATCACATTCACAACTTAAATACATTTTACAAAAATGGCAAAGTTTGATAAGTCAGTTTTAGCAACCTACGGCATCCAGACTGGTACTGCCGAGGTTCTGTACAACCCTTCGTATGAGGTGCTCTTCAATGAGGAGACCAAGCCGGGCCTCGAGGGCTACGACAAGGCTCAGGAGACTGAGCTGGGCGCAGTCAACGTGATGACTGGTATCTACACCGGCCGCTCGCCTAAGGACAAGTTCATCGTTGACGATGCAACCTCTCACGACACCGTATGGTGGGACAGCGAGGAGTATCATAACGACAACCACCGCGCAAGCGTTGAGACCTGGAAGGCCGTCAAGAAGCTTGCTCTGGAAGAGCTCTCCAACAAGAAGCTCTATGTCGTTGATGGTTTCTGCGGCACTCACCGCGACACCCGTATGAAGGTGCGTTTCATCGTTGAGGTGGCATGGCAGGCTCACTTCGTGACCAACATGTTCATCCGTCCTAAGACAGAGGCTGACTTCGAGCAGGAGCCTGACTTCATCGTCTACAACGCATCTAAGGCTAAGGTCACCAACTGGAAAGAGCTGGGCCTGCACTCTGAGACGGCCGTTGTCTTCAACGTGACCAGCAAGGAGCAGGTGATCCTGAACACCTGGTACGGCGGTGAGATGAAGAAGGGTATGTTCTCTATGCAGAACTACTTCCTCCCCCTGCGCGGCATCGCTTCCATGCACTGCTCTGCCAACACCGACAAGAACGGTGAGAACACCGCTATCTTCTTCGGTCTGTCCGGCACAGGTAAGACCACTCTTTCTACCGATCCTAAGCGTCTGCTTATCGGCGACGACGAGCACGGATGGGACGACAAGGGCGTGTTCAACCTCGAGGGTGGCTGCTATGCCAAGGTCATCAACCTCGACAAGGAGGCTGAGCCCGACATCTACGGCGCTATCACCCGCGACGCTCTGCTGGAGAACGTTACCGTCGACAAGAACGGTAAGATCGACTTCGCTGACAAGACCGTCACTGAGAACACTCGTGTCAGCTATCCTATCTACCACATCAAGAACATCCAGCGTCCTGAGAGCCAGGGCCCCGCTGCAAAGCAGGTTATCTTCCTCAGCGCTGATGCCTTCGGCGTGCTGCCTCCAGTGTCTATCCTGAACCCCGAGCAGACCAAGTACTACTTCCTCTCTGGTTTCACAGCTAAGCTGGCTGGTACAGAGCGCGGCATCACTGAGCCTACTCCTACCTTCAGCGCTTGCTTCGGCCAGGCCTTCCTCGAGCTGCATCCTACCAAGTACGCTGAGGAGCTCGTTCGCCACATGCAGAAGAGCGGTGCAAAGGCTTACCTCGTGAACACTGGCTGGAACGGTACCGGCAAGCGTATCTCTATCCGTGATACACGTGGTATCATCGACCGCATCCTCGACCACGAGATCGACAAGGCTCCTACAAAGACCATTCCTTACTTCAACTTCGTCGTTCCTACAGAGCTCGAAGGCGTGAACAAGGACATCCTCGATCCTCGCGATACTTACAAGGACGCTTCCGAGTGGGAGGCTAAGGCAAAGGATCTGGCTGCACGCTTCATCAAGAACTTCAAGAAGTACGAGGGCAACGAGGCTGGTAAGGCACTCGTAGCCGCTGGTCCTCAGCTCTAAGACTGAACTCTGAGTTATCACTCAACATACACTGCTGCCCGACTGCATCAAAAGATGCGGCCGGGCAGTTTTTTTTGTCATTACAGTTTAGACGAAACATCCTACAAGCCACGACGAACGTGTAAAACTTTATTGAAACCATTGTCAATTTGTAAAACAGACATTTCAATTTCGTATTTTAAACGCAAACGAAAGTAAAAAATAATCAAAACGAAAGGAATAATTGATAAAACACTTGCTTAATCCAAAAAATAAGCCTATCTTTGCATTGTCTTCGTGAGAAGATAATTCATTAAGTTTCATTAGGTTAGTAGTTTGATAGATTTTTTAAGGTAAAGACTGAATGTTTCTACGTCATTACGCAGCAACATTCACAAGGAAAGGCAGTACAAGTGATTGTGCTGTCTTTTTTTGTACCCTTCTCAACCATGGTAACATTGAGCCACACGAAGGGCCGCAACCTCTTCTCCTTCACTAAACAAACTTAATTTTCCCGCCCCGTAGGCATAAATAACATAATAATGAGGAAATTTCGCACAGAATTAAATCATTCTTTGTAAATTTGCAGATAAAATAGTATTTAGCGAACAATGATAAAGAACATTCCGTCACTATTGCTTACGATTGTCAGCGCCCTGTTGCTCACCTCCTGTCTGAGCAGCAACGACGAGGAGGTCGTATACTATGAAGACACTGCCGTGACTGCATTCTCGTTGGGCACGCTCAAAATCACTTACCACACGACGGCAAGCGACGGCGTGACCGACAGTACCTATACCAGCACGCTCGACTGCAGTAGCTACAAGTTCTATATTGACCAGTTGTCACAGACCATCTACAACCCCGACTCCCTGCCAGCAGGCATCGACCCGTCGGCAGCACTGGCCACAGTGACCACTAAAAACAGCGGTACCGCCGTGCTCATCCTCTACAGCAAGAGCGGCGCCGACAGCTTGGCTTACTACAGCTCCAACGACTCCATCGACTTCACCAATCCCGTACGCCTCCGTGTGTACAACATGATGGGCACCGCCTATCGCGAGTACACCGTCCACGTCAACGTACACAAGGAGTCGGGCGACGAGTTCTCATGGAAAGCTACCGACGCCGGTCTGAGCACACTCGCATCGCGCCGCTTCGTCAACGCGGGTTCCACATTCTATCTCTTCGGACAGTCCGGTGACAACACCGTGGGCTACTGCCGCAAGGACGGTGCCGCATGGTCTGCCCTCACGATGGCCACCACGCTCGACGCCGATGCCTACAAGAACGTCATCGCTCAGGGCACCACGCTCTACACCTTGAGCGACAACCATATCCTTACCTCTGCCGACGGACAGACCTGGACCAACGTGGCCGAGGTGCCCGCCATCAAGCAGTTGCTCGGTGCCACCGACCAGCGGCTCTACGCCCTCACCGACAACGGTATCATGCAGTCCACTGACCAAGGCGCCACCTGGACCAGCGACAGCCTCGACGACGAGGCCATCAACCTGCCCACAGGCGACATCAACTTCATCGCACAACCCTCACGCATCAACAGCGATACCTACAACCTCACGCTCATCGGCAGCCGTAATGGCAAGACCGTGGTGTGGAGCAAGGTAGAAGAAGATGCCAAGCAGTCGCAGACACAACCATGGGCGTTCTACAGCAGCGATGAATACAACCGCAAGACACTGCCCGCACTCAGCAACCTGCAGGTGGTGGCTTACGACAACCAGCTGTTCGCCACCGGCGGTGACTTCAGCCATATCTACACCAGTCCTGACCAGGGACTCACCTGGTCGACCAACGACACCTACACGCTGCCCGACGACTTCGGACTCAGTGCCGCATCCTTCGCCTTCGGCGTAGACAGCAGCAACATCCTCTTCATCAGCAAGGCCGGCAACAGCACCATCTGGAGCGGACGACTGGCACGACTGGCATGGGCCAACAACCAGAAAGTGTTCACCAAATAAACCGACACGGCCCGATGCCTCAACCACTTCATCATGAAGCTTCAGCTGGCAAGGCCCGACAATCATGCTGCTCGCAAGCACAGCAGCAACCTCATGTATTAATGCATATATAAATAAGGTATAGCAACAATGAAGAAATTCCTACTCCTACTTGTGTTTGTCGTAGCCGCCACAGGGCTCCGCGCCCAGGACGACGACGAATACCGCATGGAGATAGGAGTGGGTGCCGGACTGGCAGGCTACTTGGGCGACTTCAACGGTACGCTGACCAAGGATCTTCAGCCTGCCGCCACCATTCTGGCCAAGCGCGTCATCAATCCATGGACGGCCGTGCGCCTCTCCTTTGGATGGCAGAAGATGAAAGGGTCGTCGGCAGATGTCGAGACCTACTTCCCCGACTACGGCGAGACACCCTATGAGTTCAACAACAACCTCTACGACCTCAACGCCGCATTCGAATACAACTTCCTGCCCTACGGCACGGGACGCGACTATCGGGGCGCCAAGCGCCTCACACCCTTCGTCTTCGGCGGAATGGGCCTGCTCTACGTTAAGACAGCCGAC
>Ga0256406_1006373_pt1 | contig 11886 bp, 9 predicted proteins | sample RumenRJG_03DNA_FD_185986 | JGI IMG/M metagenome (GOLD analysis project Ga0256406, IMG submission 185986) | Bovine rumen microbial communities from Lethbridge, Alberta, Canada - RJG_03 | ecosystem: Host-associated > Mammals > Digestive system > Stomach > Rumen | place: Canada: Alberta | collected...
CTCAGAAAGGCCTCAACGAAAAACTGAGAGACTTCGGTCATCTCTGTGTCGAAATGGAAACAGCAGGCCTGTACTGGACCGCATGTGCCAATGGCAAGAAAGCCCTGTCCATCCTCTCCATTTCCGATCATCTCTTCAAGCCTGAAGCATTATCTGCTGAAGAACGTCAGAACTCCTTCACAGATATGATGCTGATTGCGCTGGATACAGCTGTAAAATTCGCAGACTGAACCATCTGAACCAAGGCCAATGGAAACATTGGTCTTGTTTTTTTATTCGGCCATCACCTTCCCGATTCGTCCAGCCAATCATTCATTCGTCCATAATTAAATAAAATTGGACGAATAGGAAATAGTCTGGACGATTCAAAAATAGGCAAATCAAGCATTTCTTGATAGAATATGCTTGATTTCCTCATCTGATCCACAAGCCAATATTCATTTATCATTCGTCCAGCAAATTGATTATTCGTCCAAAATATGGCAAAATTGGACGAAAGGATAAGGAGTTGGACGAATGAGAACTTTTAATTATGAAAAGCTCGAAGACATGAAATGGGATATGGATCTGATGACTCTTGTTGCCAGAATTCATGAATGTAAAGGCAGACAGGAATTGTTCATTCGACAGAAGCCTGTAGAGCTTAAACGTCTTATTAATGTCGCAAAAATCCAGAGTACGGAATCGTCCAATCGTATCGAAGGAATTGTTACAACAGATATTCGCATGAAACAGCTTCTTTCCAAAAAGACACAGCCCAGGAACAGGGACGAAAGTGAAATTATCGGTTACCGCAATGTCCTCTCCCTCATTCATGAAAATCACGATCTGATCACTATTAATGCGAATTATATTCTTCAGCTCCACCGTGATCTTCTTAAAAATACAGGTCTTTCATATGCGGGCAAATTCAAAAATGTACAGAACTTCATTAACGAAATTCATCCTGATGGCACATCAGTGACACGTTTCACACCTGTCGCACCATATGATACGCCACGGACAGTCGAAGCGGCCTGTGAAAGCTATCGGCATACAATTGCCATGGAGGAAGTTGAACCGCTGCTCCTGATTCCTGTATTCATACTGGATTTTCTCTGCATTCATCCATTCAATGACGGCAATGGACGAATGAGCCGCCTTCTGACACTCCTTCTGCTCTACCAGAATGGCTATGAAGTTGGAAAATATATCAGCCTTGAGAAAAAGATCGAAGATACCAAAGACAGATACTACGATGTACTGCAGGCATCTGATATAAATTGGGACATAGAGGAAAATGATCCGACCCCTTTTATCCGTTATATGCTTCAGACGATTCTTGCCTGTTATCTGGATTTCGAAGAACGTGTCGGATTAGTCAATGCTGAAGGAGAGAAGAGTACTGCTTACGACATTGTTTCAACTTATGTAAAAGGTATAATCGGCAGATTCACCAGTTCTGATGTCGTTGCAAACTGCCCATCTATCAGCAGATCCAGCGTTCTTTCTGCACTGAAACGTTTAACACAGGAAGGTGTGGTAGAACGTCATGGTAAAGGAAAAAGCACTTATTACCTGTATAGAAATGATTAATGGAATACTGAAATCTATAAGTTTATCAGATATAACACAGATTTTATATTTCGTATGACTGAGAATCCCGATTCGTCCAGCCAATTGCTCATTCGTCCAAAATCAGTCAAATTTGGACGAATGAGCAATTGGCTGGACGAATCCTGTCTTTAAAACGACATAACCCCGGATCCATAAGATCCGGGGTTATGCATTAATCCTCTTTCCTCTTACCAGCTATACCGGCAATTACTACTACAGCAATCGCTGCAGCCGCAACACCAGTCCATAACGCTGTATTGTTCTGTACACCTGTATCGGTTGATTTTTCAGGTGTTGAAGTCGGCGTTACCGGCGTAGGACTAGGAGAAACTGGCGGTACAGTCGGCTGACCCGGCGTCTCAGTAGGCGGCACGTGGGTTGGCTTTGCGGTAATTTCCGTCTTTGGATAAGCCATTACATCATATACCCACTGCCCATCCTTAACACCAGGAACCATGACAAGATACGGCTCAAACGAACTGTAATTTACCGCATTGCCTGTCTTATTCCCTTCTCGTACAAGATACATTCCTGCCTGAAGACCTGTAAATACAGCCTTGCCATCTGTACCTGTGACCATTGAAGTCATGTTCAGCTTCTTTGTATCTACTGTTTTACTTAAGGCTTTCGCTGCTTTCATGGATTCGGCAACGGTCATTCCATCAAAGTTGATGTTGTTTCCTGCAAAGTCAGGTAAAAGACTGTATGTCACTGAACCACTACTGTCCACACTGACAGATGCTGCACGGATAATCTGAATCTCAGCACCATCTATCGGTGTTGTGCTCGTGCCATCTTTATACTCCATGACTACGGTCAGACTCTCTGGTTTGTTGTAATCAATACCAGGCATGGTATCGCCTCCATCCGCATGGACAGCACTGAATGAACTCAGGCATAAGCCGGCAATGGCCGCGATTCTGATTCCTTTAGCAAAGATTTTATTCATGTTTCTTGATTCCTTTCCTGCCCATCTGAATGAACACGATAATAAGTATGACAATCAAACACACGCCCATAACAGAGCGTACATTGATCAATTGCTTCAGAAGACTGACCGAGCTTTCTTCTGTCTTACCCGTATTTTCTATACGGTGTCCTCTGATTAACAGCCTCTGTGTATTCACCCCATAGGGTGTACACGTCACTAAAGTTACGTAATCCTGCTGTGGATCGATGGCAAGATCTTCTGTTTCATACGGTTCTACAACCTTGATCTGATCCACTTCATAGGTAAGCTCTTCATCCAGGATTCTTAATATGAAGCTGTCTCCTGTTTCAATCTGATCCAGATCTGTAAAAAGACGTGCGGAAGGCAGACCTCTATGTCCTGCAAGTACTGCATGTGTACCTGTACCGCCTATTGGAAGACTTGTTCCTTCCAGGTGACCGACACCATTCTGCAGTACATCATTAGCTGTACCATGGTATATGGCTAAATGAACATTGATCTTGGGAATATCAAGATATCCCATCATGCCATCACCAGTCACATCCAAGAGCTTCTCATATGCCTCATCCACCTGTCCTTCTTCGGTGAAGGCATCTGTAATGACATTGGTTGTATGGGCTGTGTTATATGCCTGCGCTTTGGATAAGATCGTATTCTTCTCATCTTCACTTAACGCTTCTACCGCAGCACTGTATGCATCAATCTCTTTCTTATTCTTATCGGCATTGATGACATCACCTACAGTTGGATATAGAAGAAACCCGCTTCCTGCCAATAGACATATCACAATCAGGATATCCAGAATGATTCCCGTCTTTTTACTCTTCATCCAGATAATCCTCGAAATGTTTCCATTCCTGCTTTGCCTTACGTCTTCTCTGTCCTTTGATAAACAGAAGCACCAACACAACTAATAGAATAGGGATACATGTATATGCTGCAACAATCCGCTTATCAATCTGTCCTGCTTCCGCAGAAACAACACTCTCAGGATTATCAATCCTGTGTCCCCGTACTAACAGCCTGTGGCTGTTAATCCCATATGGCGTACAGGTAACAAGTGTTACATAATCCTGTTGCGGATCAATCTCCAAACTTTCCACTTCATCAGGAAGTACTGTCAAAATCTGATCCACTTCATAAAATAGAGTTCTATTAAATACAGTAATTTGGAATGTATCACCTATCTGAAGCTTTGGCAGATCAGTAAACAGTTTTGCCTGCGGTAAACCCCTATGACCTGTAATGACCGCATGTGATCCTTTACCACCAACTGGTAATGAACTGCCTTCAAGATGACCAGTACCTACTGATAATACAGAATTATCTGTTCCATGATATATAGGCAGTTCGACGTCAATGTCCGGAATCGTAATGTATCCCATTATTCCAGTACCAGTAATATCAAGAATACTGTTATACTCCTCTATTTCCGCATCAGTCATCTGATATCTGGATGAATTGTTTATTAGACTTTGGTTATACTTCTCTGCTTCAGAGATAATTTTATTTACCTCATCTTGATCCATCATATTTACAGATTTCTGGTATGCATCAACACTTTTAAGAGAATGACGAGTATTAATATAATTACTGAAAGATGGATATATAAGCAAAGTTAATCCAACTATGAACATTACAACCAGCACCACAGATGACATTGATATTCTTTTTTTCTTCTGCATATTACTCTTTTTGCAATGAAACATAGAATGGAATAATTCTCCTTTGCTAGATATCGATATTAGAAGGTAAGGCAAAGTCCCTTAAAGACTTTGCCTTACCATTCCTTCACTTGAATAATAGTGAATTACTCAGTAGCCCTCTTTTTTGTGATAAGTAACACAGCAGCAACCGCAACTAATGAACCGCCGATAACATAGAACATTGTTGTACCAATGCCGCCAGTTGTAGGAAGTGCTCCCTTTGTAGTATTGATTACTTTAAAACTATATGTTCCATCATTAAGAGAGGCGCTAGCACTTTCTGGATACACACTTGAATCACCAGATGTGATATTACCCGAGAAAGAAGAAATTGATTTATTGTTTTGATCTAATTCAGCTTTAATTTCGAAGTAAATATCATTTGCTTTTGTAAATCCATCAGGTTGTTTCGTTTCTTTTAATACATATTTGCCAGCATCAAGACCTTCAAATGTAAACTTAGGATCTGCACCACCTTTAATGACTTCACTGTTTAATGCAAGTTCTTCGTTATTTGTTCCAATCTTATAAAGCGTGAATGTAGCACCTGTAAGATCATTACCTTTAGCATCTACCTTATTTACAATTGTTTTATATGTAAATACAACAACTGTTTTTTCCTGAGTCGGCTTCTGAGTAGATGTGCCGCCATGATTAACATTTGGATTGCTTTCATACTTCAGAGTCACTTTATTCCAGTTGCCGGCTGAACCGATTATTGCATTGCTATTTAACTTTGCTTTATAAGTTACTACAATTTTATCATTAGCATCTACACTGACAGCATTTCCTTCGCTGTCTTTAACTGTTGCTAACTTTAGATCGGTTGTTTTTACACTAAGTGTTGTTCCACTAGATTTTGAATATTCACCCGGTGTTATAGTAAAATTGTTTGTGTTATCCCCAGAAATTGTAAATGTCCCTTTCTTTGTTTCTCCATCTGAGTCATACAATTCAACTGTTAAATTGGCTTTATCATCATATGTAAATCCTGGATCAAGTTTATCGCTAAACTCATAGTAATAAGTATCGTAGTTTGCATATTTATCGGATAAAGTTCCTACAAGCTTAAATGGCACATAATCACCAATGTCATAGTCAGCAGCATACTGCCAATCACTATATGTATCAGTAGCCTGAGTACTGTCATTATGTTCTTTTACATACTTATCGACTGTTGGCGTGCCTTCCTTAGTACTAACTATAAGACCATCAGGATTATCTGTTGCATCAGCAGTTTTTAATAAAATCAGAGAAACAGTATCACCATCTGCAGTGGTTGAGGCATTTTGAGCTACATTCTCAGCGATTAAGTAATAACCATCCGTTACATTATCTTTCTTTTCTTTTGATTTGAAAGTCACATCAGGATTCAGGTCTTTAACTTTTGAATATAGTGCTTTCGCAAAAGCATTCTTTTTCTCATCAGTTAATGTTATGGATTTTCCTTCACTATCAATACCATTACCTTCAAGAGTATTCAGAACTTCATCAGCAGTAACAGTTGATTTGTAAGTCATCCCCAATGATTCAACTACAGTCTTATCTACTAATTGAGACGAATAGTCAGAATTTACAGTATAGTTATATGTGGTTTTATTATCATTATCTGTTCCAGTTACAACATCGAAAATTCTCCAACCTTTATACGTAGCCGTATCACTACCTGATCCATCATTAATTGTTACTGATGTAGTAGCATATACTGTTGTACCAAGCGAGAAAACCATGAGGAATGCTGCTGCTATAGCAAGAAGTGATTTCAATAACTTTTTCATGTTCATTTTTTCCTTTCCTTTTTTAATCAATTCATGAATGTGAGTTAAGTATTAATTTTCTTATCCTTTACTCTTATATTTTTCTTCTTTATGCATAATAGGCCGCCCGGATAGGAGGCTTATCCGAGGTCACCTCCTTCACGTTTGCTGTGTATCAGCAATGCATAGATCAAAGCAATGCTGATGAGACCGCAGCCTCCTAATATGAACCAGTCAGTACCGATACCTCCTGTATCAGGAAGTTTAGTGCCTGAATAGTTTCCAACATCTACCTGATAATATGTTTGTCCTTCAGGAATATTAGCAGTAGTAGCATTTTCACTACCACTCACAGATTTATAGGTAACAGTTTTAGTAACAGTTCCATCTTCAGCAATATTTCGAGTGATTGTGATTTGGATTGGCTCTTTCAGCTTTGCATATCCTGCAGGAGCATTTGTTTCCTTAAGATAATACGTTCCAGGTGCAAGATTACCAAGATCAGCATAACCATCATTCCCTGATGTCACTGTGTAACTATTCGTTTCAGCACCTATACTTGTCACCTGATCATTGTATGTGCCATTTGAATAGGTTTTATACAGCTGAAACTCAGCTCCTGACAACGCTGTATCTTGATTTGAAATATGTTTAAAGATCTTAACGTTAACAGGTGTTGCGGTATTACTGAATGTCTCTTTATTAAATGTAATTGAGCTATCGTTGCTGCCACCGGTAGCAGTACTTGTGGTATATGTTAGAAATGCAGACGAATCACCATTTGTAATTTCCGTTTCTGTTGTACTACCATCATCGTTATAATTTATTTTGCTAAATTTAGGCTGATGTGTATCATCACTAATCAATGTATAATTCAAATAATAAATTGTTGATGTCGTCCCACCACCGTTCAAGGTTCTTTGAGTTCTTACCCATCTGTATGGCAGCTCAAACTTATATATAGTATGGTCATAGGTTACATCACTAGCATTTCCAATTTCCTCTATTAAATACAAAGTGATAGTTCCTGTACCATTATCAGCTTCTGTAGCTTTTCCTGCTAGAAAGGATAAGTTGCAGTAGGCAATTGAGAAGTTGCCATTTGAATCAGTTGTTCCTTGAGCCAGATAGCCTTCCGTCCCTTCCGCAACAGCTACTCTATTTGCACTATCAGTGGATGAATAGTACCAGCTGTTTGAATTCTTATCGTATATTGGTTCTTTTGTTAATAAATCAAATTTAAATTCATTTTCAGAAATACTGATTTCATAATCAGTTCCTGCATATTTGAATCCTTTGCTGCCGGAAGCACTCAGAACAGGGAACGATTCATTACTAGTATTAAAGCTTGTTCCAACATAACCATTCGTCATAATTCCGCCACCATGGGTATTGGAGCTATTTCCCGAAATTACAACGTTAGCACTATTTACAGCTTTGTTTTTATCATTATTCGAAGGATTTGACTTTAAAGCAGCAAGATGCGTTGCATTAATCTCAGAAGAAACGTAATCACTCTGAACACGAGAAGAATAATCTGATTTGCTTTTTGTCCAATCCGGAACAGAAATACTTGAGTTCTGTTTATAATAGTTAACTGTATCTTTGCCTGTTGTTATGACTCCACTCCAGTTAGACTGGCCTAAGCCCAGCATACCAGTTGTGATTGTGGCAATAATATTATCATTTAGATTATGATTAACATTTTTATTATTAGCGTCCTGATTATAGGCTACACAATAGAAATCTGTAGCATAATTTGGATTTGTACCAACGATATCCTTGGAAGCAGTATCATCGTTCTTGCCACCCGTTCCACCAGACATACTGGTTCCTGCTGCCGTATTGTCGTATAAGGCCATGTAACCCATATTCAAGTTAACATCGCCAGTAGGACAAGCAGCCACGCCGCCGCCATAACCACCTGCACTATTGTTAGCAATAAGAACATTCACAATATTCAGCTGACCATTAGCCTGTACAAAGATACCGCCGCCGCCCCAGTCAGTTCCATTTGTGATTTTATTATTACTGATATAAATTTTCTTAGTGACATCACTTGTATTGATCAATCCCGTAGAATATCCACTAATACGTATGCCGCCGCCTTCACCTTGATGAGCACAATTGCTTGCTACAGTTCCTCCAGTCATATTAAATGTCGCATAACTTTTATCTCCATAATATCCAATATACATACCACCGCCAGCTTCCTGGGAATAATTTCCCGTAACATAGCCGCCGGACATGTTTACAGTTGCTTTATTCTTTGCGGAAATACCACCACCGCCGTGTTCACTACTGCCTGTACTAACGGTGCCAGTATAAGCGTTATTTGTAATATAGCCATTCTGGATATTCAAAGTGGCAGAATTATCTACCAGAACACCACCACCATAGCTTCCTTGCTCTCGGTGAACTGTATTTCCAGATATCGTACCACCATCTAAATTGAAAATTGTTGATGAACCAGTCAGATAAACTCCAGCACCGCCATTCCATGTTCTGTTTCCGGCAATAACACCGCCTGTCATTGTTGATGTTCCGCCATCGCTGTAAAACCCAACGCCATTGCAGTTAGACTGTGTTCCTTTTACATCATCGTTCACATAATAAGCCGATATATAACCACCGGACATATTAACTGTCCCGCCATTATTATTAACAATAGAAACTTGTCCATTAGATGAATATGCTGTTGTAAGTAAGCCGCCCTGAATATCCAGGGTGCCGCCTGAAGTGCAATTGAGTACATGTTTGCTTCCATCACTGGATTTGATCCATCCAGAAGTGGTTACTTCATATTTCTGTAATGTTTCAGATGTTCCAGGGCTTTTTACACCATCACTATCAGTTGTCTCACTTGCAGTACTTTCTGTCACATAATATGTCAATTTAAATTGAGAAGAATCTGAACTATATTCCAGTAATGCGTTTGTGGCACCTCCATCATTGTTGTATTTATTTGTTTGATCTTCTGCAGTGCTTTTTGTCACATTCGAATTACTTTGTTGTTCATCTTTGAAGCTGTTATCCTTGACTGTCAGATGTCCTGTGTCTGATACAGTAAGAAAACTATCTGCATCGCCTGTATATGTTAGGTTATGTCCATTCAAATCAATTACAACACTAACATTATTCCCAACATTTAAAACTATATCAGTTGAGTAATTCTGATCCAATGTAAATGTATATGTTTTTCCAGCATCTTTACTTAAATTTACAAAACCAGACCAATCTCCTGTATATTGTATTTCTTTAGAATCAGTAACAACAAACGTTGAAAAACTTTCTGTTGTTAAGACTGCTGTCCCCTCATCTGTATCGATAATAGCATCTGTATCTACTGCTTCATTCTTTACTTCATCCAGATGGATAACAGATATATCGGAATCTGTGTTCTTAAAAAGAGCAGACTGGATCGAGACCTGTACTTCACCTTTAGGCTCTACAGCTTCGTCTCCATGCTTCAGAGTGACATCAAAAAGGTAGTTAGTTACCGTGGAAGATTTTGTATCTGAATTATTATTTTCAACAGCAGTGCCGTCACTTGTGACAACGCTTTGGTCTTCAGTATTCTGTTTTGCTGCGTCTAGAGTTGTATCATCTACTTCTTCGGTCTGAGTGCCGTCCTCATCTGCAGAGGCTTCATAGATCTGGTCTGCCTGCTCAGCCTGGGAAGCTAGTAATGTATCATAAAGATTCTTCTGTGTTTCATTTAAATCAGAAACATCCTGTTCCTTGACGGATACTGACATTTCCTCAGCAGGATAAGGCAGTACGGAAGGATCACCGCTAACCGTTACGGTGAAACCGTCTGCTTCTGCAGATGTCAGTGTAAATTGTTGTGTATCTTCTGCAGCAGGTGTTTCTGTTGTTACTGGATCAGCAGTTGAGGGACCCCCCCCCCGCTGAATTTTCGGGTGCTGCTGTATTTTCAGCCGCGTCCGGTGTTACTTCTTCATTCACAGTCTCAGCTGTGCTTTCTGCTGTATCATTACTGCTTTCCGCTGCCGCAGTATCACCATCCCCTGTCAAAGTAATACCGGTCAGACGAAGGCCCATATTGACCGTAAAGAAAACAGCCATGGAAAGAGTAAGAATAACAGCCAGAAGCTTATTTCTGTGGCGGTTTGAATTCTTCCGTTTTCTCAGATATTCATCTACAGGATTCTTTTTCATATTCTTTTCTCCTTCCTATGAAATCCATTTCATCTTGTTTAACGGCCAGATCCTGAAATCGATCTTGCCTACGACCTGTTCCTGTCGTACACAGCCGATCTGCTTGGAACGGCTGTCAATGGAAACACTTCTATGATCCCCCATCACAAAGTAGGATTCCTCCGGTACCTGATAAGGGAATGTAATATCACATTGGCCTAAAGCCGGACTGTCAACATACGGTTCATCCAGAACCTTATCATTGACGGCAACATTGCCATTTTCATCCATGTTGACCCAGTCGCCGCCGGTGGCTATGACTCTTTTGACCAGAATCTTGTTGTTGTAATAGAACGCAATGACATCACCCTGTTCCAGATTGCCTGTCTTGGTCAGGATGACGATGTTGCCGTCTTTCAGTAAGGGGTTCATGGATGAACCGTAAATCTCAAGCACCGGCATCCATAAGGTGGAAATCAATACAGCCGCAGCCGCAACAACTAGCAGAATGGCAATTGTACTGTTGAGAATACCGGAGAAACGGGAACGTCCATGCAGACGTTTTCTTTCTTTGGCCACAACCGACAGATCCGGAATCTCAACTTCTTTTCTTTCCTTATCCATCCTGACCTGCCTTCTTCCGTGCTTCCTGCAGGATATCCTTTGCCTGTTTCTCCGTATCCTCTTTGATCCGCCGGATCTCAGAGACATACTGATCCGCAGCTTTCTGCGCATCCTCAAACACATGATTCAAAGCCAGCGAAGCATCAGCGATATTCCCTGCCTTATTCAGAAGAATTCTGCGGTCCTCCAGCTGCTTCTGAAGGTCTTCGATTTCAGCATCTTTTTTTTCTATTCTCTTTTCAAGTTCATAGATGATATCCACCAGTTCTTTACGGGATAGATGTCTGAATTCCTTCTCATTCATACAGGCTGAAGCTCTCTCTTTCTCCTTTGCAGGAATCAATCGTCTGGCTGTTAAACGTTTCCGTTATCGTTTACAGATATTTTCAAAAAATTTCACTTTCCCGTTTACCATTCCATTTATGTGACGCACGAAAACAGAGAGAGTGTCTTGAATATTTGCCGAAAGCGTTTTCTTAGACATGGTCATTATGCCTTATGACACCGTGTAAAGCAATTGTAAAATACAGATTTCACGAAATTATTGAATTATGTGTGAACGTTTCCAATTAAACATTGACAAGGCCATACAGTGAAGGGTATACTTGTTGGCTAATTTTATGCATGAGCATAAATTTTCTTAGAACTGCAGTATGCATTGCATTCTTTCTGCTCACATATTACAATGCAGGAAACAATTTACATTTATTTGTAAAGTGTTACATATCAGAGGGGAGAAAGAATATGAGTGCTTCACAGGCTGGCGTTCTCATTGTCATGATTGTGTATCTATTGGGAATGCTGATGATCGGCTTTATGGTTTCCAAACAGAATGAAACAGTCTCCGATTTTTATCTCGGCGGTCGAAAACTTGGTCCTCTAGTCACCGCAATGAGTGCGGAAGCTTCGGATATGAGTTCCTATCTTCTAATGGGTCTGCCGGGTCTTGCCTATCTTTCCGGTACGGCAGATGTCGGCTGGACGGCCATCGGACTTGCCATCGGAACCTATCTCAACTGGCTGTTTACGGCCAGGCGCTTAAGACGATATACCGCCGCTGCCGGTTCCATTACCATTCCGGACTTCTTCA
>Ga0256406_1006374_pt1 | contig 11885 bp, 11 predicted proteins | sample RumenRJG_03DNA_FD_185986 | JGI IMG/M metagenome (GOLD analysis project Ga0256406, IMG submission 185986) | Bovine rumen microbial communities from Lethbridge, Alberta, Canada - RJG_03 | ecosystem: Host-associated > Mammals > Digestive system > Stomach > Rumen | place: Canada: Alberta | collected...
ATCCGCATCTGAATGTAAAGGTGTGTGCAACTCATGCCGGTATTACCGTAGGTGAAGACGGTGTATCCCATCAGGCAATTGAAGATATCGCATTGATGCGGGTGATTCCGGGTATGGAAGTGTATGTGCCGTGTGATGCGGCGGAAGCCAGTGCAACGGTAAGATACGTCGCCGGAACAAAGGAACCGAGCTATGTGAGACTTTCAAGATCTGCAGCAGGTGATGTATACAGCGAAGGTGAAGTGATTGATGTGACTAAGGTCAATGTGGTCAGACCTGGTAAGACAACGGCGGTCTTTGCGTGCGGTGTGATGGTACAGAGTGCCTTAGGGGCAGCTGAACTGCTGAAGAAGGATGGAATTGATCTTGAAGTGGTTGATGTATGCCGGATCAAGCCGTGTGATGAAGAAGGAATCAAGGCTGTACTGAAACAGTTTGATACGGTGTTCACAGCAGAAGAGCATAATGTGATCGGCGGCCTTGGCTCACTGATCACCGAGATTGCGTGTGAGACGTATACCAATAGAGTACACAGAATCGGCATCCAGGACAGATATGCAGAGAGCGGACCGGCGGATGCCTTGATGCATAAGTATGAGCTGGACGCAGAAGGCGTAGCCAAGTTCATCAAAGCACATTTAGGTTAAATAAAAATCGTGGGAACTGAATTCCCACGATTTTATTATGCTGTCTTTGTTTTCTTTGTCTTGGAAGCAGGGGCAGCTTTCTTTTTCGGCTTCGGCTCTGTTTTTTCAGCCGGCTTTTTCTCAGCAGAAGCTTTAGCAGGCTGTTCTTTCTTTTCCGGCAGATCTTCTTTGATCTCATAATGATCATCCAGCATGCGTTTGGCAGCTTCTTTGGCTTCCTTGCGTTCCTTCCTGGCCTGCTTTGCCTTCTTCTTCAGGGCTTTGAGGGTTTCCTCATCATAGTTTAAGGAGTAGGCAAGCCATAAAGGCTCTCCTTCCAGCAGCTTTCTGATTTCCTTGTAATCTTTTGTCAGGAATCCGGCGCCGGCTTCCTGCAGGTCGATCGTACGGGAAGGATGAGAGACAATACCGATGGTGAAGCATCCGTCGGCTACCCCGGCCATGATATTGGATGCGCTGTCGGTAATGAAGACGCATGACTTTGCGTCCATCAGATGGCAGCACTTCAGAAGTGCATCAGATCTTTCGTCAAGATGTCCGGCACTGCCGATGATGACATCAAAGTAGGAATCAATATCGGTATGACGCAGCAGTTCAACAATTTCCGAACGTTTGCGGGCGGAGACAATACCGGTCTTATAGCCGTTATCCTTCAGCCATACTAACAGATCCGTGACGCCGTGCATCGGCTGAATCAGATCGATCAGATGCCGGGACTGATAGCTGCTGAACTCTTCCAGGGCCTGGGCGGTATCTGCCTTGGGAAGATACTTGGCCAGAATGTCAGCGGTGTTGCCGCGGATGATTTCCTGGAAGTTTTCCGGGGTCATTTCACGGCCGGTGCCGAAAACGGCAAATACATGTCTGTAGGTGGCTGCCATGGCTGGTTCTGTTTCCATGACTGCTCCGTCAAAGGAAAAGATGACTGCCGGCCTGGGTGCTTTCTTTTCCATCTTGCGCAGCTGCTTGTCCTCTTTCTTTTCTTTGCTCATATAGCCTCCATGATTATTTTTAAACAGGTTCTGTCCTTATCATACCATTATCAGCCGGTAAAACACCGTTTTCCATGATGGATTTTGAAAGGAAATGCATGACTGTACAGCAGAAGATTTTCTGAAACAGAATCGGGTCTGCTGTCACAATTCCTTATGAAAAAGGCTTGACGAAGCGGATGAATGCGCTTACCATAAAAATTGTAAAAAGCATTGAGGAAGAAAAAGAAGAATGTTTATCGCTGCAGAGAGTCCCTGGCTGGTGAGAAGGGATACGTGGCATTCTTCTGATGTCACTTCTGAGCGGGCGCGGTGAAGGTATAGTAATTGCGCACGGGTGAACCCGTTACAGTTCTACGGTTTGCTTGAACCGGATGAGTGGTGTATCGGATCTGATACACAAGCTGAGTGGTACCGCGGTGGAAATGCATGCATCGTCTCAAATAGAGGCGATGCATTTATTTTATCCAAAGGAGAAATCAAATGAAGAAGAAACTCAGTACGATGACATCGATCGCGATCGGGATTACCCTGTTTTCCATGTTCTTCGGCTCAGGCAACCTGATCTTCCCGCCTTTCATGGGTTTTCAGGCAGGAACTGAAACCTGGAAGGGCATGCTTGGCTTCGGCATTACCGCCATTCTGTTTCCTGTTTTAGGCGTTATTGTGATTGCCAAGTTCGCGGATCTGCCGCATCTTGCTTCTAGAGTTGGCAAGAGATTTGCCACGCTGTTTACGATTTTAGTCTTCCTTTCCCTTGGACCAGGCTTAGCCATTCCAAGAAACGCTGCCGTGTCCTTTGAGATGGCGGTAATTCCCTTTGTAGGCCATGTGACCATGGGCATGCGCATTGCCTATTCGCTTGTTTTCTTTGCCATTGCCTATTTCCTGAGCGCAAGACCTGATAAGCTGACGGATACATTAGGCAAGTTTCTCGGCCCGATTCTGCTTGGTCTGATGCTTGTGGTTGCGATTGTCTGCTTTGTCAATGTGGACGGTCCTCTGACTGAGCCAGACGGTGCCTATGCCTCTTCGCAGACGTTGCAGGGATTTCTTGACGGCTATCTGACTATGGATACGCTGGCAGCGCTTAACTTCGGCAACATCATTGCGCTGAATGTCATGGATCAGGGTGTGAAGGATAAGAAAGACATTGTGCACTATACAGTTATTGCCGGATGGATTGCCGGTCTTCTTCTGCTTGTTGTCTATGCATTCATGGCCCATGTCGGTTCCTTATCCGCTGCGATCTCTGCTGAAGCGGCCAATGGTGCCAATGTTCTGACCAATATCGTTGCCTATCTTTTCGGCACACCGGGGCTCATCCTGCTGGCGGTGATCTATATTCTTGCATGTCTGACAACCTGTATCGGATTATTGTGCTCATGCTCGGAATACTTCGCTTCCATTTCCAGAATGAATTATCAGGGATGGGTAGCTCTGTTTACCATTTCCTCTTTCTTCATGTCGGTTGTCGGGCTGGATCAGATTCTTGCCATTTCCGTACCGATTCTCAATGCCATGTATCCGATTGCCATTGTGTTAGTCATTCTTGGCTTACTGGATGAAAAGCTGAAGGGTCATGAGAATGTCTATAAGATGTCGCTTCTTTTTACCGGTATTGTGTCCATCATCTATTCTCTGTCTTCAGCCGGGTTCAGTATTCCCTTTATTTCCAGAGCTGTCACATCCATTCCGCCCTGCACGGATCTCTGCTGGATCATTCCGGCGGTGATCGGCTTTATGATCGGCTGGTTCATGCCGGCAAAGCATGAAGCATCCATGCGGGAAAGCATAAGTCCGCAGCAGATCTGAAGCAGACATTGCATGAGAACATCTGTCAGGTGTTCTCATTTTCTGATTGCGGTAGAATAGAGAAAAGAGGTATGGAATCATGACATTGAATTTAAGAGATGCGGCAGATGCGATGCGGATGGTAAGCGATGAGAACATCGGCTATTACAACCGGGCGGATGAGACATTCCAGTGGTATGGACCGTATGAAAGAGAAGAGGAGCAGGAGGATGAGGAAGATCTTGTTCCGCTGCCTTCCCGATATGATATCAATGACTATCACATCATGGAGGAATTCATTGATTCTCTGGAAGATGGACAGGCAAAGGAATGGCTTGGCAACAGTATCAGAGGCAGAGGTGCTTTCAGAAGGTTCAGAGGGACTTGTGAAAGATTCGGTCTATTGGATGACTGGTATGCATTCCAGGATGAATACTATCTGAATCTGGCCAGGGACTGGTGTGATGCCAATAACATTCCGTATGAAAACAGAGAAGAAGAGATGGATGACGATGATAATGCGGATTTTGACTGGAATGATGAAGAACAGTTCAGGCCAAGGGAAGAAGTACAGAAAGAGGTAAAAGTACAGAAGGATCCGTTCAGGATTGTAGAGATGTCAGAGCGGAATATGAATCTGCTTTCCTATCTGACGGATGCGTATGACCGGCTGATGGAAGAGGAAAGGGAAGAGCATACGGATGAGATGATCGGTGAGGATCAGTTTGTCTATGCGGTCAGTGATAATGGCAGGTTCATTGCCTATGTTTATGGAAAGTATATTGAAGATACGGCTGTGGTGAAGGAGATGTATGTCAGAAAGGAATACCGGCATAAGGGGGTCGGCAGGAGTCTATTGGATCATGTCAGACAGGAGAATGAGAAGACGGCGGTGCGCATGGAAAGGCAGAATGACAGTGTGAAAGCTTTTCTGAAGGCATGCGGATATGGCCGGATCAAAGCGGTTGAATATACGGTGGAATGAGGACGGCAGTCCTCTTTTCATTTCTGAAGGAATCTTCAGAAATGAAAAGAACTGCAATCCGCTGCAATAGGGATGGAGATGGATGTATGGACCAGAATCGATCATTTCATGGCAGAAGCACAGGATGCTTTGCAGAGCGGAAAATACGCAAGGCTGAAAAAAAGCCGTTATCTGCACAAAGGCGATTCCTATGATGTGGTGGATGAAATCCGGATATTGATCGCATCTAAGATGGAAGGTGTATTTCAGCTGTCCTTTCCGACAAAGTCAAAAGTATTGAAGAAAATGATTCTGATGAGGGGCATCTGCTGGTAAGGCTGACCCGCTTTCAGCAGGATGCCTTCCTGAGCCATGCCGGCCCGGTAATACCGGATCCGGCCGGGCAGAATTTCTTTTTCAGACGGCCCGGTTTTTCTTCCAGCACTTCCTGCAGTGCCAGGCGGGTGAGAGAATTGAAATCAACTGCTTTTCGCATCTTATGGCCCTCCTGCCATACATATAGGAAGAAAAGAAAGTGATTCCACGAATCATATAAAAATATCGCTTTCTTGATTCAGATCAAAGAATAAAGCAGGAAGTTTCATAAAATAAAACTGCTGGATGGGAGGTGTTTCTATGAAAGGCTGGATTCATTCGGTTGAATCTTTCGGATCTGTGGATGGACCCGGGGTCAGGTATGTGATCTTTGTGCAGGGGTGTCAGTTCAGATGTCTGTACTGTCATAATGCGGACACATGGAACAGAGCGGAAGGAAAAGAAATGAGCAGTGATGAACTGCTGGAAAAGGCGCTGCGCTATCGCAGCTACTGGGGCAGTGAAGGCGGTATCACGGTAAGCGGAGGAGAACCGCTGCTGCAGATGGAATTTGTGACGGATCTGTTTGAAAAGGCTAAGGCGCTCGGGGTGTCAACCTGTATTGATACAGCGCTTGGACCTTATCGGGAAGAAAAGGAATGGAAAGAGAAGTTTGACAGACTGATGCGCCTGACGGACTTACTGCTTGTGGATATCAAGGAAATTGATCCGGTTAAGCATAAGGCTTTGACCGGGCATGACAATGATTCTGTTCTGCAGGGGCTGCGGTATCTTTCTTCCATCGATAAGCCGGTATGGATCCGGCATGTTCTGGTACCCGGGGTAACGGACAATGATCAGGATCTGATGCATACAAGAGCGTTCATTGATACCTTGGGCAATGTGAAACGGGTGGAAGTACTGCCTTATCACAGCCTGGGCGCATATAAATGGGAAAAGCAGGGAATGAAATATCCGCTGGACGGGGTAAAGAGCCCGGATCAGAGAAGAATAGAAAATGCAGAGAGAATACTCTGCCGGAAGGAGAAAGCATGAGAGAAGAATGGAATGGTTTTCAGGGAACAAAGTGGCAGGATGACATTAATGTAAGAGATTTTATCCAGCATAACTATACCCCGTATGAAGGGGATGAAAGTTTCCTGGAGGGTCCGACAGAAGCGACGGATTATCTGTGGGATCAGGTACAGGCACTGCAGAAGGAAGAAAGAAAAAGAGGCGGTGTGCTGGCGTGTGAGACGGAAGTGGTATCAGGCCTGACGGCTTATGGGCCGGGCTATATTGATGCCGCTCATCCGGAATATGAGAAAATTGTGGGGCTGCAGACGGATCAGCCGCTGAAGCGTGCGTTTATGCCGTATGGCGGCATCAAGATGGCGGAAGAAGCAGCTGAAACGTATGGCTACAAGGTCAATCCAAAGTATCATAAGATCTTTACGGAATACCATAAGACACATAACCAGGCTGTGTTTGATGCCTATACGGATGAGATGAAAACGGCAAGGCACTGTCATATTGTGACAGGTCTGCCGGACACATATGGAAGAGGCAGAATTGTCGGAGATTATCGCAGAGTAGCACTGTATGGCATTGATTTTCTGATTGAAAAAAAGAGAGAAGATCTGAAAAACTGCGGTGACGGTACGATGCTTGATGACATCATCCGCCAGAGAGAAGAGCTGGCGGATCAGATCAGAGCGCTGCAGGACATGAAGAAAATGGCGCTTGCCTATGGCATTGATATCGCAAAGCCGGCAAAGAATGCCCGGGAAGCAGTACAGTGGCTGTATTTCGGCTATCTGACTGCGATCAAGACGCAGAATGGGGCGGCCATGTCGGTGGGACGTATTTCCACTTTCCTTGATATCTACATGGAAAGAGATCTGAAGAACGGGACACTGACGGAGAAGGAAGCACAGGAGCTGATCGATCATCTGGTGCTGAAGTTCCGCATGGTCAAGTTTGCCCGTATTCCTTCCTATAATGAACTGTTCTCAGGCGACCCGGTATGGGCAACCCTTGAGATGGCAGGCCTGGGGAATGACGGCAGACATATGGTAACCAGAAATGACTATCGTTTCCTGCATACGCTGGAAAACATGGGACCGTCGCCGGAGCCGAATCTGACGGTACTGTATTCAAAGAGACTGCCGGAAAACTTCCGCAGATACGCGGCCCGTATTTCCATCCGTACATCCTCCATTCAGTATGAAAATGATGATGTCATGCGGCCGATCTGGGGTGATGACTACAGCATCTGCTGCTGTGTCAGCGCGACGGAGACCGGTAAGGAAATGCAGTTCTTCGGGGCCAGAGCCAATCTCGGCAAATGTCTGCTGTATGCCATCAATGGCGGTAAGGATGAAAAGTTCCGGGATAAGAACGGGCATCACATTCAGTGCGGTCCGGAGTTTGCTCCGATTACATCTGAATATCTGGATTATGATGAAGTCATGCATAAGTTTGATCTGATGATGGACTGGCTGTCCGGGCTCTATGTCAATATTCTGGATCTTATCCAGTACATGCATGACAAGTACTACTATGAGTCAGCGGAAATGGCGCTGATTGATACGGATGTCAGAAGAACGTTTGCGACCGGTATTGCCGGTTTCTCACATGTAGTGGACTCTTTAAGCGCCATTAAATATGCAAAAGTAAGAGTGATCCGGGATGAAGAGGGTGTATCCAGAGACTTTGCCGTAGAAGGGGACTTCCCGCGCTATGGCAATGATGATGAAAGAGCGGATGAGATTGCCGTATGGTTATTGAAGACATTCATGACCAAGATCAGAAAGCACCATACTTACCGTAATTCCGAACCGACTACTTCCATCCTCACGATTACTTCCAATGTGGTTTATGGCAAGGCTACCGGTGCACTGCCGGATGGCAGAGGTGCCTATGAACCTTTCTCTCCTGGGGCAAATCCTGCCTATGGGGCAGAGAAGAACGGTCTGCTCGCTTCTTTGAACAGTACGGCCAAGCTGCCGTATGAATATGCCCTGGATGGCATTTCCAACACCCAGACCATCAACCCCGGCGCATTGGGACATGATGAAGATGAAAGAAGCAGGAATCTCGTCTCGGTTCTCGATGGCTACTTCCTGCAGGGCGGCCATCACCTCAATGTCAATGTATTCGGCGTAGAGAAGCTGAAGGATGCCATGGCACATCCGGAAAACCCGGCCTATGCCAACTTCACGATCCGGGTTTCCGGCTATGCCGTGAAATTCATTGATCTGACCCGTGAACAGCAGCTGGATGTTATTGCCAGAACCTGCCACGACAGAATGTAATCCTGTCTATGAAGGCCGATGCAGAGGAATGCATCGGTTTTTCTTTTTGTGTTAAAGCAGGGAATATGCACAAGTGAAGAAATAAACAGAAATATCCATACATCCGATATAATAAAAGGCAGAGGACAAAGAACATGGAAGAAAAGAAAAAGTATTATACGAAAAATACAGGCTATACAGGGGAAGAGAAGAAGCTGATCCGCAATTTCCGGAAGTGTTCCCGGAAGGAAAGAGAGATTCTGGCTGTTTTAGTAGAAAAGACGGCCATGCATATGACGCAGCTGGATGATCTTTCCAGTCTGCTTAAGAAGTAATCATGGAGCTTTTAAGTGAAGCGGAGAGTAAAATAGCAGAATGGATCTGGGCCAATCCGGGGATCGGATCCATGAAGCTTGTGGCGGTATGTGAGTCTTCCTATGGCTGGAAGCAGTCTACGGTCTTTACGATGATCCGCCGGATGAAGGATAAGGGGCTGTTAGTCAATGAGAAAAGCCATCTGACGATGACGGTAAGCCGCCATGCATATTATCATATGTATACAAAGCATATACTGGAATGTCATTATGGCGGTTCTCTGACGGCGTTTGTGGAGAGTGCGCTTGTGTATGACGGTATTGATAAGAATGAGGCAGGCAGACTGCTGAATGTCATACGCAAGTATACGAATTGAGGTGATGGTATTGAAACAGGAAATGGTGAAGTTTATCGGATCATGTCTTCTCTGGATGGCATGTTTTCTGGGTATTTATCTGCTGTTTGCGGATGCGGAAAGTCAGCTGGCGCTGAATATCATGTATACCGCTGTCACGGCCGGTCTGACCGGCACCGTGATGCGGTTTTATAAGGATTGGAAATCACTTGTTTTCTATGTACTGAGTGTAATTGCCCTTGGAGGGGTGTTCCTGACGGTCCGAAGAGGCGTCAGTGAGAATGTGGAATTTGCGGCATGTCTCATTCTGATTGCCATGTTCATGTACAGGCCGGAAGTGGCTAAGCGTGCTTCGCTGCCTCTGCAGAGCGGCAGTGCGCTCACCCAGTATCATACTGTATATATGAATATGGAAGGCAGAAGATATACCCTGATGATTGAGAAGCTGTGGATGGAACGGCTGGTTCATGTCAGCGGGACGGTTCATGGTCTTTTAAAGCAGGGTGATGTTGTCATGGTGCTGAGTGACGGCATGAAGGCACAGAAGGCAATTGTGTCTGCCATCCTTAAGAATGGAGCACAGCTGAAGGAAGCGGCGGATACGGAAGTGGAGCTGATTCTTGATAAGCTTGTACGCAGGCCATTGCAGTATGGGGTAATCAGCAGTATCGTGCCGGGACAGATGCCGGATCAGGCACAGGAAAATCCGCTTTTAACAGGCATGATGTATGAGTATGGAAAGTTCTATGAGGATGAGAATTTCCGTCATTCCTTCTTTCATGTGGCGGAGCACAGCCGTTTCCTTGTGCCGGTGAGCCTGGAACAGGGACAGGAAGGTTCCTTTCAGTCTATGCGGATCGGCTTCAAGGGCATTGCCCGCCAGGACAATCAGGAAATGAAGTCGTTTGCCCTGTTTACGGATCAGAATGCTCTGCATGAGTGGAAAGCGCTGTTTACGGGCGGCAAGGCGCCGCTGACGATGGTGATTACGTTTCATGATGCCTGTCAGATCATGTTCAGGGGGCACAGCGGGATTGTGATCAATCCGTTTGGACCGAAGTATGTGTATCTGACGGATCAGATGGTGAATCAGCTGACGGAGAGTCCTTCCTATCGGAAGGAGTTCGGTGATCCGCATCAGAGCAGGATGAGTTTTGAGAGAAAGGGAATGAAGAAGAAAAAATGAATCATACACAGGATATGCTTGATTTCTTATATGCCTGCCCGACCTGTTTTCATACGGTACATGCCGTAGAGACAAGGCTGGAAGAAAATGGCTATGAAAGACTGGAAGAAAAGAACAGATGGAAGCTTGAAGAGGGCGGAAAGTATTACGTGACCCGCAACCAGGCAAGCATTATTGCTTTCCGTATTCCCCGTAAGGATTATACGGGCTATATGATTGGGGCCAGTCATTCGGATTCGCCATCCCTCAAGATCAAGGAAAATCCGGAACTGAAGGGACATGGCTATACGAAGCTGAATGTGGAGAAGTATGGCGGTGCAATTCTTTCCGGCTGGCTGGACAGACCGCTGTCTGCGGCGGGAAGAGTGATGGTGAAGGAAGGAAACCGGATTGTTTCAAAGCTGTACTGCAGCGAGGAAGATCTCTTTGTCATTCCTTCTCTTGCCATTCATATGAACCGTAAAACCAATGAAGGAATGAACTGGAATGTGCAGACGGATCTGTGTCCTCTGATGGCGGTGGATGAAAATACGGATTTTCTGTCCATTGTCAGTGAAGATCTCAGGGTGAGGAAAGAGGATATCATCGGGCATGATCTGTTTCTGTATGTCAGGGAAAAGGGCAGAGTCATCGGCCGTCATAAGGATATGATTCTGGCTGCCCATATTGATGATCTGATGTGCGGGTATGGCGACCTTGTGGGCTTTTTGAACAGTAAGGATGGAGACAGTGTGCCGGTGCTTGCGATCTTTGATAATGAAGAGACCGGTTCCCTGAGTGCCCAGGGAGCAGACAGCACATTCCTGGCGGATACGCTGGCGGCGATCAATGATGGCTGCGGCAGAGATGCCATGGCCAACCGCACCGCCATCGCTGAGAGTTTCATGGTATCAGCGGACAATGCTCATGCGATCCATCCCAACCATCCTGAAAAGGCAGATCCCATCAATCAGCCCCATATGAATGCCGGCATTGTCATCAAATACAATGCCAACCAGCACTATACAAGCGATGCGCTCAGCGCTGCTGTATTCAGGATGATCTGTGAAAAGGCAGGCGCTTCCTGTCAGGTATTTACCAACCGTTCTGATATGCTTGGCGGCAGTACGCTGGGCAATCTCAGTGAAAGACATGTCTCTCTGCATACGGTGGATATCGGTCTGCCGCAGCTGGCCATGCATTCCTGTATGGAAACGGCCGGCACAAAGGATACGGAAGATCTGATTCAGGCCATGAAGGTATTCTTCAGCAGCAGTGTTACCGCTGAGAAAGATGATTTTGAAGTAAAGGTATCGGAATGATGCCTTTTCTTTTTGAAAGAATGTAAATAATTGCACAGACACATGAAAAGCAATGAAAAAATGAAAACAAAATGTAGGCATGGTTCATGTGTGCTGTTAAAATAGATAACGGGAAAAATCCTGGAGGATAATACATACTATGAGTTCTTACGTTGATAATGTCATTGCCGGTGTAAAGGCAAAGAATCCGGACCAGCCGGAGTTCATTCAGGCTGTTACAGAGGTTCTCAAGAGCATTGAACCGGCGGTGGACGCCCATCCTGAATATGAACAGGCGGCGCTGCTGGAAAGAATGGTGGAGCCGGAAAGACAGATCATGTTCAGAGTTGTCTGGACGGATGATGCAGGAAAGGTACAGGTAAACAGAGGCTACCGTGTTCAGTTCAACGGTGCTTTAGGACCGTATAAGGGAGGCCTTCGTTTCCATAAGTCAGTCAATCTGTCCATTCTCAAGTTCCTGGGCTTTGAACAGGTATTCAAGAACAGTCTGACTACACTGCCGATCGGCGGCGGCAAGGGCGGATCTGATTTTGATCCTCATGGTAAGAGCGATGGTGAAATCATGCGTTTCTGCCAGGCTTTCATGACAGAGCTGTATCGTCATATCGGCCTGAATACGGATGTGCCGGCTGGTGATATCGGTGTCGGCGGCAGAGAGATCGGCTATCTGTTCGGTCAGTACAGAAGAATCCGTGATTCTTATGATAATGGCGTACTGAC
>Ga0256406_1006379_pt1 | contig 11876 bp, 4 predicted proteins | sample RumenRJG_03DNA_FD_185986 | JGI IMG/M metagenome (GOLD analysis project Ga0256406, IMG submission 185986) | Bovine rumen microbial communities from Lethbridge, Alberta, Canada - RJG_03 | ecosystem: Host-associated > Mammals > Digestive system > Stomach > Rumen | place: Canada: Alberta | collected...
ACAGCATCTCGATGGAGATGATGCAGTTTGACAGTCCGTGGATCTTCTTCCCGAAGACGTTCCGCATCAGCATTTCCGATGACGGAGCCACCTGGCGCGAGATCTACAAGAAGGAAAAGCAACGCGAACATCTCGAGAAGGTGAGCGTGCGTCTCTGGCAGTGGAAAGGCAAGGATGAGGGCCGGTACCTTCACATACAAGCCGACTGCGACAACCCCGGCGAATGGATCTTCACCGACGAGGTCATCGTAAAATAGCCCACCCCGTCTTTCATGCCCGGCTGTCGCAATGAGCGCCCCCTGACTTATCATAGGCTGCTACGGGCAACATTTATGATTTATGGCAACGGCTCCGCACGGCTTTTCACGGCTTATGCTCGCTATCGCTCGCTTAAAGCAGCAAAGCGTGAAATATTTATGGCAACGGCTCCGCACGACTTTTCACGACTTATGCCCGCTTAGCGCTCGCTGGGCGCGGAGGATCGTGCGTCGGTGGGGGCAGCCTCGAAGAGGCTGAATTTTTCATAACCCCAGTCTAAGGGAGCGAAGCGAGCGCAGACTGGGGACTGTTGATGGGTGGTCGTGAACTTACTGCCAGCCTCAGAGAGGCTGAATGCATCTTAGATGCGTAGCAAGACGGAGACCCGTGGTTACGCGCTTCGCGCATTGTGCCTCTCCGAGGCACGTCCTCAGCCAGTCTTGCTGTCATCAACACCCCCAGTCTGCACTCGCTTCGCTCGTTTAGACTGGGGTTATGAAGTATTCAGCCTCTCCGAGGCTGGCAGGGTGTGACAAGAACGCCGAGGTTGAGAAAGGCCTTCGGCCTTTAGAGGAGAGCAACTTCCGCGAGATTTTTTTCTCGCCAAGCCGCAAAGGTCGCAAAGACCTTGATGCACGTACTCATCCATTAATCACCCGTTGCCAACCCATGCCAACCCCTTGGAAAGTCTTTGCGAAGCCTTTGCGCCCTCTGCGGCTTTGCGAGAAAAGAGCAACTTCCGCGAGATATTTTTCTCGCCAAGCCGCAAAGGTCGCAAAGGAGAAGCATGAATATTTTGCAGCGGCTCTGCACGGCTTTCCACGACTTTTGCCCGCTTAGCGCAATGTTCTTCGTGTACAGCTGCACCCTGCAAATGAGCGATATGGCACACGCTGACATAATGGGTCAACTATGTTTACAAAATATTGATCTGTCATCAATCAGTATATCGAACGATGCAATAATCGGCAAGGACGGTAGAAAGGCCATGGGGAAACCTTTGCTCATGTATTTTCGTCATTGCGCCGGGCAGAGCACTTGCTCTGCTCCAATGCTCGATGGCAAAGCGATGTGGCGGCTATTGCTGTTTCCTCCCCTTAAGGAGGGGATTCATTATTACTCCAAAATTCCTTTTTATAGTTCTAAAAGTACTGGAACACGATATGTTTATACAATGTTAACTATTTTTTAGATAAATATTTCACGTTCCAATCCTATTCTTTAGCTAACTTTGCAAGCAACAACAAGAAAAGAATACAAACGAGAACAAGTGGTATCAGTTTGAATTACAGTTGATTTGAAGAAAAGACAAATCGAAGCAACGATGACTTCCATCTTATTCCTCTTAACGTAGAGCATTGGGCGCTATTTAGTATTAGAAAAATATATAACATTTTCTTAACATCGTTGAACATGCAACGTATTTACTTTTTGTTACTCAGTGCGATTCTGAGTATCGTCTGCCCCCCCCATCTGGGCTTCGGGTACAATTGCTGTAGCTAACGGCAACGACGCACCGGCTGCCACCGATGCGAATGTTTCCAAACAAGTTTATCAGGATACGGATCCTAATGGAGACAACTACCTCGACCGTCGGCATGCGCTCGTTGGAGCCAACTGCATGGTTAACCGGCTTGGAAGCGGCCTCGCCAAGGTGCTCACAGGAACCAATAATCTGAACAACTTGGTAGACAAAGATCTTACCAATTATGTTTCCACCACTACAGGCGTGGACGCCGAGGTGGCCAGGGAGCCTTCTTTTGCCGTCAAAGATTTGAAAAAGGTGTACAAGAAAGGCACCACTGCCGGCTTTGTCATCTCTTTGGACGAAGAATCTCTTTTAAGTTTGAAGGCCATTGGACTTCCTTACAAAATTGTCTTCTACTTGAATGGAAAGGAAACTGAAAGGGTTACATGCAACGAGAAGACGGGAAGTCTCCTCAACTTGAAGCTTTTGCAAGTTGGTGGTGACAACGTAACCACGGAAGTGACAGCAGCTTCCAAGGTCTCAGACTTTGATGAGGTCGCGCTCTGCACCACTGGCGGCTTGAGTGCCGATGTTGTTGTCAACACTAAGATTTACTATGCTTTCGTTGGAAAGAATGGCAAATACTATCTTTCCACCGTAACAGAATCGGGTATTAGCGATATACGAAAGGAATACAACAACAATAATCTTGTTGTAGCCCAGACTGGTGGTGGGTTAATAGCCCCAAAAAATGGACAAGTCCTCATAGATGACAATCCTGGCAACTGGTATACATTGTCGAATCATGAAAAAACTGTAATGGTTTACGACAAAACCAAAACATCGGTGTCTGACCAATTCTTCTTCCCTGCAGGGAGCAAGGTGGGATTTGAATATACATCCACTGTCCTTGACCTCCTGAAAGCCCTTACACTTAAAATTTGGCAGTACTGTCCTGGCGGAAATACATGGATTAACGGTATCAAGTATGACGGACAATGGGTGGACGTTTCCCCGGAAAACAACACCCAGTTCAACCTCCTGACGCTCAACTTGGGCTTGGACCACAAGACGGCTTCACTGACAGCAACTCAGCCTTTCAATGCTGTTGAGATCAGTGTAAGAGGCGTGGCAGCAGTGAACCTCTTCAATGCCTTTGTAGTGCTTCCTCCCTCTATCGACGATGATTCCCCTCTCACGGTATCTGCCGACCGCAGCCTGTGCGACGAGAAGCAAACCGTGACCTTGCATAGCGACGAGGCTGTGACTTGGAAATGCACCAAGACTCCCGAGGGAGCCACGCAGCCCACACTGACAAACGCCGACAAAGGCCAGTCGTGCACAGTCTCCGGTTTCGTCAATGCCGGTGACTATGTGTTTACCGCAACCGCCGCAGACGGACGCAAGGCAACCATAACGGTGACCTACGGCGTTGGCCCTGTGATCAATACAGCCATCCGCCCTTGGGTGAACAACTTCACAGAGAAGGGCGTGAGCTACAGCGCTAATGCTGACCAATACAAGAAATGGTATAAGTTGACTTCTCTCGCTCTTATTCCCGAAATCGTCACGGACACGGCAAATCTTGTGACCCCCTCTTTGGACGACTACGCTAAAGCTGGTGGCATTTCATTGGCCAGCAAGAAGATGCTGAGTTGCGTCTTCCGCTCACAGCCCTACCAGTCAGACGAGAAAGTGACCGTAGGCTTTGTGGCCCGCACCAAGTGGAAGGCACTCAACCTCAACCTGCTGAACGGCCTCAAGGTGAAGGTCTACAATGCTGGAGCTGAAGTTACTACGGTATCCAGTGAGAACACACATTTCAAGTTTCTTTCGGCCGGCTTGATCGACGGTCAGAACTACGTCACCACACAATACAGTGTTGAAATAGATAAGGACCACCCTTTCGACGCCATCACGCTTTGGGACAATGGTCTCTTGGGCGCCAAGCTGTCTGAGATGGATATCTACTATGCTTTCGTGGAGCCGTCGACGCTTGCGCAGACCTACAACGATGACGTGGCAAAGAGCTGGCAGCCCATCACTCACTCTGCTACCGGTGCCAGCATCGACGCTTCTAAACTCAGCACCTTTGGTGTGGCCAAGGTTGCTGACGCTGTCGAGAACCTGACCAACATCATCGACGACGACAATACCAACTACGCCACCCTCGCCGGCCTGGCCACTGTGGGCGCAGGCAATACTGTTGCCGTGAAATTGGGCAGAAAGTTTGAGGGTGGTCACCAAGTGAAGTTCATCGTTTCCAACGAGGACTGGCTCAATGTGGATCTTGGTAAATTCATCAACTTGAAGGCTTATCTCAACGGCAACGAAGTGGCCAAGAAGACCAACTGGGACGTGCTCAGCCTGAACGTGATTGGTGGTGAGAACAAGGAGGCAGAGATTCTTTGGACTCCTACCGACGACAACAAGAAGCCTGTCGACTTCGATGAGATTAGCATTTCTTTCAATGGTGTGGCTAACGTTGCTGACGTGGCTTGGATCTATGGCATCCAGGTGGCCAACGATGCAGATGGCGACGGCATAATCGATGCCAACGATGACGAGAGCTGCGACAACCCATTCCTTATCGATGAGAATGAGAGTGCGGAAGGACTGGTCAAAGCACACGACTTTGTGCATGGCAGACTGAATCTGAGAAGATACATGCAGCCAAACTTTACCAATGGGCGTGACGGTCAGTGGTTTACCATCTGCTTGCCTGTCGACCTGACTTTCAACCAGTTTGTCAAAGCTTTCGGAAACAATGCAAAGCTGGCTAAGCCGGAGGACTTCAACAAAAACATGCCTGGTACACTCCTTTTTAATATTGGTGAAGTCTATGGGAACAACGTACTGTTGCAGAAGAATACGCCCTACATCATCAAACTGTGTGATGTACAAACGCTGGCTTACGTAGACGCAAGCCTTTCGGGTGAGATCCAGGATAATGATCGAGACGTCCACGAATTTGACTCTAACTTCCAGGTTGACGACAAGGTGTACAAAATACAGGGTGTTGACTATCTCATGTCTCAGAGTAAAAATACAACTGCGGATGATATTATCTGTAAACATAATGTCAAGACAGACTATCCTGATGCAACGTGGCATGGAACTTTTGTAAAGTGGACACCACTTCCTGAAGGCTTCTATACATTCTCTGCTGACGGCTGTCTCACGAAATACAATCAAGACGTTAAGCATTTCCGTGGGCTGAGATGCTGGATGACGGAGAATGGATCAAATGGATCAGCTGCCGCAAAACCATACGCTGTGAATATCTTTGGCGATGAGACAAACGTTGTGACGGGAATTCATTCGATAGAGAACAATACATCGACAAACGGAAACATCTATTCATTGGATGGGCAACTCATCAAAGAAAATGCAACATCAAATGTCTGTCTTCCTCAAGGTGTCTACATTTGGAATCATAAGAAAGTAATCATCAAGTAAACATCAGGAGGAAGCACAATGAAAAAAGTATTGTATATACAACCCAGAATTGAGGTTGTGAAAATAAAAGAAGAGTATATAATGGCTGGATATTCAGACGCTATGACCGAAGAAAAGGGAAAGACAAAAGACATTCCCTTTAACGGTCAAGGCACTGGCATTTCTGGTACACACGATGGTTTTGATCTTGGTGCAAAACGCAATTTTTCCATTTGGGAAGATGATGCCGACGACAACATGGATTGGTAATGAAGATCATGAAGACATACATCAAGCCCGGGACCGTGATCATCAAGATGGACGTGCTGCCGTTGGTTGCTGGGTCCGGCGCCGGCGGTGCCAAACGCTACCACACCGTCCTTGACAATGCGTCTCCTGTGGGCTTTCCGATAAATGGAGGCGACAATGACAAAAAATGGTATTGATTGAACCATAAATACGCAGGCGGGGGCTGTTCCGAAATGGAACAGGCCCCGCTTTTGTTTTAGAGTCCATCCTCATTTATTCAGATTGATAAATTCTTAAGTGCATGATATGCCAATTGGTGTAGCAGCCAATTGCACACGGATGGCTGTCAATTGCAGGACGCGGCCACAGACGTGTCACGATCGTGACACGTATGAGGCACGATCGTGACACAACTGAGGCAGGATCGTGACACAACTGAGGCAAGATCGTGACACAACTGAGGCAGGATCGTGACACAACTGAGGCACTGCTTCACACCAAATGCTGAGATCATCCGTCTAATACTTACACAGTCATGGACTACAATAGACCATTCTACGGTGGCCTGCTCATAACAAACGAAAGTGAACAATAACCGTAAAAAGACGTGGCACGTTGTTGCTAAGAACGTCGAGTTTGCTAAAGACGGTCGATCTCCTCTTTGCTAAGCCCAGTAACCTGGATGATTGTGTCCAAAGGAACATTCATGCGCTTCATGGCCCTGGCATTACGAAGGCGCTCTGACATAACACCTTTCTCCATTCCTTCCTTAAGGCCAACTTCGTGCCCTTCCTTAAGGCCAGCTTCGCGTCCTGCCTCCTGACCAGCCTCAAGACCAGCCTCAAGACCAGCCTCAAGACCAGCCTCATAACCTTTTTTTTGAGCCTGCTCACTTCTCCTCAGCGCAGCACTAACGAGGGTCCGCTCCCAGCTGACAGCCTCCCAGAAATGGTCATAGCCCGCCATCTGAGCATCAGTGTAAGCTGACTCCTCTACGATGTCAAGGGCTTTACGTGTCTCGGGATTCGCCAGGAGCTCCTCCGGTGCCTTGCGCGTCTTCTCGTCAATCTCCGTGAGATAACGCAGCCACAGCACCATCATCTTCTTGTCGTGGAAAGAATGGGGCTTGAACTTGGGCAGTTCGATAAATATCAGATGCATCTCGTCGATGGTCTCGTCAGGATTCTTAATATCCATCACGCCATAGTCGTGGTAATAATCCTCCGTGTCGTCACGGAAACGGTCATTGACAAGATTCAGGGAATAGACCGGCTGCAGATCCTCATAATGCCCGCCCTTATCGATCTGCCGCGAGTAAGCTTTGGTGGCATTGAGCAGCACGCGTTTCATAAACTCCGGCGTCCATATCATCTGCATCTCCACAATAAACGAACGCCCCTGCTTGTCGATGCAACGCACATCGACGATCGTGTCCTTCTTCAGCGGCGAGTCGGGCACCAGCTCCGGCTGAAGATACTCTATCTCTTTCACCTCCTCCCCTTTCTTCAAGGGCAATAAGGCATTGAGAAAACTGATCATCAGGTCTTTATGCTCGCCAAAGACCTTCTTGAATGTCAAGTCTGCTTTAGGATCCAAATACTTTGCCATAGTAGAAAATGTTTGCTGGAGAACATTATTGCACGCCCTTGCAAATTTAATGTTTTATTGTGACCCGGCAAAATAAAAACCAGATTTTTATTACGTGCCCAGGGAGAACCACTGTCCTATTGCGTCATCGCGCCTCAGACGGGGCACGATGGAGCGGTGGAAAAATATTTATTGAATTCGAGGCAGAATTGGATATTTTTTTGTAAGTTTGCAACATTAATACCGTATATTATCCGGACACGCCTCCGGAACAATCGATAAGGAATGTCCAAAAGAAGACTCTTCAAATACACGGCTATTGCTGTCTGCGCGCCCGTCGCACTATTCATCATTTTGTCGCTGCTGCTCTATTTCCCTCCTTTCCAGAACTGGGCAGTGACAAAAGCCGCCGCCGTGGCCTCAGAGAAGACGGGCATGAAGATCAGTGTGGGACATGTGCGTCTCGCCTTCCCCCTCGACCTCTCGCTCGAGGACGTGCGTGCCTTTGAACCCAACGACTCCATCAAAGGCAAGACCGACACCGTGGCGCTCGTCTCGCGCGCCGTGGCCGACGTACAGCTCTGGCCGTTGCTGCACAAACAAGTCATGGTCGACGAGCTTTCCCTGCGCGACATGCAGGTCAACACTACCCATTTCATCAGTGACGTGCGCATCAGCGGCAAGGTCGGCGAGCTGAAGGTCAGGGCGCACGGCATCGATCTCTCCAAAGAGCACGTACGCGTGAACCACGCACTCCTCAACAATGCCAGTCTCCTTGTCGAGCTCTCCGACACGGCGAAGAAAGACACGTCAAAGACAAAGAACTTCTGGAAGATCCACTTAGACGACATCCGTATCAACAACACCGCTTTTGCCCTCCATACCCCCGGCGACACCATTGCCGTGGCCCTGCTCATGAACAAAGGCAAGGCACAGCAGGTCTACATGGATCTCTTCAAGAACCTCTACGCCGTGAACAAGCTCCATTGGGACGGCGGATGGCTCAACTACGACAGACAGCCGGCGACTGTCGCGCCCTCCGGCTTCGACCCCAACCACATCGCCTTGCGCGAGTTGCAGATCGATGCCGACTCTTTCTCCTTCTGCTCTCCCCGGCTGAAGGTGAGCATCGCCTCCGCCGCCTTTCAGGAGAAGAGTGGACTGACGGTGCAAAGGCTCCACGGACCGTTCCGCATGGACAGTACAACCCTCGCCCTGCCAGCCCTGCGACTGAAGACACCGTTCACGGACCTCGCACTCTCGTTTCGCATGGACAAGAACGCGTTCTCCACCGACCTGCCAGCCGACAGTACGGGTGCCTTCACGGCGGTCATGCGCGGCTCCATCGGCGCTCACGACCTGCGCTCCCTCGCCTCGCCTTATCTGCCTAAGAACATCCTCAGCGTGTGGCCGCGTGTGCCGCTCGTCGTCAACGGGCGCGTCGGTGGCAATCTGCACCGACTGCATATCAACAATATGTATCTCGCCATGCCGGGCATCCTCCGGCTCCAAGCCAGCGGCTTCCTCACCAACGTCACGGTGCCCGAGGCGCTGCGGGCCGACATGAACGTCAACGCACGCACTGGCAGTTTAGCTTTCATCAAGCCCCTATTGCCTAAGAGTGTCACCGCAACGGTGAACATCCCGCAAGGCATCGCCTTCCGCGGTCATGTGAAGATGAACGGGCAACAGATCGCTTCCCGCTTTGTCGCCACACAGGGAGGCGGCTCCATCGGCGGTCAGGTAGCGCTCGACCTGAGACGCATGGCTTACCGTGCCTCACTGAAGGCGCACCGACTGCCCATAGCCCATTTCCTCAGGCACCAGCCGATCCATCCGTTCACGGGGACGATAGCAGTGCGTGGCTCCGGCACCGACTTCCTCTCACACCACACGCAGATGCATGCCGTAGCAAAGGTTCAAGCTCTCGGCTACGGGGCATACAATCTCGACAACATCGACCTCACGGCAAACCTCGCCGGCGGGCACCTCATCGCCAAAGCCGACTGTCGCAACCGTAACATCCAAGGCAAGCTTGGCGTCGACGCCCTCGTCTCCGCCCTTCGTATAGGCAGGAGCAGCGGCAGTGCAGCCACACTCACGGCAGACCTCTCAAAGGTCGACCTGCAGGGACTGCATGTCGTCGAGGATCCTGTGGCATTGTCGGTATGCGGCCAGGTGGATGTCGCCACCGACCTCGACAAGTTTTATCAGGCCCAGGGCCTCTTCTCCGACATCACCGTCACCAACGGTAAGAAGCACCTGCGGCCCAACGATGTGGTGCTCGACATGCTCACGAACCGCGACACGACACGCGCCGTTGTCGACTGCAACGACTTCCATCTCAACCTCCATGCCTCGGGCGGCTATGAGAGACTGCTGCGGGCGCTGACACCCTTCGTCAGTGAACTGCAGCGACAAATCAAGGACAAGTATATCGACCAGGCACGACTTCGCCACCGGCTGCCGGAACTGCAACTGAAACTGCAGACGGGGGAGGATAACTTCGTGGCACAGGTCATGCACCATTATGGTTTCGACTTCCACGCCATTGACATGGACATCACGTCGTCACCGGTGAACGGACTGAACGGCACCGCCCTGGCTTACGGACTGGTGGTCGACAGTATGGCCATCGACACGGCCCGGCTGAGCCTCTCATCGGCAGCCAAAGACATGGCTTACAGTTTAGAGGTGCAGAACGGCAAGACGAGCAAGCTGCCGTTCCACGCCTTCCTCGACGGTGCCTTTACCGAGCACGGTACCTGGATCAAGCCGCGGATCTACGATGCCAAGGGGGAGCTTGGCGTGAGTATGAGCCTCATGGCCGAGATGAAGGACAAAGGTATCGATGTACATATCTTCGGCGATAACCCGATCCTCGGCTACAAAGAGTTTGCCGTCAACGACAGCAACTATGTCCATCTCGGCGCTGATAGGCGCGTGAGTGCGGACATGAAGCTCACGGCTAAGGATGGCACGGGTGTGCAGATCTATACCGACGACAGCAACACCGACGCGCTGCAGGATATCACCGCCTCGCTCCATAACCTTGACATCGGACAGATCCTCGCCGTCATCCCCTATGCTCCGGACATCACGGGCGTGCTCGATGGCGACTTCCACCTCACACAGACCAAGGAGGACCTGACGGTGTCGTCCTCGGTCACGGTAGACAAGATGACGTACAACAACTCGCCCTTGGGCAATGTCGGGTCGGAGTTCACCTACATGCCCCGGCCGGGTGGCGGCCATTATGTCGACGGCATCATCACCAAGGACGGTGAGGATCTCGGCACGCTCAAAGGCACTTATTACTCCACCGGCAAGGGCGTGCTTGACGCCACGCTCGACATGACGAAGATGCCGATGAACTTCATCAACGGCTTCATCCCCGACCAGCTCATCGGCTTCAAAGGCTATGCCGAAGGCAGTCTGGCACTCAAAGGGTCACCCACGCAGCCTAACGTCAACGGCGAGGTTTATCTCGACTCCTGTTACCTCTATTCGGAGCCGTATGGCATGGAGGTGCGCTTCGCCAACGACCCCGTGGCCATCAAAGACAGTCATATCGTGTTTGAGAACTTTGAGGTCTTCGCCCACAACGACTCACCGCTGAACATCTCCGGCACCGTCGACTTTGCCGACTTGTCGAAGATGATGGTCAATGTGCGCATGCGCGCAACCAACTACATGCTCATCGATGCCAAGGAGACGGCACGCTCCGAAGCCTACGGAAAGGCGTACATCAACTTCAACGGTACGGCGAAAGGGCTCGTCGACAACCTCAACGTGCGCGGTGTCGTCGATGTCCTCGGTACAACAGATGTCAAATACAACCTGAAAGACTCACCGCTTAACACCGATGACCAGCTAAAGGACCTCGTAGAGTTTACCAACTTCTCCGACACGACGACGGATGTCGTCAACCAGCCACCGCTGACGGGTCTGAACATGGACCTCTCACTGAACATCGACGAGGGGGCACATGTAGACTGCTATCTCAACGCCTCGAAGTCGAACTACGTCGACGTCATGGGAGGCGGTGCGATGCGCATGCAGTACAACACCTCCGACGGCATCATCCTCCGCGGACGGTATACCATCAACTCGGGCGAGATGAAATATGAACTGCCGGTCATTCCGCTGAAGACCTTCACCATCGCGGAGGGCTCGTACATCGAGTTCACCGGCGACCCGATGAACCCAAGGCTATCGCTCACAGCCACCGAGACGACGAAGTCGACCGTAGGGACCTCGTCGGGCAACGGGCGTGTCGTCGATTTCGTCTGTGGCGTGAAGGTGTCGAAGACCTTGCAGAACATGGGACTGGAGTTCACCATCGACGCCCCGGAGGACATGACAATCCATAATCAGTTGCAGTCGATGACGGTAGAGGAGCGTGGCAAGCAGGCCGTCGCCATGCTCACCACGGGCATGTATCTCGCCGAGGGTAACACGTCGAGTTTTACCATGAACTCGGCGCTCTCCGCCTTCCTCAACTCGCAGATCAACCAGATCTCGGGCAAGGCACTGCGCACGCTCGACATCGGGTTCGGCGTGGACAACAGCATCTCCAACTCCGGACAGCTGCATACCGACTACTCGTTTAAGTTTGCCCGCCGCTTCTGGAACAACCGCCTGAAGATCAGTATCGGTGGTAAGCTGTCCACTGGCGCCGACGTGGCGATGAAAGACGAGACGTTCTTTGACAATGTGACGGCTGAATACCGGGTGCTTCCAGCGTCGAACTTCTATCTCAATCTCTTTTACCAGCGTGACAGCTACGACTGGCTCGAGGGTAACGTCTCCCGCTTCGGGGGAGGCTTCACGTGGAAGAAGAAGCTCGGCAGCCTCAGAGACCTGTTCAGATGGG
>Ga0256406_1006380_pt1 | contig 11876 bp, 13 predicted proteins | sample RumenRJG_03DNA_FD_185986 | JGI IMG/M metagenome (GOLD analysis project Ga0256406, IMG submission 185986) | Bovine rumen microbial communities from Lethbridge, Alberta, Canada - RJG_03 | ecosystem: Host-associated > Mammals > Digestive system > Stomach > Rumen | place: Canada: Alberta | collected...
TTCTCCGCAGTCAGCAGCAACTGGGTTTTCTGTTTATGATCGACAAGGCATAAAAAAAGAGCCTCCGAGGCGATGACCTCAGAAGCTCTTCAGCATAGTATTCGATTATTAGATGCGAAAAGTTATTCCTTTGACTGATCCGCCACTACAACTGCCTCATCCAGATTAAAGGCAATCCACCGGTCCTGAACGTACCCGCCAACCCGGTATCCGACGCTTTTATTCCAATTGCAGCGATCATAGATATACCTGATGAACCCGGCAGAGATAACTCGGTATCTGCTATTTACAGCGTCCCAGCTCACATCAAAGGTATCCTTGTCCTTCTCAGTACAGCCCTCGATCAGCATACGATTCGCATCCTTTTTCATCAGGAAATGAAAACACGAGCAGTTCCCAAGAACATCCATCACGCCCTTGGAAATGTTGATCATGTTCCAGTTATAGTTAAAAGCGACAGAAAGCCTCTTTTCTTCATTGGATAATGACATCGGGCTCCTTCACCTCCTTTTTCTGCCTCACATCAACCTGCTGCATTTGATTGAGGATATCAAGATTCAGGGCATTAATGTGCTCCTCCACTGACATGCCAAATGATCCCTGCCAGGCTTCAGGGAATTCAGGCTTGCGGCTTACCGGCTTGACAGGCTCATCCTCCGCTGGTCCATCAGCTGTCTTCTTCCTTCTCCCACCGTTAATAAAGATCTCCGGTTCAGTAAGGTCAAAGACAAATAATTCCTCGCCATCATGGACAATCTTGTACCCCTGGATCTTATAGCGCTTAGAGGTATCCCAGCCCATTGTCTTAAATACCTTTGTGGCAAAGGGCACGCATTTCATCTGACGTGTTTTTCTTCCGTCAGCCTTTTCAATGCACCAGCGGATTGCATCCTTGTCATTTTTCCCGCACTTCTTGATAGCAATCCTATGAAGTTCAGGGCTGATCAGAAGCTGAATATAAACAACTCCCTTAAATGTTTTTATGCAGGCTGTGTTAAAGCTCACGCTGTCACTTCGGATCACAATAGCAGGATCTCTCTGATGCGCAAAAAGCTCCTTGCGTACAACCTGATACTCGTCATAATCAAATTCATTCTCGAGCTCCATCGCCTTCTGAGCCGAGGCTGTTATCTCCTGATTCTGTAACTCCTCCATTTTGCGATTTTATCCTTTCTATTATTTTCTGAGCCTCTCTAAGAAGCTCCTCTGATTTTTTCTCGGATAATCCATAGCAACCTTTGTAAGTACGTGCAGGACGGAGCACGCCCCACTCGGCTGTATACATCTCGGGAACAAGGCAGTCTGCTTCTTCATCGACAGAGTCGCCGCCAAACTCCTCGTCATCTTCATCTGTGTAATGTGCTACTTTCTTTTCCTTGCCTTCAGATTCAACATCCTCATAGCTGATCGTGTCTGCAAGTTCGAAGATCAGTATCTGTTCACCCTGAAATTCACGATACCGGCCAGTGAATGTATACCGTTGCTCACTGTCCCACCCCATAATTGAAAACAATGCCTGACAGAATCCTTTGCAGCTTCTGGTCCTGGAGATGTACTTTCCATCTTTCAGATCACACCATGCAATGGCATTCGGATTTGATTCATCGGTTGGCCTGATAGCCATGCACCTGTCGACCGGGTTAAAAAGGAGCTCAACGTATTTCACTCCCTGCAGCTGTCGGATGCAGTTCAAGTTAAAAGACAGCAGGCCCTTTGAAATGGTCATGGACATAGCTTTATGGTCATAGAAATATTCTCCGTGCACCAGTTGAAATCCCGAGAGGAATGCTTTCTTCTCAGGAACTGCCTTCTGCTCATCCATTGCGCTCTTTGAGGCATTCACATAGTCTTCGCCTGTAAAGCCACGCCAGGTGCGGTTAACAGACACAAAACCGCGAAGTGGCCCGTCATCAACTACCGTCATCTTCGGAAGAGATTTACCGCTATCAACGTTCATAATCTGAACTGCCGCATCGTATACTTCTCTGCTGACGATCGGGTCATGATGATCCCGCTGTATGTACTGATTCCTGTCGTGATTATTTCTCTTGGATTTATGAGTCAGGAAGTCCGGAGTAAATGTCTTCCGGGCCAGCACATCACCGCAATATCGCTCATTCCGCATCATCTGCGTAAGACCGGCGGGTGTCCATCGAGTGTTGTAAACAGGATCCTGATCGGTATTCTTGTTTGTCTGTTTCCTGTATCCTGTCCGCCTATGAAGCTTCGTTAGCATGTCGCAGACTTCCTTCTTGGAAAATCCGCCGTCATATAAGTAATAGGCCAGCCGTACAGTATCGGCCTCATCCTCGTTGATAACCAGATTGCCGTCAGCATCCTTGTCATAGCCCAAGAGCTCCGGAGTCAGAAATATCCCCCGCGAGAAGCGCATCTCGATGGACTGATTCATAATGTCGCTCTTGTTCTGGGATTCTTCCTGCGCGGTCATCGCCATGACGGAAAGCATCATCTCACCCTGTGTACCGTCAAGGGTATAGATCCCCTCTGTTTCAAACAGGACACCCACAGGATTCGGCAGCCGCTTCAGCTCACGAACGATCTCAAGACAATCCACGATATTCCTTGCAAACCTGGACACGCTCTTCGTGAGAATCAGGTCGATCTTTCCGGCTTCACAGTCGCGAATCATCTTCTTGAACTCTTCCCGGTGCATAAGGGAAGTACCGGAAATTCCTTCGTCAGCATAGAGACCCACCATTGACCAGTTCGGAGCGGAATTGATCTTGTCCTCGTAATAATTCTTCTGCAGCTCATATGATGTGGTCTGATGAGGATCACCGGTAGAAACACGGCAGTAGGCACAGACCCTCTTGTAGGAAGCATCATCGTAAAGCTTCGCTACCGGCCTCGCAGGAATGAATTCCAGTATGTCCCTGTCAACGCCCTTATACCTTGCCCGGATTTTCTGTTTTATCGTATCCTTGCTTTCGGACGCCATCTCCTCTTCTAACATACGTCCACCTCTACTTTATCTCGTTCGTCAGATGCCAGTACCAGCCATCCTCTTTGTGTATTGCTGTAATGTCCAGATTCATCTTTGCCCTCTCAACAGTCCTGCTGCCGATTTCCTTTTCCTGCGCACGCCTGAATATCTCCAGACTGGGGAGATCACCGTCAGAAAGCCAGTCAACCAGATACTGAGCAGCCATTTCCACCTTGGGTATCCGGATTCGCTGATCAGAATCGTCATCAGTGAAATCACCGGCTGCGTATGGACCTATCCATCCAAGTTTTCCATTCTCATCAATTTCAAATGCATAATCCGCCCCTTCCGCAGCCAGGCTGTTCTTCGCCTGTGACAAGATGCGGACATTCGATTTCTCCTTCAGTCGACTGACGAACAAGACACTCCTCGCCGCTGCCGACAGATCAATGCTTCCCAGTCCCCGGTATAGAGTTCGGCTGTTTTCACTCTTGTTCAAATGGCCGATAAGAATAACCGCGCAGGAGCTGTTCTCAGCAAGCCCTGCCAGTTTTTTCATGGTAGCCCTGATACTCTTGAAGTTCTTCATGTCGTCCGACTTATGAAGGAATGCCTGGACCGGATCGAAAACCACGACTTTTGCTTTTATCTGCTGAACGGCATCCCAGAGAACTGAATCCGTCAGAGAAGTAACATCTGAATCAAGAAATGCGATCTTTGATAGATCCGCCCCAAAATTCAGCAGGCGCGGCACGATCGTATCAGCACTTCCATCTTCTGCGAACTGATAAATGGCACAAAACTCATCGGGATGTGTGACACCATCCGGTGTAACTCCCTCGTTCGACAGCATTGCTAATAGCGAGAGCACAAGAGATGTCTTCCCATCACCCGGATCACCTTCTATGAGCGTAATCTTTCCGTACGGGATATACGGATACCAGAGCCATTCTATTTTCCTTGGAGCTATTGAAGAAAAGAATCGTATAGAGCTCCCATTTTCCTTATATTTCATATATTCAATCTTCTTGCTTTATACATTGATTATATTAAATGTTTTAACACATAAATTTACTATATTCAATTATAAATTACATTTTCTTCGCTTATTATTGAATATGTTAAATGTCATCGGAAGGAGGCAGCTTATGGATTCGTCTATTGACCTCAAGGCTATCGGAAACCGAATTCAGGAGCGGCGCAAAGAACTGAATATCTCGCAGGAGCAGCTGGCGGAGCAGTGCGACCTTTCCATTTCATACATAAGCCTGGTTGAGAACGGACACGCCAACATCAGTCTGGTTTCCTTTGCCAAGATTGTACAGATACTGAACTTTTCATATGATGAATTGATTCTTGGAATTGATCCTCAGGATGAGATCACAGATGATCTGCGGAATATCATCGAAGACACCTCAGAAAAAGAGCGTGCCTTGTATCTCCACATCCTTCAGACTCTGAAAGAAGAGCTGCGTTCATTCGACTGAGAAGACCGACAAGAAATACAATAAAGACCGCCAAAGTCTGCACAACAAACATACCTTAACTCTGGCGGCCTTGCGGTCTTCGAACGGATATTCTGATTATCGGCAGAGGTCCGTTACGAATCTTGCGAACTCTGCACTCATTCCTGAAACAAATTTCTTACCATCCGGCAGTAACTCCAGATAGGCTTCCCGGACATCTGCAATTTCATTCTCCGGATCTTTCTTCTCCAGCAGAGATTTATGATCTTCCACTGCCTGATCCAGTAATGAAGCCAGCAGACTGCCTTCGATAATGGGCATCTCTTTCCCTTGCCTGACCAATCCCTCCTTTAACTCTTTGTGTTTTCCCAGGTACCCACCCAGGATGGTAGCCATCAATTTCTCCATGGCATTCGGAAACTCATAGTCCCAAACATTAACTTTCATTCAGCTCCTTTTGCAGGTCCCGGCCGGGGTTGGATTTCCTGCATGGAGACACGATAATGGCTTTTTATATACATAGCAAGCGCCAGCAGAATCTTTGGCAGAAGCAAACAAAAAAGGCCGAGCCAGAAATACCAGAAATTTGGTAAATCTGCTCGGCATCGAAAAGTGTAACTTCTATTATTCAGATTTATAAGCGACAGGGATCTTATCATCAGGGCTCAGGCTCACCTCAATGCGGTCCTGATACACCACCACTCTGCCGTTAAAAGAATCATCGACCGGCTGCCCTGTCTGCTCTTCGATCATCTGAATCAGCATATCTTCAAGAATGATCCTGTTCCTGCAGCCATTGCCGTTCTTGCCTTTGAAGCGTTCCTTACAGCACCATGCCTTCTTCACCCATTTGCCACGGCCGGTATTCTTCCGCATGAAGGGAGCTCCACACTCCCCGCAGAACACCTTGCCTCGAAGAAAATGACTTGATCCAGGTTTCCATGTCACACCTGCCTTTGCCATCTCAGTCCGCTGACTCAGAAGCTCCTGCGTCCGATTCCATGTATCCCTGTCAATGATCGGGGTGTGAACATCCTGCAGGTAGTAGTCCTGTGCTTCGATACTCGGATCTGGCCGATGTGTAAGATAATTCTTCGGAGGATTTTTCTGGAGATGCTTATCACCTACGTAAAGCTCATTGTGTAAAATGTACTCGACATCCTTCTTAGACAGCGGAGCGCCCCGGAGGCTGTGGCCGCCATGAGAATTGACTTCTTCTGCAATCTTTGAGTAGCTCATGCCTTCCAGAAATCTTTTGAACACCATGCGAATAATCCATGCGTCTTTGTTTGGCTTCGGCACGCCATTGTCGTCATCATATCCCAGCACCTGATTGTTCCCGATATGGTATTCGCCTTTCTTATAGCGCTGCTGAACAGCCCAGCGGATGTTCTGCGAAATCGACTCACTTTCGCTCTGTGCAATCAGCCCCATCAGGGAGAAGATCATGCCGGAGGTCGGGTCCATCGTGCTCAAGGATTCCTTCTCGAAATAGACCTCCACTCCGTAACTCTTCAGCTTTGCCACATAGCTCTGGCAGTCCACGATGTTCCGGGAGAATCGGCTGATGCTCTTTACCAGAATCAGGTCAATCTTTCCGCTGACCGCATCATTGATGCAGGCAAGGAACTGCGGCCTTTTCTCCGCGCTGGTACCGGTAATGCCCTGATCGGCATAGATCCCAGCAAAGTCCCATTCATCGTGGCACCGGATGTAGTTCTCGTAATATTCCTTCTGGGTCTCGTAGGATTCTTCCTGCGAACAGTCCATGGTGCTGACTCTGCAGTAGGCGGCTACCCGTTTTCTTCGCTGATGGCGCTCGCTTTTGACTACGTGTATCTTCATCCTGTATCCCTCCGGGCAATAAAAAAGGCAGGAGTTTTTATGCCCCTGCCTTCTGCAATAACTTCTTGATCAGCTCATCCTGCTCTTGCTGACGTTTCATGAGCTCCGCCAGCTGAGCTTTCAGATCTGTATTTTCTTCCTGAACCTGCTCTGGTGACTCCTTCTTCCTCAGCTTCTCCCGTCTGAGCTCCAGCTTCCTTGCCTTCAGCTCCCTCTTCTTCTCAACCGACCGCTTGCAGAGCACCTGTGGCGATTCTGCCATCTTGGAAGGATCTGTCTCGGCTGTTGTTGTCAGGCCGCATTTCCAGTGGACCGTCACGGTGTGATCATCTTTCCCGGAATGCGTCCCGAGCTCGATGGAGTCGATCAGATCGTCGACCCAGTAGAAGTCGACCTGTGAAAATGTCCTGTGTTTCTTCTTATAAAAAAGCATCGTCTGCACATCCGGATCATCGGTATCAGTCAGCTCTTCCACCGGAAGTTTCTCGTAGCATTCCAGGACAGCCGGATCAAGAAGGTCCGATCGGAGAAGGAAGTCCTCACCCTCACAGGTCCACCCACGCTGATTGCCGTAGATGCCCAGCTTGCTCTGATGAAGCTGCCTGCCGCAGAATGGACACTTCAGGAGATCCCCGTAAGGATAGTTCCCGCCGATCTCTGGATTCTTCTTGTTGTTCATGTGGCGGATCTTCTCGACCCTCTTGAACTGTTCCCTGCTCACGATTGCCGGATGATGGTCCTTGATGTAGTACCGAGGTACCTCGCTGCCATCGTTCTTGACGCTGATGTGGGAAAGGTGGTCTTCCGTCATGAACTTCTGCAGGATGATGTCGCCGCAGTACTTCTCGTTCTCCAGAATGGAATGGACCAGCGCCGCATCCCAGTGCGCTTTTCCCAGCGGAGTCGGAACCTTCGCTGCGTCCAGTTTCTCACCGATCTTCAGCGTGGAAAGGCCGTGCTCATAGTCATCGAAAATCTGCCGGATGACCGCTGCCTCGTCCTCAACAATGACGTAGGTTTCATCGCCTTCCTTGGTGTAACCGTAGATGGAAACCCAGCGGTCTGTTCCATCCTGAAATCTCTTCCGGACGCCCCACTTGATGTTCTCAGAAAGGGATCTGGATTCTTCCTGCGCGAAGGCTGCCAGAACTGTCAGGATCATCTCAGAATAGGCTCCGGCTGTGTCGATGTGCTCCTTTTCGAAGAGGATCGTTACCCCTAGCTCCTTGAGCTCCCGGACGTATTCGATGCAGTCCAAGGTGTTCCGGGCAAAGCGGCTGATGGATTTCGTGATGATCCTGTCGATCTTTCCTTCCCGGCAGTCCTCCATCATTCTCTGGAACTCTACCCGCTTCGCAGCGCTGGTGCCGGACAATCCTTCATCTGCATAGACACCAGCATATTCCCAGTTGGGATTCCCCAGAATTCTCTTCTCATAGACCTCAACCTGGGTGTTGAAGCTGATCTCCTGCTGGTCAGAGTCTGTGCTGACCCTGCAGTAGGCAGCCACACGGAGTTTCTTTTTAGGCTCCGGTCTCGCTGATCTTCTGGCCTGTGTTCTCTTCACTTCTCTCATGCAGCTCCCTCCTTCTCTGACATTCTTCCAGCAGTTTCTTCTCCTCATCCGAGAAGTTACGACGTTTGGCACTCAGCAATCCATGCTTGATTAGATTCTGTATGAAGTCAAAATCCTCATGGCTGACCAGTGCTTCGTGGTGCTCTTCGATGTAGTATTGATCCGCAAGGCCATCATTGTTCACCCTGACCGGTTTATTGTCCCTGATGATCACCGTGGTTTTATTATTCATGTAATCACCGGTGTAGTAGGGATTGGTCAGCAAGTAGTGCAGGTTGTACTGGCTCCAGCATCTGTCTCCGCCGACCTCTTTCTGCAGTCTCACGAGCTGCCTCCGGATCTCCTGATAAGGTGTTCCCTCACTCGCCAGCCGGAAAGCAAGCCTAACCTGGGCCGCTTCAGTCGGTACCGTTATCCAGGTATGCTCTTTTCCCTGATCCCGATAACCGTAAGAAACCGCACCGTAAGGCTGTCCCTTCTTCAAGCGTTCTTCCCTGCCCCAGTGCATGTTGGTGGCAAGGCTCCTGCTTTCCTCCTGCGCGATGGTGCCAAGGATGCCGAGCATCAGTTCCGAGGCTGCGCTTCTGGTATCAAGGCCCTCCTTCTCGAAGACAACCGACACCTTCAGGTCCTTCAATTCCCGGAGAGTCTTCAGAAGATCCGAAAGGTTCCTCGCAAAGCGGGACACGGATTTCGAATAGATCAGATCGATCTTCCCAGCCTTGCAGTCCTCAATCATCCTCTGGAACTCAGGTCTTCCATCGATGTGCAGCCCAGACTTGCCGTGATCTCCGTAAATGCCAACCAGCTCCATCCCCGGATCTGACTCGATCAGGTTCCTGTAATATTCACACTGGCTCTCGAAGGAAAGGTCCTGCAATTCCTGATCTGTGCTGACTCTGCAATAAGCCGCTGCTCTGATTTTTCCCATGTTCACCCCTCCTTTGGGTAGTAACATATTCGCTCTTACGCGGCTTATAGCAAGCAGATCTGGCTCCATAAAACGGAGAATCTGTGCCCTCCGTGGCGGGAGCAAATTGTTGATAATTAACGCTTGAGTTTACTGTTCTTAATCGAAGGAAATAAAAAATCCCGGTGAAGGAGCCAGGTATTCTGACTTCCCCATCGGGATCATTTCCAGTCTAACCATATCAGATTGTCAGGGTGAAAAACAGCGAAAAACCATGCAAAAGTATGAAAATCGCGCAAAACCATGCAGACTTTTTTACAGCAGCTGATTCACCCTTTTCTGGACAGCGCTGTAGTCATAACCTGCTGCCTGAAGACGCTTCTTGCGATCATCGCCGTTTCCCCACTTACCCTGCATGACCTCTCTTGCCAACTGATCGACAGTCTTCTTTGCCGGAGCTGCCTGACCTCTGATCAGTTCATTGACTCTCTTCTGGACCGTGTTATAGTCAAGGCCGAGTGCCTGAATGGCTCTCTTTCTGTCATCGCCGTTTCCGTACTTTCCAGCAAGAACACCTCTTGCCGCTTCCTCCACTGTCATGGCTGCCTGCTCCTGATAACGAAGGACGCAGTTCCACGGGAAGTTTCGGTAAGACCGGATCAGGAATTCCCTGCCAGTCTGATCTCCGGGTACACCGCCGATCGCTCCACCCTTCTCATTGATCGAGGCTTCTACCTCCAGACCGTTTCCGCAGTACATAGCTGTGTGGTGCGTGGTGTTGAGGAGCACGTCTCCTCTCTGAAGTCCGGCTCCGGTTCTGAGATTGACCCTGCCAGTTACATCCCTAAACCCGCAGGCAAGGAAGGCCGCCTTCATGTTTCCTGTGTAAGTAGCACCCTTGGTCTTGACCGGAACCCCTGCCGTCTGCCATGCCGTAATGACCGCAGAGCTGCAGTCGTAATCTCCTTTTTCACCCCAGCGGTATCTCTGGTCATATCCGTGTGCATTGTTTCTTGCTGTTTTTTCCATCCACTGGATGGCTACTTCTGTCTTGCTCATTTGTATTCCTCCTAAAAATGCGCACAAGAAAAGCCCTCAAGCATTTCTGCCTGAGAGCCCCTTCTACCTATTGCGCTTTTAACCCCTGTATAGGGGGTGTGTTTCAGTTTGTCTTCGTAGCCTGCTTGTAGATCTGATTGATACCGGTCGCCGCAAACCCGCTGACGATGCCGACCGCCAGAGCGTTGACGATATCCTTCGCCGGGAAGTCTGGCATCAGATACAACCCGGCAGCACCAAGCACTGCTCCAACCACTCCACAGATCACCGGAATCCAGGTATCCGGTACCTTTGTCGATGCCTTGCAGCCTGCTCCGATGAGATAGGCGATTACTGTAATTGCCGCCACAGATGCGATTCCAAAATCCATAAGTCATTCCTCCTTCTGTTCCTGATAAGGCAGTTTCTCCACCGTATGGTATAAAGTCTCTCCCGTGCCGTTCCCTCCGAGCGCCTTGTAGGGACGATAGAGATATTCCAGATTCTCCCGGTCCTCCAAGGAAGCCCAGCCACGGGCAATAAAAAAGCTGCACGCCTGATAGAGCCGGTCATGCAGCAGAGCGAGAATACCTTCCCGCAGAACGTCGTATTCAGTTTTCTTCTTTCGGAGCTTCTTCACACACCAGCCGAGAACGGCGATGATGACAGCGAAGAGCTCCTGTATCCAGTACTTCAAGATCCAGTCCATTGGTATCGCCCTCCTTACACTTAACTATTATAGAAGCTGTTCGTTGCCGTAACTACTCGGTACAAATGCGGACGGAATGTAAAATCAACCGCATTTCCCTGCGGAACTCTCCAATACCAGATAAGGTGCTTCTTAGTTGAAAGTGTAAATTCGATAAAATCATTTGTGCTATTTCTGCCACAGTTGGCAACATCGCCTTCTCCTTTATACAGAAACCACCATATACCATTGGGTGTTCCGGTATATGACGAATAAACTACATCACCCTTAACTTTCTCAAAGGTAATAAGATACTCTCCTGGATCTAGGTCTCCCTCCCACGCCGCAACTTGAACAAATTCCGTGCTTGTACCACTTATCGTCCATGTCCCATCACTGTTTTTAGAAAAAGTAACCCCGGATTTGGTACCGATAATAGTCTCATCTATTGCAATAACTTCCTCAGGAATGTAAAACTTTTGAGAAAGTGTTCGATTAATTGCGTTAATGTCGGCTTGGTTTGCATGCTCTACCCAGTCCCCCGCGAATGCTGATCTATGGATCTGGTATTCTCTAGTAAACAATCTTCCGTCAAGTGTGTGTGCAAAAACCGTCACATCATAACGGCCTACCCGAACAAGGGTGTAAGAAATATAGCCTTGTATCGGAGCATCTGTAAGTGTGTTGCTATTTACCACAGCAATCTTCGTCACTGTGTCCTTCGTCGTCAGCGTTTGCAGATAAGATAGCAGAGACTTATATCCAGTGCCGATCTCAACATATGTTTTATCCAACGTTCCACCGAGATTTTCGATGTTTACTTTCACGCCTGCAACCTCATCACTGACACTTATCATACTCCAATGACTACTGGTCCACGTCTCACCAGCCGTTGTAGCAACTGAGCATTTATAAAGTCTGTCTTCATAAATACAGTAGTCGCCGACCGCATAGGCCTTTGCCGGATCATAGGCGTCTGATATTACAGACTCATCAACCTGCATTTTCCCTGAGATCTTCTGAAGCTGCTCAACTATCTTCTGCCCGGTTTCATCTAGTATTACAGGTTTTTGTATGGCCATTTCTCATTCCTCCTTACTCTGGACACGAAATACAAAGTTTCCCATTCACAACAGATAGCCCAAGATCTGAGAGATTATCGGCAATCGCCTTCTCTGCCTTCTTGGCTCTATCAGTTTCACTTGCCACAGCATTCTTCGCCGCACTGGCCGCCGATGCCGCTGAAGTCTTTGCATCCTTTGCACTCTGGGCTGCATTGTCTGCATACTTCTTCGCGTCATCGATATGGTCTGCAGCTTTCACGATAGCCGGAAAGTCTGAATCAGATACAGCGGTATCGTCTCTCAAGGCTGCTGGCTCCACGAGGAAGATGAAGTTTGCCGTACCGA
>Ga0256406_1006381_pt1 | contig 11876 bp, 7 predicted proteins | sample RumenRJG_03DNA_FD_185986 | JGI IMG/M metagenome (GOLD analysis project Ga0256406, IMG submission 185986) | Bovine rumen microbial communities from Lethbridge, Alberta, Canada - RJG_03 | ecosystem: Host-associated > Mammals > Digestive system > Stomach > Rumen | place: Canada: Alberta | collected...
TATTATCATCGGCTTTCTTCCCTATAGGAATATTATTATCCACGTCAGAATTTGGTGCAGGATAAGTAGAAACTGCCTTGCCTTTTACTTTTGGTTTATCATTTTGTGCAACAACTTTTAGAGGATTGGATATTAGTTCGGATTTACCATTCTTTTTTACTCTTGCAACATCATCTTGGAATTTGGAAGCTTCATCATACTCAAACGGAATAACAACCGAACCATCCACAGCTGAAACATAACCCCATTTACCGTCTTTTTTTGCAGCAATAAGACCTTCGCTTGAAGATCCTATTCCTTCATAAATCGCATCCAATATTTCTTTACCATTTATATCACACCAGCCTGCCTTATCACCTATCGCAACAAGAAAGCCTTCATCATATTTAGATGCATAAGTATATTTAGTAGGTGCTATTATTTCTTTGCCATTATTATCACACCAGCCTACCTTGTCTCCTATCCTGACATAAAAGCCTTCATAACATTGAGCTACATAATTATATTTAGTAGGTGCTATTATTTCTTTGCCATTATTATCACACCAGCCTTCCTTATCGCCTATCTTGACACAATAGCCATTTGAACGTCTATACACATAGGTGTATTTAGATTTTAATTTTACCTCAATATCATTTTGTGCAAATGATATAGTATTGCTTATAAATATTAGCAATAGTATGATAAAAATCTTTTTCATAATTTTTCATTTTTAAGATTAACTAACTCTGATGCTTTATTATTTGGCGTTTGTTTTTTGTTATTAATAGATATAGAGGTTTTTGAAACATTGTTTTTAATATAAGTTCCCAGGTCTTCTAAACTAATCTCGCCTTTTGTTTCTTGTAATTTTTTGCATAAGAAATATGTAAACAAACCATGGGATTTATCTTTGTATTCCAATGCAGTCTCCCCTGAAGATGCCGCAGTAATAGAAACAACTCTTCCCTTTAATATTTCTTCTTTGTTTTTTATTGCGACACCTCTATTTTTACCTACATTCTCTCCTTTGCGATTCTCGTTATTAAATCCTGCATCTAATAGACAAACAGCAGACTTAACATTAAGATTCCCTAATTCACCATACAGCGATTGGAGGGAATAGCCTGTTGAACTAATCAAATTGACAACTCCGTCAGAAGGCAAAAGATAAGACTGTTTATCCTCTCCTGTTACACCTTGCCCTGCATAATAGAATATGATCTTGGCATCTCCTTCATATACATCTGCCAAATCTTTTATTCTCCCCATTGCACTATGGATATTATTCAAAGTAGCATCTTCGTAATACATAATATTAGTTGCTGGAATGCCAAGAGTTTTCAAGCAATACTCTTTAAATGTTTTTCCATCATTTATAGCAAATGGACATACAAAATTCTCGTAGTTCTGATTTGCAACAATAACAGCGAAGGTATTTTCCTGTTTTCTTTTTATCTCTGGAATATTATTATCAATGTCGCTTTGCTTTCCTTGTTCTACAGATAGTGAAGACACAACCTCGCTTTTCCCTTTAAGAGGATTGGTTATTAAGAAAGATTCCTTTCCTTTACTTACCTTTGCAACACCGTCTTTAAATAATTCCGCAGATGTATATTGAGGTTCTATAATAACCTTGCCTGTTGCCATCTCCATATAACCATAAAGATTATTTTCATTTGAAAAACAAAGAAGTCCTTCTCTTGTCCCATGAAATTTCGCTTTATCAATATCTGCAATTTTATTTTGTTTCATATTATATATATGAACTCTATTATCTGTAGTATAACAACTAAAACCATGTCCTTCATTATAGAAAATAGAACTATATGGAAATTTAGGAGTCAATATTTCTTTACCATTTATATCACACCAGCCTTTTTTATCACCTATCTTGACATCAAAGCCTTCATCCCATTTATATACAAAAGTATATTTAGTAGGTGCTATTATTTCTTTACCATTTATATCACACCAGCCTGCCTTATCACCTATCTTGACATCATAGCCTTTATCTAAAAATTTAGACACATAGGTATATTTAGTAGGTGCTATTATTTCTTTACCATTTATATCGCACCGACCTTTTTTATCACCTATCTTGACATCAAAGCCTTCATCCCCATCTTTATATACAAAAGTATATTTAGTAGGTGCTATTATTTCTTTACCATTTATATCACACCAGCCTTTTTTATCACCTATCGCAACACGAAAGCCTTCATCCTCATCTTTATATACAAAAGTATATTTAGTAGGTGCTATTATTTCTTTGCCATTATTATCACACCAGCCTACCTTATCACCTATCTTAACATCAAAGCCTTTATCATCTTTATATACAAAAGTATATTTAGTAGGTGCTATTATTTCTTTACCATTTATATCACACCAGCCTGCCTTATCACCTATCTTGACACTAAAGCCTTTATCATATTTAGATACATAAGTATATTTAGTAGGTGCTATTATTTCTTTGCCGTCTTTATCACACCAGCCTACCTTATCACCTATATAGACATCAAAGCCTTTATCCCCATCTTTATATACATAGGTATATTTAGACTCCAATTTAGTTACTATATTATCTTGTGCTACGGATATTGATGTAAAAAGATTTATCATCAATAGGATTATTAATATCTTTTTCATTTTCTTTATTTTTTAGTTTAACTCTCTTTATTTACCTTCAATATATTCTTCACATTTATTGACTTTCGCCAAAACTCTTTGTTAGAAAAGATTTCTTCTGCTCTATTTAAATCCAAAATACTATCTTTTGTTGCTGAAAGAATATCTTCTATATAATATTTATAGACACGACTATTATGCTCTGCACCAAAAGAATTCTTTTCTAAACAAATTGTCAAAGGTAAGGCTATTTTAGAATCTTTTTCTTTATTAGCATCTGTATCTTTTATATTTATTTCTTTTTCTCCTTCTTGTCTCTGTATGTAGACATTTTCTCTTGATGTGCATAGTACATCATCAGATACGGACACAACAGTATCAATTAAAGAAAAATGTTTATTGCAAACTAAATGAAGACTTACATTCGGATTATGAGACTTATTTCTATTGTTTTTACATACAGCAACTAATGCTGGTAGGAAAAGTGTTTCATCCTTTAGTATTGGAAAAGAGTAATCCATTTCTGCTAAATCCAACATAAATAGTGAAACTCTTTTATCACAACAATCTTTTGTAAAATCGTAAATATATTTTTGAATAATATTAATAAATTCACCAGATGATATACATCCCATAGGCAAATCCAAAAACTGCAAATTTGTATTTGACAAGGCCGTTTTATCTACCTTATCCAAAATATTAAGAAAACCCTGATTGTCCTCATTAAATAAAACTACCAAGCATCTCTTCTTCTTTTGTAGAGCTTGTGATATAGCTACTGCTGTCAAATACCTTTTGAAAGTGTTAGATGCTCCTATAATACTTGTAACTTTACCTGACTTTGGATACAAAACATTTCCTAATCTATTAATATCGTGTGTATTTCCTCCCAAATCCTCTGGTTTATAATTCTGTACACCTTTCTTTAAATTAGAAACTTGATCCCGCAAAGGTTTTATATCAGATAATATCTTATGAATACTTGGATAGACTTCTATTGAACCATTAGCCAAATGCTTATATCTATGCCAACCATGAGAAACTGTTTGTAATATACTTTTAGAAATTTGGAGTTCAAAATAAGTGTAATTATGTACAGGATAGAGACTTCTTTTCATCTCTATAATCATATCTGCATTTGTATTGTAGTCCAATAATCTATTATCAAATATAAGAATAGCTATTTGTGCCTTTTGTCTCAATAGAATTTCAAGTTTATCCATTGGCAATCTATTGAATTCATTAGCATTTAATCCTCCAAAACCATATATAACAATACAGGAAGATTTTTCATTTATATCTTTTATCTTTTGAAGGATAACATTAAAATGAACTAATCTGGAAGATAAGTACGATGTCTTTCTTCTTTCTTTGTCTTCACCCTCTGTCATTATTTCTGGAATTACTTCCTCTATCTTATATCTATTTTTCATAGACTGACTACTACGTCCTCTCAACTCTTTCCAATCCTTATTAAGCGTATAAAAACGAGGAGGAGATAATTTTTCAGATTGTTCGGGAGTGGAAAGTGAAATACCTTCCATCATTTTCATAGCGAGGTCTAATTTGCTTATACCTCTATCTCCTCTAAGGACTATTAATAAATTGTTGTCTTTGTTAAGGACCAAACCCTTGTCTTTACAATTTAATACGACATCTAATCCGTCTATTCCTGTTTTTAGTGTATTGTTTTCCATATTATATTTTTTTGTTTAATAATTCTTTGTAAATATTTTCAAAACTATCAGTTGCAATTACGCATAAATGATTTTCTTCATGGAACATATTTTTTAATGTCTGTATGGCATTCCCCTCAAAAGTCAAATAATATACATTTTCTCTATTGTATTGTAAATTTGCATAATTTAGCACTCTCTGCATAGTCATATCTGATAATGACGCACCTATGAAAAGGCAGGCATAATGCGAAAGAAAATGTATTTGTGTTGCAGTTTGCCAAGAATATACATCCTTTGCCGAATCGTAAAATTCATCCAAAGACATGACTATTTTGTTCCTCTCGTTAGGAATAAATGCATCTAAAGGTTGTATGTATCCATGAATATGATAAATTAAGAATGAAGTTTCATTAAATGGATTATCCATCCAGCCACTATAGGCATCTATGGGATAGAATTCTTTTTCATTCACCCGTTCTATACCAGCATCAAAATAATCCTTATGTTTCTGTAATAACTTTATTGCTTCACATAAAAAGTTATCATAATTATATGTAACAACAGCTTTTATATTATTATTCCTTATAATCAGTTCTGCAACAGAAAACAATGTATAAAAAGGTGTATCTTTAATATTAGAATTGCTTTTGACATATTGTTCACATGCATCTTTTAATACTTCGCTGTTACATTGTGAATATATAATATTTTGCAATAACGGAATATATGTATTACCCAATAATTGTTTCACAACGGCGACTTTTGTTTCAGGTAAGAACTCAGAATTGCCCTGTAATTGCAATTGGATATCAGCAGTATTCATAGGATCAAGAGCCCTCTGAAGATAGGTAACATCTTCTATAGGCATTTCCAATAGAGGCAATGCTTCTTGAATGAATCGAGAAATTATATCATTCCAAAGAAGAGCTTTATTAGGACTATAATTAACTCCTGCTCCTAAGAATAGAACCATTTGTTTTTTATCTTTTAAATCACTTTTTAAATTCAGCAAATTTTTATCCATATTCTATTTTCTTTTTATTTCAATTAAATGTTTGGTAACTTTCATATCCTTGTCTTTGGTCTGACAGGAGACAAGCCATTTCTGAAAATCCTTGAAAGATAATTCCCTTGGCAGATGTTCTCCCTTGATTTTGGAACCATTGGCTTTGGAGAAATTGTTAGGAGAAAAGATAACATATACTTCATTGTATTCTATTTCTCTTGAGCAGGTAAGATAAATATTTCCGTCTATGTATTGACACTCTGGCTGATTCCGGTCGTCAGGATCAAAAAACACATAACGTTTATCGTGTTCCACTTTTACCGCTCCATTAGGGGAGTTGCTGTATGGCAGAAGGCAGAAGACTTCCTGAGTTTCCCTGTCCAAAAGATACACACACAGATAACCGTCACTTGCGGAGGAGAAAGAAAGATAAAGATAATCGTCTTCAACAAACGTATCACTTGCAAACTTATCGTTCGTTCCATTACGCAAAAGTTTGGAAGAAAAATCCACTCCACTGCTTTTTCTTTCCCGAGCCCTACCACAGACTTCGGCCTTTATTACTATCTGATTATTTTCTGCAAACGTTGTTATTATTGGTTCTTGAGTATCTTCTATCCATTCTCCGTTGGCTTCGCTGCCTCCATAGGAATAGAAATCAGAGGAGGCTTCTCCGTTCTTGTTGCTTATTATAGAGGTGTTGCTCTGATAGACAGTCTGATTGAATTCTTTTATCAAAGCTTCAAGCCTTGCTCTGTTTATTGCTGTCTGCTTTGCTTGCTCAAGAGAAACGTTATTCGGAACATAATAGGTATATTCTCCGCAGACTTTAACAACCTTTTGTGCAAAGCCTACGGAAAATATACATATAAATAATATAGAAAGGAAACAGTCTCTCATTTATCTCTTGGAAGCCATCATCTGATCTAATTCCTTGTGAAGGTCTTCGCCTTTCTTCTCCAACTCTTCCTTAAGTACTTGCTTTGCCACTGCCATTGCAGACTCTGTATCGTAAGCAATCCTTACAAGGACTTCTTTGTTTTTGTCTTTCTTTACTCTGTAAAGCTCTACAATAGGAATAGTTCTGCCTATTCTTTGAGAAATAAGGGTTTTACTTGCTGCAATAGTTCGGGTTATAGAGTTGGCTTTCTCTTGTGGAAGCTGATCATTAGCTACAGTACTCTCTACTAAGGCTGTTACTTCAGTCTGTATCTGTCCTGCAAGATTTAGTTTTGCAAGCTCTGTTGCCTGTAGTTTTGCAGCGTCATAGTTTTCACCGACACTCATTGCTTCTGCCATTATGTATTTAGGCATCATGTCTTTGTCTATCTCAAACTGCATGTTGTAAGACTTGTCCAACTGCTTGTCTATTGGCAAAGTTCCTGGAGAAACCAACCACCCTTGTTTCTTTAGTTGCTTGGCTTCTTTTCTTGCTGTCTTGGATGCTTTTTCGTTCAACTGATTCTTTGTCATTTTAGACATTTCCTTGCGTTCTTTTTTCTGTTCTTTCGTAAGTTGTGCAAAAGAAGGCGTTGCTACTGCTATCAAGGATAATAGCATAATTGTTGTAAGTACTTTTTTCATAGCATATCTTATTATTATGATTATTAAGATTGCAAAGTTATAAATAAAGAGAAAGGATTTTGAATTATACTGTTGCAGAAACTACAACAGATTGTTGTAAATATTACAACAAATTATTTTCTTCAAAGTCTTCGGATAAATCCTTAAAGAAATTGTGTTGAAGCTTTATGGAGAATCTCCTCAAAAGAGCCAAGTCTATATTTTCTTTCTTGAGAATACGATACATATTTGTCCTGTCAGAAGCACACATTTCTGCAAATTCATTTACAGTAATATGTTTCTGTTTCAGGACCTCAAGTATTCGGTTGCCTATATGTATCTGCATAGTGGTCGCTATTTTGAGCTATTTGCTACCGAACTCCTATTGTATTCCAACGACCGCAAAAAAAGAAGACGAGCAATTTCGCCTCCACTGTGCGGTCGTAGGAATTACCTTCAAGAATAGACAAAATGCCCGCCCTTTAACGAGTATCTGCTTTTTTGTCTTTCTTGAAAATGACCTTTATGAAGTTTCCTACGTTTCACAGTGGTCGGGACAATAGCAAACGCTATGTTAATTAATAAATGTTTTTCTTTATTTTATCTTATATTTTTTTATCAATCGTTCAACTGTCTTAAATTTGTAGTGCAAAGGTACGTTATTTTTCTGATACAATTAAATTTTCTTCACATTTCTCCCATTTTCTATGAAAAAACCTCAAGGATTGCAATGTAGAACCAAAACTTTTTAAGAGTCTCTATCGACTCGGCTTTCTCATATCCTTATAGGATTAGCTTTATAACTTATCTTCATGCTTGAATATTAAGCCGTAATTGAAGGAGTTTCTTAATAGAAGCAACAGAAAGAATTTTTGTAAATTTATTTTGCTGATAATGAAAATTATAGTAATTTTGCAACACACACTGAGTAAATTTACTCAGTCTATTGAGTAAATTTACTCAATCTATTGAGAAACTGAATTATGTTTGAAAGGAAAGAAATACAATTAGTTATATCACGAATAAAAGAACCACGAAAGTTCTTGCAGGTAATAGTAGGAGCAAGGCAAATAGGCAAGACAACATTAGTAAAACAGGCTTTGCAGAAAATAGATATTCCTTATATATTCTATTCAGCAGATAATGTTGCTGCAACAGATACATCGTGGGTAAGTGATGTATGGAACAATGCCCGAATGACAATGAAGACGAAAGAGTATTCTGAATTGCTTTTGGTTATTGACGAAATACAAAAAATAAACTTGTGGAGTGAGGCTGTTAAAAAGGAATGGGATAGTGATACTTTTAATGAAATAAATATCAAAGTCCTGTTGCTTGGTTCTTCAAGGGTTTTGCTTGAAAAGGGATTAGCGGATTCTATGATGGGCCGTTTTGAACAAATCCGTCTTACACATTGGACTTTTGAGGAAATGAAACAAGCTTTTGGTTTTACGTTGGAGCAATATATTTTTTTTGGGGCTTATCCTGGTTCAGCAGTTTTGATAGAAGACGAACAACGCTGGCGTTCTTATATCAATTCTTCTATAATTGACGCAACGATAAATAAAGATATTCTGATTGATACACCTATCAACAAACCTGCATTACTACGCCAGACTTTTGAGCTTGCAAGTGCTTATTCAGGGAATATCCTTTCTTTGACCAAGATGTTAGGACAACTACAAGATGCAGGTAATACTGTTACTCTGTCATCATACCTTCAACTACTGAATGAGAGCGGGATGGTTGCAGGCTTACAGAAATTTGCTAACGACAAAGCTCGTGTCCGTTCAAGTATTCCTAAATATCAAGTCTATAACAATGCTTTGAAGAATGTGTATATGGATGGTGATTTTTATTCAAATGTAAATAATCATAAGCGTTGGGGCAACATCTTTGAGTCTTGTGTTGGTTCGCATATCATCTCTCAAGCATTTAAATACGGATATAAGGTTTATTATTGGCGTGATGGTAATGATGAAGTTGATTATATATTGGAACAAAATTCACAGTATGCGGCAATAGAAGTAAAAAGTAATGCTGAAAAGACAAGTAGAGGACTTAATGTCTTCAAGGAACGTTATAAACCTATAAATACACTTATTGTCGGAAGGGAAGGAATGCCAATAGAAGACTTTTTAAGCATTAATCCTCAAAAACTTTTAGTATAATTATGTTCTATATAAGTAATTAATCTATCTCATTTTTGAATATTAAACCGTATTTTAATATAACAAGAGAGGATTCTAACAAGAATAGAATCCTCTCAAAAACATAATTATGAAAACAAAATAACTATTCAACTATAAGTTTTGCTGTGCGAGTAGAAGATTCAGTTATTAGTTGTACAACATAAACACCTTTCTTCATACTATTTACATCAACAATTTGTGAATGTTGTCCTTTAGCCTCTCTGCCATTATCCAAAGTTGAAACAAGTCTTCCGTTCATATCATACATTCTAAATACCACATTTGAAGGCTCATTTAGAGAGTAAGATATTGTAGAATATGTTTTTGTTGGGTTTGGATATACACTCAATGTCAAAGCATCTTTTGTATCTCTAACTGTAGGAAGTGATACATAACTTATAGCATCAGGATTTTCTTGCTGATATTTTTTATTCATAAGAATACCTCTTCCGTATGTTGCAGCATAGATAACACCTGCATTTGATGTTGCACCGTATGTTACGTTTTCGCTAACACCTGTTGATTGATCTGTGAAAGTAACTTGAGGACGGTTTTGTGTTTGTTGCCATAGGTGATAAACAGGAACTGTTTCTTCTCCGTCTTTTACCCATTGACCATTACCAGAAGTAAAGTTATCCATCTTATAGATACCACCTTCTGTTCCTACAAACAAAGTATTTCCTTCAAATTTTTCTATCAAAGCAGCATAAACAGGAGCTTTAAGAGAATTTTCTTGAGGAGGGTTGCTAAGAACACCAAATGATGGAGCATCACTCATCGCATTTTCAGTATACATAACATTAATGTTATTTACATAACCATCAAATGTAAGAACTAAACGATTTACATTGTTAGGGTCTGTTGCAATGGAAGAAATTCTCCTGTCAAATTCTCCAATAACTGTTCTTGTAAATCTGTCTGTGTCTTGGATATTACCAGCGAATCTGTCTCTAATATAATAAAGAGTAGTGTCGTTTATACCATCTATTCTTATAAGTTTTGTTCCTGAATAAACTTCGTATGAAGAAGCACTATTTGTTCCACTACCGTCATTATAAACGTCTAATGTTAGGAATATGCTTCCTCCATCTGCAGAAAAGGCGACGTTTCTAACAGTTTCATTAAGATGTTTAGGACTGAAATCTCCATTGCTTGGTATATCACCAACAGAGAACAATCTTCTCCAAAGAAGGAATTTTGTTGTATCTGTAATGTTTAGATAACCAACATAGTCATATTTACGAGAGAAGTCCATTGGTTGTGCTGTAAGGAATAATCCCTGAGGAGCAACAACTGCCAATCTTGTCTGTACCTTTGGAAGTATTTTGAATTTATAAGCAGTTGTATCTGTTACAGCAGTATCATAGTAGAACAAAGTATCTCCACCTGCCTGAACAGCGTCTAACTTATAAGAAAGATCAAATTCATGAATGAAAGGATATCCTAAGAAATTGTTATCAGAAATAACCACTTTATCACCTCTTAAGATTTCTTGGCCTCTTATGATAGATATATGCTCATCTCCACGGATAATCTCTGTACCAACTTTCAATGTCAGAGGAATACTATCTTTAATGTTTGTTGCTCCGTCAAATTTCTCCCAATATGCCATAGGAGTTACAAAGTTTGCATACATATTTCCCTTGTACATCTTTTCAGACATAAAGTAACCCATATCATTAACATTAGTAGCACCACCAAAGTTCCATACTGTCTCTGTTTCTATTTCATCATATACTCCTTTGTTTCCGTATGTTCTTGCAACATTTAGAAAAGGTCTTGCAACAATATAAGGTTTTCTTGCATTACTTGCAGGAAGTATTTTATTTATTGCAGAAGATATTACGTTTGTTCCACTTGATGCAATAGCTGATATGGAAGAATTTGCTGCATAATAGTTAGAGCCTTCTTCATAGAAATAGTTAGAAGGATAGTTAGTACTATTTACAGCCCAAACTCGTTTAGCACTCTTCATTCCATCTTCAGATGGAGAAGGAATATATGAAATAGCATTACTTTGAGTAGCAGCCATAACAGAACCATCGCTTGCTGCAGCAACTTTATAAACTTGAGAATTGTTCATTCCTTTTCCAGGAGTGAATATTGCAGCTTGCAATATAGAATCATATTGATAAGTATAAACACCTGCATCTGTTGTATATAATTGGAATATAGAATCCATTGTACTTTGAGGGTTTCTCATAAATAGAATAGAGTGAATATTTGCTGGAACATATCCCATTCCATAAGTAACAGAAGTCTCTAAATCTGTCATATCCATAGTAGGACTTGTCATAGGAGAGAAAGAGAAAATACCATTACCATTTACATCTTGTCCTCTCAAAACACTATTAGCACCAACATAAAGAATTTCTCTGTTGTTGTTATCATCTACTGCTAATGACATAGCATAGTTGTGTTGTTGTCCATTGCTAAATGAAGATGAAGTTATACATTTCCAATCTGGATCGTCAATAGATGTTGTCTTCCAAACACCCATAGCCATACCTGAAAGAGCAGAAGTTGATGCTCCATTTGCTGATTCATAAGAATTGCCATTTACATAATAGCCACCGTATGAATGACCTTGTGCTGCAATATAAGCATAAAGAGTATTAGGATTGTTATTTCCAAACAATAATTTAACTCTACCCATAGGAAGTTGAGCATTGATTGTTGCAGAAGTTAATATTGTATTTGCTGTATGTGTTCCGTCCTCATTTGTGGAAACAATAGCAATTTCTGCACCGTTAACATCATCCGAATAAGCAACTGCAACAACTCCATTAGCATTTGTAACAACATCATAAACGTTCATATATCCTA
>Ga0256406_1006384_pt1 | contig 11872 bp, 9 predicted proteins | sample RumenRJG_03DNA_FD_185986 | JGI IMG/M metagenome (GOLD analysis project Ga0256406, IMG submission 185986) | Bovine rumen microbial communities from Lethbridge, Alberta, Canada - RJG_03 | ecosystem: Host-associated > Mammals > Digestive system > Stomach > Rumen | place: Canada: Alberta | collected...
AAACCTTCTCTATTTTTGCGTATTTGGGAGCAAAGTAAGTCTTGCTTCAAAATATGCCCGTATTTTGGCACTTTCGCGTTTCTTTTTTATTTACAAACTTCGCGAAGACCTTTGATTTTTGATACGCTTTTTTGAGCCGATGTCAGCTGAGTGTGCAATGGAATTTCTGTGGCAGACAGAAGTGATTCGATACGCGCTCGTAAAGGAGGATTTATGTAAATCCAAGGTCCTTGTCCACGGCAGGACGCGGCCTTTGTGGTCGTTCTCCTCCTTCGGGGATTTGGAGACAACATTGATTCCCACAAAAATCTTTATTCCTTTGATTGCGGATGGACATAATGGCTGCCCCTGCAAGAGATTAATTAACTTCCGAAACTTGAGATTTATATTCATTCCGAGCCATCTTTTCAAAAAGAATGGGTAGTTACTTCGATAGTAAAAAGGTTTAAATATAATTAATTGTTATCCTCTACTATTGTTTTTCCAATTATTGTACCTATATTTGTAAAGAATAACTATGTCAATAGTATCACCTAATAGCAACGATATGGAAGAAGCAATTTATATCAAACCGGTGCGAAGACAGAGAACAACAGGAGATAGGGAATATCATTGTACCTTTATTTGTCCTGCTAATATGGTATTGACTGGTAGATGCCATAAAGGAGATGAGAATGGTTCCACATGGTATGAGTATGCCTCTTTACAAGCCTTTGATGAGAATGGAAATCCCGTTGAAGGGATAATTACCGTTGAAAATATTAGATGGGAAATTGGGTTTGGAGAGAACACGAACAAAGGGTTCGATGCACTTGATAATAGAGTGTTAGTAGGACGTGCACATAACGGGGACGAGGAAGGGACAACACGATATGTTACCGGCATTATTAAATTTAACGGTATTCCAACTAAGACCTATAATCGCTATAGTTCGAAGAGTATAAAAGAATCATCCAATATATGGTGCGTATCTGATGAAAGTAGTATCATGACAGGCAGGCATCATTCGGGAGATGAAAACGGCAGTACCTATTACAATTTCAGTAGGGTTTGTGTGTTAATAAAGCATCCATATGAGAAGGCGCCTGAAGGTACTGTTATTGTGCCTTCAATAAAGAATGAAAGCCAGCTAATAAGGCAAAGCTCTCTCTATTTTTTGTGTCCAGAGAATACAATTCTTACCGGATATGTGCATAAGAGTGATGAAAACGGTTCTACACAGCTTGAATACTCCTTTCTTGCAGCAGAAGCTCCGAATGGCAGACTGATAGAAGGAGAGATTACCGTTAGGAATGTTAAATGGAGTACTCCGGAGTCCGAATCTAGTGGTAAATTGTTTGAAGCGCCCGAAGGCACGGTAATCGTTGGAATTCAACATAGTGGTGACGAGAACGGGGCTACTTCGTATGCCTATGGCGAGGTTTTCTTTAACGACTATCCGACTACCATTATAAAAAAACATATTTCTGCCCCTGTACAGGAATCTAAAAATATTTGGTTTAGGGCTGATAATGGATTTGCTTTAATCGGGAGACATCACTATGGAGACGAGAATGGCTTTACCTATTATAGTATGGGAAAGATTTCTTGTGACACCAAAGAGGAAGTGGTTGAGGACAACGATATAATCATTCATGTCAAGATGCATCCTAATGAGAATTGGTTTCCTATGTCTCCCACTGACTTTATTAGACTTTCAAGATTAAGGAAACATATTGAAGGAGGATCTGACCTTGGTTACAACAAGAAGGATAAAACTTTTCACGAGAATAACGATGTGACTCCTGAATATTTTAATATTCCTTATGAAGTACTTAGCGAATGTCATCTTTCAGGAAAGTACGAACTCATGCCTTTGAGGCCGAGAGATAACACCAGTTATGGAAAATACGGTTTCTTCTTGCAGCCGTTTGCCCATCTGTATGGAGATTTCCACCCCAATGGAAATGTTCCTGTAATTAAGTATCAAGACGGGTACACAACTGAATATTGGCTATTCTTCGGATATAATGCAGCTCCTTTTGGAAATCATGAAGGAGATTGGGAATGTGTTAAGGTCAATTGGGACAAGGACAAGCATGTAATATCATCGGTTTGGCTTAGTCAGCATGATTCAGGGGCGTTATATTATCCAGAAGATGTCAACGTCAAATATGGCGATAAACCAGAAATTACGGTTTATTGTGCTGTTGGTTCTCATGGATTCTATAACGCTCCTGGGACATATCCTAGAACTGTTTTTGGTTTAACGTTTAACGACAAAACATCTGATGGAGGATATGATTGGGAGATAACAAGGAGAGTGGATTTCTTAATAGACGAACAAGCTATTTGGAAATATTTCGCTGGTGCTTGGGGAGAGGTAGGTGAATTTAGTTGGACAACTGGGCCTTTAGGTCCTTGGCAAAAATCAAGTGCTATAGATTTGCAGGTCAAGTCGCACCACAACCCCACGCCTAAAGAGTTGATCAGTTCCGGGAGCTATCTCGCAATATTGGACTCAGATAGTCTGCAATCTATGTCGTTGAAGGAAAATTCCGGTGAAGAGGCCACATTCAGAATCCAAGATTCTTCTGGCTACTTGGTATTGCATTCAAGATTGCACAGTGGTGATGAGAATGGTGATACCATCTGTAACTTTTGTAAATTAAAAGTTATTGATGAAAATGGAGAGTCTAAAAATGACTACTCTATTACAATTGAAGATGAGATGTGGAGTAATTGGCATCAGCAAAGTGACTCGGCCAACTTCTTCATGGCTTCTGATATTAATGACGAGCATGCTCAATCAAGGGTACTGATAGGCCGGCAGCACCAAGGAGATGAGAATGGACAGACCCGCTACTTTACTGGTACCGTTAAATGTAACGGCAAATACGCCAAGGTGGTTCCCTATCCTGATGCTGACCTTTTCCTTGCCGAAAGTCAAGGAAGATTTGCTTTACCCAAGGATAATCTTGTAATTATTGGAATTAAGCATGTAGGCGACGAGAATGGCGTTTCCACTTATTGTCAGGGTTATATTCTGATAGAACCGTAAGGCTTGAGAACTATGAAGAAGCATATTAATAGGATATTTGTAGGCTTAGTCCTTTTGCTGGGAGTGGTACTCACACAGTCTTGCTTTGACTTTTGGAATGATCAAGCGAACCCTCCCAGTGTAATGATTCTAGAAACAGAAACTGGAGATCTTGCTTACTATAAAAAAATGGCAGGAACCTACCCTGCTTATGTGGTATTAGCAGAAAAACTTCCTTATGATTCAGCGTCACGATATTGGCCTACAAGAAAAGACTCTACATGTATATGCACCGCAACATTAAGTGTAACAACAGAGGGGGAAAAAAATCTGACCCTGCATGATGTCCCGTCAAAAGCTTTTGGATATTGTATACCTGATTCATGTATGTATAAACGGACTTTTGATGAATCAAGCCAGGTCTGTGATTTGTCTTTCAACTATAAAATTTATTCTAGTTATTTGAACAGACCAGGTCCACGAGCTGATATTGATACATTGGTCGTTTTTTGGCCATCTGCGATTCAGTCACATGTAAGAATAAACATAGAAAATAAAAACTATGAGATTTCTTACGAAGGTATTGACAATTATTGGGGGATCTATAAAAATATTGTTGATCCTAATAATCAACAGAACATTATTGTTAATGCTCATAGCCGACAGGCCATAGAAATACTCTGTGTCAAATTGCCTACAGGCAAAACCTTGGATTTAGAAGATACCAATAAAATTCTATTGTTGTGGATAGATCTGCATAATAGAATCTCCAAATAAATTCGGTTCTATTAGTTTAGTCACACTGTACGACTATAGGGGTGGAGCAATTTTACTATTACGAATATTAATCCCCATTGCAGATATATCTCATGTAACTGATAGATTCTCGGTATAGGCGTTTTTGAGATTGGTTTTGGATGTACCACGGATTTTATTATCCCCAGCGGATGTGGATGGATGCCAAGTAGGTGGTAGATATTGGAGAGTTTCTCTTCTGTCTCCGTACATTGGCTCGCTCTTATTGTATCACCATTTTCCGCTTTCAGTCAAACAACCGGCTGGTGTAGTGAGTATCCTCCTTCGTTGCCTCCGGCAACTGTTCAAGGGGTGAAGGACCATGCGGAAGCTTTGCAAAGTCTTTGGAGGCAAAGTGGCGTAGTATCACAATATTAGCCATGATGGTCCGTTATATTTAAGTTATGGTAAAGAAATTGCTTTCACTCCTCATATTGTTTACTGCCGTGCTGCAAGCCAGTGCCCAGACGTTCACTTTGCAAGGACGTGTGACTGATGAAGACAATAACCCGGTAGAATTCGCGTCGGTTGTCTCTCAGGGTAAGGTGGCGCTCACCTCGCTGAAGGGAGAGTTTAGCTTGACGCTTCATTCAGCTGATTCAGTGGTAGTTAAATTCTCTATGATTGGCTATAAGCCTAAGACTCGTGTGCTCGTGCGGCCCAAGGGCAGACAGATGCTCCAAGTGGTGCTTTACAGCGACGACAAAACGCTCAGCGAGGTCAATGTCACCGGGCAACGCATAGAAACGGGACAGACGCAGACTCTGAAGACGGATGCGCTGAAAACGGCTCCGAGCACTACGGGCAATGCCGTAGAGGAGCTCATCCAAAGTCAGGCTGGTGTCAGCAGTCACAGTGAACTCTCGTCGCAGTACAATGTCCGTGGGGGCTCTTTCGACGAGAACAGCGTCTATATCAACAATGTGGAAGTCTACCGGCCGTTTCTTGTGCGCAGTGGTCAGCAGGAAGGACTCTCCATAATCAATCCCGACATGGTGGAGAAGATAGGTTTTTCCACGGGAGGCTTCGAGGCAAAGTACGGTGACCGCATGTCGTCGGCCCTCGATATCACCTACCGTCAGCCCAAGCGCACGGAGGGCAGTGTGAGCGCAAGCCTGCTCGGAGCCTCTGCCTACTTAGGGCTGAAGGGAAAGAAGTTCACATGGAGCAACGGTGTGCGCTACAAGACCACCAAGTACTTGCTCGGATCGCTCGAGACCAAAGGTGAGTACAGGCCCGATTTTCTTGATTATCAGACTTATTTGGCCTACAGGCCGAACAAACGGTGGAAGGTGGATTTCATAGGTAATATCTCTGATAATCATTATCATTTTGTACCGGAGGATCGTGAGACCAGCTTTGGCACCTTGCAGAACGTAAAATCGTTCCGCGTCTATTTCGACGGGCAGGAGAAGGACCTCTTCCGTACCTTCTTCGGTACACTCGGCATCACTCGCATGTTTGGTGATTCCACGTCGGTCTCACTCCTCGCGTCAGCTTTCTCCACAAAGGAACAGGAGCGCTATGACTTGCAGGGACAGTACTGGCTCACGCAGACTGAGACGAGCGAGAACCTCGGTGTGGGTACCTATTTCCAACATGCCCGCAACTATCTCGATGCCGACGTGCAGAGTGTGAAGTTCATGGCGCGTCATATGACAAAGCATCACAAGATAGAGGGTGGGGTGACATTCAAGTTCGAGCACATCACCGAGAAGTCTGTCGAGTACGAAATGCGCGACTCCAGCGGCTACAGCATTCCTCACACGGGCAAGGACTTGTATATGATTTATTCCTTGCGTGCCAACAACACCCTCAATGCCAATCGCATTGAGGCCTATCTCCAGGATACCTACCGTTTCAGCGGCCATGAAGGGGGGACACTCTACACGCTCAACTACGGTCTGCGACTGGCCCACTGGAATTTCAACAAGGAGACACTGTTGAGTCCGCGCGCCTCTTTGAGTATCATTCCGGCCTTCAACCAGAATCTCACTTTCCGTTTTGCCTCCGGACTCTATTACCAGGCACCGTTCTATAAGGAGCTTCGCGACACAACTACGGTCAATGGGGTCACCTATGCCAACCTGAATGAAAAGGCCAAGAGCCAGCGTTCCATACATTTCATAGTAGGTGCCGATTACCGGTTCATGCTCAACAACAGACCCTTCAAGTTCACGGCTGAGGCCTACTATAAGGCACTCTCCAATCTCGTCCCCTACAGCGTCAACAACGTGAAGGTGGTTTACTACGGAGATACTAAAGCCAGCGGACATGCAGCGGGCATCGACCTGAAGCTCTTTGGTGAGTTTGTACCCGGGACCGATTCATGGCTTACCCTTTCACTCATGGACACTAAGATGAAGCTCAACGGCAAGAGTATTCCCCTGCCCACTGACCAGCGCTATGCCGTTCACCTCTATTTCACCGATTACTTCCCCGGCACCGAACGCTGGAAGATGTCGCTCCGCCTCACTTATGCCGACGGTCTTCCCTTCTCAGCACCCCATCGTGAGCTCGAGAGTAACACGTTCCGGGCGCCGGCCTACAAACGCGCTGACATTGGCATGAGCTACCGCATGCTCAACAATGAGCGGGGAGAGAGAAAGTCGTTCTTCCGCAATATATGGCTCGGGGTCGATGTGCTCAATCTTTTCGGAATCAGCAATGTGAACTCTTATTACTGGATTACTGATGTCACAGGCCAACAATATGCTGTCCCCAATTATCTCACGGGAAGGCAGATCAATGCGAGGGTGCTTTTCGACTTCTGATGTCTTTTGCGGGCAACTTAGCCGGAGACACTCTCTGTGGCTTCAACCTTAACTATCAACTAAAAGCTTATGAAACGTCCTCTGCAATTCTTGCAGTCTAATTTTCTACCCATACTGGGCGGGCTGCGGTTCACGCTGTTGGCTGCGGTGATGAGTGTATTCGTCTGTCAGCCGTCAGCAGCCCAGCGTCATGAAGTGTTGTCGCCCGATGTTGCCTCGCTCACAGTCGTCGCCGGTACCGACTGGCTATCATTGCCTGTCACGCAGTTGGGAGGCGAGCCTGTGAACATCGACTTCGATGTACTCAACCACGAGCTTCACCGCTATACATATAAAATTGAGCATTGCGAGGCCGATTGGTCGGTGTCCACACAGCTTCTCACCAGCGACTTTGTGAAAGGATTTGCCGAAGGCAATACCATTGAAGACGCGGAGAAGTCGCTCAACACCAACGAACTCTACACCCACTACCATCTGCAACTGCCCAACAGCAAGTGTGCCTTCACGATGAGTGGCAACTACCGGTTGACAGTCTACGATGAGGACGACGACAATGCTCCCGTACTCACTGCCTGCTTCATGGTGGTGGAACCGGCTGCATCGGTGGGCTTGCGTATCCTCACCAACACTGATGCCGACATCAACGGCCGACATCAACAAGTGGCTATGGAGGTTGGTTATGGCGCGCTCAGGGTGACAAATCCCGTAGAGCAGATTCACACCGTGGTATTGCAGAACGGCCGGTGGGACAATGCCCGCCGGGATGCAAAGCCACAGTACGTCATGGCCGATGGTTTGAGGTGGAATCATTGTCGCGACTACATCTTCGATGGAGGAAACGAATACCGAAAATTCGAAATGCTCGATGTCGATCATACCACAATGGGATTGGAATCGCTCGAATGGGACGGGAGGAACTACAATGCTTACGTCTGGACAGATGAGCCCCGGCCCAACTATGTCTACGACAACGATGCCAATGGAGCCTTTTTCATCCGTAACAGTGATAACAGCGAGATAGACTATACCTGTGAGTACTTGCTCACACATTTCCGTCTGAAGACGCCTGAGCGGCTCAACGGACGCGTCTTTCTCAATGGCAAATGGACCTACGACCGCTTTCTTCCAGCCTTCGAGATGATCTACAACGAGGTCTCCCGCTGTTATGAGGCTACGGTGAAGCTCAAGCAGGGCTACTACTCCTACCAGTATCTGCTTGTTGATGAAGACGGCAATGCAAGGCCAGTTCCTTCAGAGGGCAATTTCTATCAGACAGAGAACACTTATCAGGCACTTGTCTACTATCGCGAACTCGGCGGACGTACCGACCGGCTTGTGGGCTATGCCCGGGCAGAATATAAATAAGGCTGGAGGTTGTTAGTAAGTGGAGTGGTGCTCAGTCCATACGTCGTCGCCTCGAATGATGAAACTGTCGCCACCGTCGCCACTATCCCCGTCGAAGAATCTCCCGGAGTAAATGCTCTTCTGGCGCAGGGTTATGGGCACATGCTCGAAGGTTTTCGAAAAGATGTCCTTACCATTCTCGTCGAGTGCTGTCACCACAATTTTCAGTTCCTCGGAGTCTTCCCGCGGGAATGTATAGATGGTGTATGCCGATTTGCCGGTGTGAGCACCGTCGGGCACGTTGAGGACCTCCGTCTGCCGCGATTTCACACATCCCGTACCGCTGCGAGCATTGAGTGTGGAACTTCCGCCGGTGTAGTAGAATTTCATTTGCCTGACATTGGATGGCGTGGTGTCGTTGACTTCCAGGCAGAAGGCAGCCACGGCCCTTTGCATGTCGGCGTTGATGGTCTGGTTACCGTTGAGTGTGATGGCATTGCAATAATAGAAAGTGTCAGTGACCTTGTTTTTCTCGAAAGTCACTGCCTCAGGGTTTGTGAGTGTAGCCGTCCCCAAACCGTTGTGAGCAATGATAAGTATGGTGTACGAGCCTTTTGGAAGCGAGAGACTGAAGTGTCCGAAGTCTTTGTCGTTGGATGTTTGGTTGATACCCTTTACTTTGTTCTTGTCCTGGAGAATGGCTACGTCAATGCGATTGCACAACTCAGCTATGGCCCTTTTCTCACTGCGTCGTTGCGTCGTAAAGGCTACTTGCTTGAAATTACTGATGTTCACTGTGAGCTCCACCATGTCGTCAGTGGATTGACCATTATCTTCGCCATTATCCGCGGCGGGCTTCTCGCACGAGAAGCAAACGAGAAGGGTCAGACTTAACAGCAGATAGCCGAGATGAATCCTCTGTTTTTCCATGATTGCATATATTTAGGTTGAACGACGCAAAGATATAACTTCCTGTCGTTCAACACAAGGCACAAGGAGAAAATAAATGCTTGATTAACATGATTTAACGGCAAAGATAGGAACAAAAAGTGAAAGAAGCTATAACTTTGCCCCTGCAAAGCAGAAGTAGCGCTAAGACTGCTTCTGTGGGGAGATTACACCACGTATGCAATTCCGCTGGAGCGACATTGAGGTCACAAAGGCTGAAAGTGGTGGGACGGCTCTTCTTCCTCTAAACCCTAATTACCAGCTGCGTCCCGTCTTGCAGTATATGTCCCGTTACTGACATCGGGTCATATCTTTTTGTTGACGTAAGAGGGACTCTCTGCACCGCATCTTTTGATTTGAATTCTTCGTCGTTTCACACTGTGTGAAGGGCAGAATATAACAAATCATTGTAGCAAGGAATCCTCTGATATACCCACACAAGCAGGGACCCCACTCTGCTTGTTGTTCTCCCCCTGAGAGGCCGGTTGCATTCCCGGCCTCTCTTTTTCTTTGTTTCTCTCCTGTCTGTTGGTTTCTGCATCATTTTTCCAATCCATGTAAAAAATAAAGTCTTCAAAGTTTGTACAAACCGAAAAGACTCCTTACTTTTGCACTATAGCCTGTCCCCTTCACTGTCAGAGGACTGGAAAATGAAACAACATCAATATGACTGACAACCATTTAGAAGCACTCTTCGCACAGATGCTCAAGGGAATAACTGAGCTTGTCAACGGTGAGGGTGGCAACAACCGCATAAAAAATGTTTCCGTTGATGCCTGCGGAAATGCAGTGAGAGTGGAATTGCTCGACATGAACCGCAACTTTCTGCTGTCATTAGTGGATGAAATCCGTGAGTCCGCGGCGCAGTGGCGGGTGAATCCATTCAGCAGCATCGTCTATGAGGGCAACAATGTTCTGAACTTCAATCTCAAACCCATCGAAGAGATAGAGCACCTCTACAGCCAAAACAGTTTATAGACATAATAATTATGAATACCGTCACCCTCATTTTCATCCTTCTTGTAGCTGCAGAGCATCTCTACATCATGTTTTTAGAGACCGTGGCAACAGCGTCCGACAACACATCGCGAATCTTTGGCATCGATAAGGCCCAGCTGGAGCGCCGCCCCGTGTCCACTTTGCTGAAGAACCAGGGAGTCTACAACGGGCTGCTCGCCCTCTTGCTTATAGCCTCAGCTGTTCGGCAGGACCTGCTTTGGGGACAGTTGCTGCTATGCTGCGTGGTGCTTGCGGCTCTCTACGGCGCAATCACTTCGAAACCCTCCATCCTGTTCAAACAAGGTGGGTTGGCAATCTTGGGATTGATCTTAAGTCTGATATAACAAAATAAGGTATATGGAAGCAAGATTCTACTGCGTGCTTTTAGTCGCTCTTCTATGTGTGTTGCCTCAGTCAGTTGCCGAGGCCCAGCAGTCGTATAAAGAAGTGGACAACGTGTCCTATGTCAGCGACACTGATACCTCTGCTTACCGGCATGAACGGTGCAAGCTCGACATCTATTATCCTACAGGGACGCCACGGCCATTCAAGACCATTGTGTGGTTTCACGGCGGAGGACTGACGGGCGGACAGAAGGAGATTCCCACCGACCTGAAAGGGCAGGGCGTGGCTGTGGTAGCACCCAACTACAGACTGTCGCCAAGGGCTCATAATCCACAGTATACTGAGGATGCAGCCGAGGCCGTGGCATGGGTGATGAAACATATTAATGAATATGGTGGTGACGCCTCGCAGGTCTACGTCTCGGGGCATTCTGCCGGTGGCTATCTGACGCTGATGCTTGCGCTTGACAAAAGCTATTTGGCTAAACACGGAATCGATGCCGACAGCATCAGGGGCTATTTTCCCATCGGTGGACAAACGGCCACGCACTACACAATAAGGCAGGAACGGCGAATCTCCTTTACCTCGCCCATCGTTGACAAATATTCCCCACTGAACAACGTGCGCAAGCTCTCAACGCGGCTTGTGTTGATAACCGGCGACCGCAAGCTGGAGCAGATGGGACGTTACGAGGAGAATCTCTACCTGAAGGCAGTCTTAGAGGGGATAGGCAATAAGGAGATTCCCATCCACGAGCTCAGTGGCTTCGACCATGGAAACGCTGCTTATCCGGGGCGTATTCTCATGATGGACTACATCCGCAAGGACACTCAGCGAAAGTCGGTGATAAATGACGCTGGAAAGGGAGAGCCAGTCTCCCGGACGCTTATCGTCTTCTACGACGGCAATGTGGGGAAGAAGCCCCTGAAGGCTGCTCTGAAAAGGCTTGACTGTAAGATTATTTACGACTACCGCAATTTGAATGGAATGGCTGTAGAAATTCCTGAGAAGGGAGATGTCAACAACATCATGAAGCAACTGCGAAAAACGAAGGGTGTGGTGGGAGTACATCGTGACAGCATTCTCTCGTTGCAGGGTGCCGGAGCTGTTTGATAAAGATTCATTTAGTGACAAAGTGTGTCACCCAATGCAGAGTGAGGATAAGTAGCGTTAGCTGGTGCCTGAGGGGGGAAGGATTGAAGGAAATCCGATGGATTCAAAACGGTTTTTGCTGCTTGGTGTCGTATGTGGACTGCCATGAGGGCACAGACTGCAGGGAACACATTTAAGAAAACTGGATTGCTGAAATCACATTGCACACTTGTTTGACTTCAGCCCGAAAAAGCGTATCAAAAATCAAAGGTCACGAAAAAGTTTGTAAAGAAAAAAGAACGCGAAAGTGCCAAAATACGGCCATATTTTGAAACAAGACTTACTTTGCTCCCAAATACGGCAAAATAGAGAGACTTTGTAATTGCTTATATGTTAGGTGTTTACGTTTTTACAGGCCCGTTACAGACCCTTGAAACCGCTTAAAAAGGCCCGAAAAAGTCCTATTTTGGCCTTGTAAAACATATACTTTTAGCCGCTCGAAGTCCTATCTCGAGGCGCTCGAGGTACTTCGACGAGGCCCTCGAGGTCCGATCTC
>Ga0256406_1006386_pt1 | contig 11871 bp, 8 predicted proteins | sample RumenRJG_03DNA_FD_185986 | JGI IMG/M metagenome (GOLD analysis project Ga0256406, IMG submission 185986) | Bovine rumen microbial communities from Lethbridge, Alberta, Canada - RJG_03 | ecosystem: Host-associated > Mammals > Digestive system > Stomach > Rumen | place: Canada: Alberta | collected...
GCCTCATCAGCGTCTGCGACATCTACGACTATATCCTCAACGGCAAGATGACGGGCAACGTACGCCTCAACGACGGCGATGTCATCATCGTGGGCCCCTACGACTGCCTCGTCAACATCACCGGAAAGGTCAAGCGGCCGATGTACTACGAGATGAAGCGCAACGAGAGCATCGAGACCTTGCTGCGCTATGCCGGTGGCTTCACGGGCGATGCCTATAAGAAGGCGGTGCGCGTCAACCGCAAGACAGGACGCGAGTATGCCGTGTATAATGTCGAAGAGTTTGACATGAGCTCGTTCCGCGTGGCCGACGGCGACAGCGTCAGTGTGGACTCTATCCTACCCCGCTATCAAAACACGGTAGAAGTCAAGGGAGCCGTCTTCCGTCCAGGTATGTATCAGCTCGGTGCCGGCATTAACAGCGTGCGCACACTCATCCAGCATGCTGAGGGTCTCACCGAGCAGGCCTTCACAGCCCGTGCCGTCATGCACCGCATGAATGCCGACCGCACGCTGCGCGTCATCGCCGTTGACGTTGATGGCATCATGAGCGGACGCGTCGCCGACATCCCACTGAAAGAAAACGACGTGCTCTTCATCCCCTCCAAGGAAGAAGCCATGACCGAACGCACCATCACCATCAACGGTGAGGTTAACTACCCCGGCATCTATAAATATGCCGACAACGAGACACTTGAGGACTTCGTGCTCCAGGCCGGAGGACTCAAGGAGACGGCTTCAACGGTGAAGGTCGACGTAGCCCGCCGCGTCTCTGACCCGAAAGCGCTGACTACAGACAGCATCATCGCCCAGACCTATAGTTTTGCTCTGAAGGACGGATTCGTCGTCGACGGAGAGCCGGGCTTCGTGCTCCAACCCTTCGATGAGGTGTATGTGCGTCGCAGTCCCGCCTACAGCGAGCAGCAGAATGTCGTGGTCGACGGCAAGGTGATGTTCCCCGGATCCTATACCATGGCCTACCGTGACATGCGATTGACCGACTTGGTGAAGATGGCCGGCGGTGTCGCTCCCGACGCTTATATCAAGGGGGCCCGCATCATGCGCGTGCCCAATGAGGCAGAACGCACACGTATGGAGGCAGCCTTCAAGATGCAACAAGAGCAATTGCGCCAGCAACTCATGCAGTTGGCCGTCAACAGCAACAATAACGGCATCATGCAAAACTCTGACGAGACGCTGCAAAAGCAACTTGAGAAGTTCCAGGTGCCCAACACCTATCCTGTCGGCATCGAACTGGACAAGGCCCTGAAAGATCCGAAGAGCGACGCCAACATCATCCTGCGTGCTGGTGACCGCCTTCTCATCCCATCGTACACAGCGACGGTGAAGATCAACGGTGCCGTGATGTATCCCAACACGGTCAGCTATGAGCGTGGGGAGAGCGTCCGTCACTATCTCGACGCAGCCGGCGGATTCGCGCAGAATGCACGTAAGAGTGGCGTATACATTATATATATGAATGGCATGGTCGGTAAAGTCAGCCGTGGCGCCAAGGTAGAACCTGGCTGTGAGATCGTCGTTCCCTCGAAGCTCACCCGCAAGATGAGCGTGGCAGAGACGATGAGCCTCGGCTCGAGCATGTCGAGTATCGCCGCCATGATCGCCACCATCGCCAACCTGTCGAAATAAAGTCGCAATCAGACATACCGGGCACGTGCCCAGCTAAGTAGACGACTCTGCGACTTCACCCCTCTGAGGTCAAATGCGGACTCTTCTCCTTCGCTCCGCCTCCGGCGGCAGTCACCCTCACCACAATGATGAGGGGAGGAGAAGAAGTACCGCCAACGCATCATCCATTATTCAATATACATTATCATGCTAAATCAAGATCGTTTAGAAGACCGGCTCATCTTGCAAAGACGCAAAGACCGCTAATGCTCTGCTCAACAGCATTATTTTTGAACTTTCCTTTCACATGAATATCCATCAATAACCACGAATGGAGCATAAATAATTAATGAAAAAATCGTGGGCACAGATGTGAACTTAGTGGAATACGATTGTCGAATGAATTTTAATAAGTTTACCAAGATATTTCACTCATCAGACAAACGGAACAACAATCTGAGAAATAACATTCTGCTGTCTGGCTTAATGAAAGCGACCGGGATGTTGACATCCTTTTTGATTGTTCCTATAACACTGCACTATCTTGACAATGAAATCTATGGAATATGGATGACTATTACCTCCATCCTCATGTGGTTTTCTTTCTTTGACGTGGGATTGGGAAACGGCATGAGGAATTATATGACACAGGCTATATCAGCCAACGATTATAAGACCGCACGTGCTTATCTGAGCACCACACTCTGCGTACTGACACTCATCTCCATAGGCTTAGGTCTGCTCTGTATCCCGTGTCTGTCGCTGGACTTCAACAAGATATTCAACACTTACGCGCTTTCCAACGATGTACTAAAGAACGCATTGTTCATTGCAGTCTTATTCACCCTTGCTAACTTTGTCCTCAAGAATATTGGTTTTGTTTTTATTGCCTTACAGAAATATGGTCTAAACGATGTCCTCACCACTGCAGGCAGTGTAGTTGGGCTCATCTTCGTCTTTATCCTAACGAAGACGACTCAAGGGAACCTTCTTTATGTCGTTACAGCATTTACGCTCTCCCCTGTCCTCATATATTTGATAGCAGCAATCCCTATCTTTCATAAATACAAGCAACTGCGTCCGTCATGGAAATACTACGATAAGCAATTGCTAAAGAACATCGTGGGCAAAGGACTCGGATTCTTTGCAATACAGATAACAAGTTGTCTGGTTATCTTTGGAGGAAGCAACGTCATTATCAGCCATTTCTGTGGACCGACATCCGTCACGGTTTACAACATTGCCTACAAGCTCTTCAATCTGCTGGCGATAGCCTACACCGTCATCATCTCGCCGATGTGGAATGCCTATACCGACGCACAGGTAAGAGGAGACTACACATGGATCAAAACAACATTCAACAAAGCGCTAAGGCTTTGGGGACTCTCTGTTATTGGAGGCCTCATGCTATTAGCAATCTGCAATATATTTTATAAGGTATGGGTCGGGCCTTCTGTGACGGTTCCTATTCAGATCTCCGCAGTGGTGCTTTTGTACATCTCCTCGTTCAACTTCAACAACTGCGTCACCTACCTCTTAAACGGACTGAACAAGATTACCGTACAGATTATTACATCGGTTGCCGGTACTATTCTGTATCTTCTTTTTATCCTTCTCTTCGGTGGAAAAATCGGAATGACAGGTATAATACTCAGCATGGCCGTCTGCTATATTCTGATGTCCGCAGTGCATCTGTATCAGTGCAGGTTGCTGATTGATAAAAAAGCAAAAGGTATTTGGAATAAATAACATTCCTACCAAGCGTGAATGTCTAAAAAATTGCGGTATAAAACAAATTCTAATAACATAGTTATAAGATAATACAAAGCAATGGAACAACAACAATTAAAGCAGATAGACTTAGTAGATATATTTAGGAAGATCAAGAAGCATATCTTACTATATTTAATAAGCATACCAATAGCGGCCATAGTTGCATATCTAATCATCGCTTCCGTTCCAAGGTATTATACATGTACTGTAAAACTTGCTCCAGAGTTTTCTAGCATGAGCTCGAGTTCTCTCAATGAGTTAGCTTCGTCTTTTGGCGTTGACATCAGTGGGGGGAGCTCGAATGGTAGTGACGCTATCATACCAGAGCTGTATCCAGATTTAATGCAGTCTGTCGACTTTAAGACAAGCATGTTTTCTGTGCCTATTAAAACATCAGATAGCAAGGTAAACACTACCTATTACGAATATCTGGCAAAGCATCAGAAATCATCTTGGTGGGAAAAGATGATGGGTGGAATAAAAAAAGTCTTCTCGAAAAAGAAGCCGCAGACTAAGGAGACGAATACTATTAATCCTTTTAAACTTACGAAACAGCAATTTGCCGTTGCTAACTCAATTGGAGGAAAAGTTGATTGTACAGTAGACAAAAAGAATTACGCCATCTCGATATCAGTGACAGACCAAGACCCGCTTGTCTGTGCTACCATCGCTGACACTGCAAGAGCAAAATTACAAGAGTTTATCACTGAGTATAGGACTCGTAAGGCTCGCAAAGACCTTAGCTACACGCAAGGCATCTATGATAACGCAAAAGCTGTTTATGAGAAAGCAAGACGAGATTACGCTGCTTACTCAGACGCAAATACTGATGTAATTCTCCCTAGTGTACAGTCAAAATTAGAGGACATGGAGAATGATATGCAATTGAAATATAACACATATACACAGTACAGCCAGCAGCTTCAACAGGCAAAAGCCAAACTGATAGAGCAGACTCCTGCTTTTACCACTATTCAAAGTGCAACTGTGCCTATCAAACCTGCAGGTCCGAAAAGGATGATATTCACATTGATTTTCGTTATACTTGTAGCTGCAATAGATACTGTTTATGCTATAATTAAAAATTAAATGATTGCAATCGTAATCTCTATATTCGCCATTGTAGCCATTCTTTGTTATTTAGAAGAATATTTAGGAAAATATAATAATCTAATTTATATATTTATTGGATTTTTACTATGTCTTATTGCTGGATTTAAGGATGTCAATAGTGTAAATGACGCTAATACTTACAAATACTATTTTGAACATTATTACGATCCCATTTTATCAAAAGGAGTAGAATTCTCTTTTTTATGGTTCTCTAGTATCCTATATCCTGTTTTTCATAGCGTTTGCTCAATTTTTATACTATATGCATTTATTTCTGTGCCATCAAAATTATATGCAATAAGAAAAATATCACCGCATTTATTTCTGCCCTTATTAATCTATATATCAAATATATACATTCTACACGATTTAACTCAAATTCGCGCTGCAGTAGCTTCCGGTTTTTTTTTAATTAGTATTTATTATATCTCCAAAGGAAATATAAAATATGCATTTGTACTGATATTAGTCGCAATCTTCTTTCATTACTCTTCATTATCATTACTTCCTTTACTATTTCTTAGTAATAAAAAAATGAAGTTTAAACAACAGTTTATTTGGGGAGCATTAATACCTTTAGGCTATATCATTTATTTCTTACATATAAATTTATTACTTACTATTCCTATCCCATATATATCAAACAAAATAGCGGTTTATCAAGAACTAACGGAAAAAGGTATAGGTTCATATGATCAAATCAATGTTTTTAGTCTTGTATATCTGGTAAACATAATAATATTTTATTACAACCTCTATTTCTATGATACGATATATCATTATTGCAAGCTTACAACTCTCATTATAAAAATACAGGCATTATCATTATTCTTTTTCCCCGCATTTGCTATTGTACCAGTAATAGGATTAAGACTATCTGAATTATATGGGATAGTGAATATATTTGCTTATGCAAATATTTTTTATACGATCAAACAGAAGATTATAGGTATAACCATAACTATTCTTGCAGCTCTATGTATTCTGATTATTAATATACTTTACAACCATCTTATATTTTGAATTTACGATAAATAAAATGATATTAGCTTATGGAAGATAAAATCAGCGTGATCACAGTTGTCTATAATGATGTAGTACATATTCAAGGCACGTTAGAAAGTTTCTTCTCCCAAACATGGGGTAATAAAGAATATATAGTAATTGATGGTGGGAGTACAGACGGAACCGTAGACATTATCAAAAAATATCTTGACAAGATCGACTATTTCTGTTCAGAGAAAGATGATGGTATCTATGATGCTATGAACAAAGGCATCAGCCATTGCACTGGGGATTGGATTAATATTCTCAATAGCGGTGATGTCTACGTAAATTCTAATTCCTTGAGAGACGCAATGAACATTGGGGATCTCTCACATACTGATGTAATCTATGGCAACAGCATTGAAGTCCGAAATGGTGACAAGATGTGTATAGAGGCTAACCCTAATCCGAATCTTCTCGAATATAGTCCAATATATCGACATGGTTCTTCATTGATGAGAGCAAAGGTGCAGAAGAAATTTACATTTGACCTTAGTAAGAGAAAAACATTAGGCTATGCTCTTGATTGGGAAATGATATATAGAGTCTATAAAGCAGGATACAAATTCCGAAAGGCTGAATGCTTTATAGAACAATACGAATTAGACGGCGTATCTAATCATCCATTCAAAAGTGCATGGTATAACTACAAAATAACCTCTACGTCTACGCAACAAATAAAAAAAGCACTTCTCCTCTTAAAAACAGCGACAAAATTGGTGCTTGTAAAAACGTTGTTTTACAAATATCTGGTGGCTTTCATTTTTGAGTATTTGGTAAATGACATACTTCCTCATATCCCTTTCTGGAATATTAGGAAGTGGGTCTTAAAACAGATAGGTGTCAAAATAGGAAGAAAGTCTTTTATAATGAAAAAATGTTATCTAATGGCACCAAGAAAGATAAATATCGGAGAGTACACGGATATCAACCGTGGATGTTTTCTTGATGGCAGAGGTGGAATAAGTATTGGAAACAATGTGTCGATATCACATGAAGTAAAAATGGTCACAGGTAGTCATGATATAAACTCTAAAAAGTTTTATTCACAATATTTCCCAATAATCATTAAAGACAATGCTTGGTTAGGTGTTGGATGTACAATCTTGCAAGGCGTTACAATCGGCACCGGTGCTGTAGTATGCGCAGGTGCAGTTGTTACTCACGATGTTGCAGATTATGAAGTAGTAGGAGGTGTTCCTGCAAAACATATCAGAAACAGAACCAAAGATTTGAATTACCATTGTATCTGGGATTCTCCTTTTACATAAATTCTCACAATTACGTTTTAAAGATATGAAAGTGTTATTTGATCATCATCTTTTTTATCAATTATATGGAGGCGCTTCAAAGTACTTTGTCAAGATGATTTCCCACCTACCCCAAGATTCTTGGAAAACAACAGCTTTGTGGTCCATCAATGAATATGCGAGAGCTACGGGGCTCATTCATACTGTAAAGAAAAGATTTAAAGGTGAAGGTTCTTTACTTGAAAGAATAAATAGAATCTATACTACATACAAGATAGCGAAAGGACAATTTAATGTCCTACATCAAACAGACTTCGACAATTACTTCTATAAAGAACTTGGCGATAAACCTTTAGTAGTAACATATCATGATTCAAATCTTTCAACTATTGACCCGCATCCAGCTATTGTGAAAAAGCAAGAAAAAGCATTGCATAGAGCAAATGCAATAATAGTCGTAAGTCAAAATACCAAAAAAGATCTTTTGAATCTTTTTGATGTAGATGAAAAGAAAGTACATGTAATTTATCATGGAATAGATATACCCAACTTGCAGGAATTCCCAAAAGAAAGAATCATTAAAGACGAATATTTCTTGTATGTTGGCAGAAGATCTACATATAAAAACTTTAAAAGATTAGTTTCAGCGTTTGCACGGTTCCACAAAAACTACAAAAACGTAAAACTGGTATGCACCTCCCAAGAGTTTACTGAAGAAGAACACCATTTCTTTTCTTCCCTATCCATTGATGATGCTTTAATTGCAGTAAAAGCATCAGAACAAGAAATGATACAGTTATACAGAGATGCTGTCGCTTTAGTATTTCCAAGTCTCTATGAAGGTTTCGGCATGCCTATTTTAGAAGCGTGGAGTTGCAGATGTCCTGTAATCTTGGCAAATGCAAGTTGCTTCCCTGAGATTGCTGATAACGCTGCCATTTATTTCGATCCTTATTCAGAGAATGATATGTTTCAAAGATTATTAGAGGTTTATGAAAGCAAGCAATTGAGATTAAAACTCGTGTCCTTAGGTGGAAAAAGAGTTCTTGATTATTCATGGGAAAAATGCGCAAATGAACATATGCGCGTATACAATCTCTTTACATAAAATGGAAATATTACCAGCCATCATAATCTATGAATCGGATTGGAAAAAATGCAATATTTACCAAGCTCTTTCTAAATTAGAGATTAAGATAAATACTGATTATCACTTGATTCATTATCACCAGGACATTTAAAACTTGGCGTTAAAACGCATACAATTATTGTGCCTAATGGGTTTGATAACACTATAGCTTTTATATGATAACACCATACTTCCATAGAAATACATCAATTATATTAAAGAATAAAGCTGCAGAACAAGTATAAGTTGTTGATTCAACGAAGCAGAATAAGCCCATCAAAATAGCCGAGAAATGAACAACCTTGTAGCTCTCGTAATTGTAATCTACCAACCGAGTCAAGAGGAACTTTCCCAGATCAGAATTCTTGCTGCTGAATATAAGGGGGTCATCGTGGACAACTCCACTGAACCCATAACAGACAAAGATATTGGCCTGCTTCATTATATTCATAATGGCAACAAAAACGGCATTGCCGGTGCCCAGGCTTTAGCCGTCAACTTTCTGTTGGAAAAGAATATTGCAGATTATGTAGTATTCATTGACCAAGACAGTAATGTCGCCCTTGATTATCCTAACTCCATCTGCCATGAATATAAATTAATCAGCATGAAGTTCCCTTTGGCTGTTCTTGGACCCACAGTGATACACAAGGATGACGGGGTGGAATACAGGTCAGTTATCCATAAAGATAAACATCTGAATTACGGATTCATACCACGGCGAGATGTTATATCTTCAGGCTCTTGTATAAGACTCTCGCTGTTTAACAGCACAATTAAAATTGACAAATCTCTGTTTATCGATTATGTAGATTTTGATTTATGCTGGCAAGCAGAAAACCAGGGGCTCATTTGCGGGATAACCAATACTGTAAAGATTAAACACAAAGTCGGACAAAGAGAACTATCGTTGGGAAAGTATAAAGTTATTTTATCCAACCCTAACAGGTATTTTTTTCAATACCGTAATTATCTGTGGCTGCTCAAGAGGAGATATGTACCGCTCCAATGGAAGGCGGCTACAGGAATAAAACTGCTTCTAAGGCTATTTTATCTTCCAATAACAGTGAAAGATGGAAAGTCATGTTTTAAATATATGGTAAAAGGAATCTATGCAGGATTGGGGCATCAAAGAAAATAAGAAAATAGGCGGTCTGATTGTTGCTTACCATTTTGATATTCATACAATGGACAATCTAATCAACGCATTCAAGAAACAAGTAGCAATGCTTGTTGTTGTCGATAATTCCGATACAAGTCAAAAAGAAAGTTTTACTAAATATGGCGAAAGCGTCTATTATCTTCCATTGCATGAAAACAAGGGGATAGCCTATGCACAAAATATTGGCATTAAGATCCTACTGGAGAATAAATGTGATTTCATTCTATTCAGTGATCAAGATAGCATTCTTCCCACGCATTTAACAGAGAGCCTACTTAGTAGTTTTAGAATTCTCAAGACCTACGACAAGAACGTCCAAGGCATAGCTCCGTCAGCCTACAATAAAAAAAACGGGAAGCCCTACTCTTATCAATCTGAGAGTTTAGCCGACATGACTGTAGGAAACAATCAGTACGAGAAAGTAAGCTATCTTATGAACTCTGGAGCTCTCATCGCATCAACAGCTTTTAAGCATGCAGGGCTCATGGATACCCAACTGTTCATTGATGGTGTAGATTCGGAATGGTGTTGGCGTGCATCATATCTGATGAATGCTACCTTCTACGTTGATAAAAACATCAAGTTGGCTCATTTCCTCGGAATAGATAACAAAAGAATAGGTGGAAAAGAGATATCCATTACCCCTCCTTTTAGGATGTACTATCAATATAGAAATTATATTAGGCTTCTTAAACGCAAATATGTTCCTTCAAGTTGGAAAAAATATAATGGAAAGAAATACTTGATAAAACTTATATACTATCCACTTTTCATCTCTCCCAGATTTGAATATCTAAAGAACATCAGCAAAGGCATCATCTCAGGTTTGTTTAACATATAGTTTATTAAACTACAGAGCATGGGAAATAATTACCCTTCCTTCTCCGTCCTTCTGTCTCTCTACAAAAAAGAGATTCCAGAATACTTAAGAGAAGCATTAGACAGCATATTCTCACAAACTGTGAGGTCGGACGATGTCGTTCTTGTTGAAGACGGCCGACTAACCAAAGAGTTAGAGAATGTGGTTTGTCACTATGAAAAGCTCCATCCAGAACTGCATGTTATCCGTTTCGAGCATAACAGAGGATTAGGCACAGCGCTCAATGAGGGAATGAAATATTGCCAACACGATATTATAGCTCGTGCCGACACTGACGACATCAATCATCCAGACCGCTTCGAGAGAGAGTTGAAAGTATTCGTGGAGCATCCGGAGTACGACCTTGTATCTTCGTGGATTGATGAGTTTATTGATAGTCCACAAAACATACATTCCCAGCGCAGATTGCCGGAGATGCCGAAAGAGATATATCAATATGGCAAACATCGATGCCCTGTCAACCATCCCGTAGCTATGTATAGGAAGAACGCTGTTGAGCGCGTTGGGGGCTATCAGACGGATCTCTTCCCCGAAGATTACTATTTATGGATGAAGATGCTGAAAGCAGGAAGTAAGTTTTATAACATACAAGACAGTCTGCTTTCGTTTAGATACAATCCTCAGACCATTAAGAAAAGAGGTGGATGGAGATATGCAGTCGATGAAGCAAAGACACAATGGAAAGCGTGTCACCAACTCCACTATCTCTCCATTGCAGACTTGTTCTTCAATGTCTCCATCCGGTTTACTACCCGAATCATCCCCAGCAAGCTCCGCCAATTTATCTATGCTACCATAAGAAAGTTAGGAAAGTAAAGATATCACTTTCCATTCATCGATGCACCGCTTCTCACGGTTGAAGTTTACGCCGGCCTTATAGGGTTTGCGAGGATCGACTACAAAAGTAACGGCATAAATTCCTCTCAAATGGGTAAAAACTGCAAGGATGCTAAGAGCTATGTGAGATTATAGACTCAAACAATATTTCTCCATCTTTCGCATTGCTTTATAAGAATTAAATGCTATCTTTGCAAATGTAAACAGCGGCTTATATAAACTACCGTTTACATTTAAAGACAAGAGACATGAAATTTTACGACCGGGCAACAGAAATCGGCATTCTGCAAGACAACGAAAAGAAATCGCATGAACACGCATCGTTCATGGTGATGATGGGTAGAAGACGTATCGGCAAGACTACCTTGCTCACGCACGCCTTCAAAGGGATGGCATATGCTTATCTGTTTGTCTCGCGAGACAGCGAGGCACTGCTGTGCCGTAAGTTCCAGAACAGTCTGGAGGAACAGATCGGGCTGCATGTCTATGGTTCCGTGACCCGTTTTCGTGACTTGTTTGAGATGATCATGCAAGAGTCGCAGAGACGCCATTTCACGCTGATCATCGACGAGTTCCAGGACTTGTACAGGATAAACGCTTCCACATTCAGCGACATACAAGACCTCTGGGACAGATATCATGAAACTTCCAAGATCAATTTGATAGCCTGTGGCAGTATTCACTCTCTGATGAAGCGCATCTTCGAAGACCGTTCAGAGCCTCTGTACGGGCGGCCCACCTCGAAGATGACCATCCATCCCTTTACGACAACAGTGCTCAAACAAATCCTGTACGATGCCAATCCCAATTATACTCCCGATGATTTGCTTTGCTTGTACATGCTGACAGGCGGAGTAGCCAAATACATAGAGTTGCTTATAGATGGCGGATACACGACAAAAGAAAAGATGCTTGATGCTGTCTACCGACAAGATTCCTATTTCCTCTCTGAGGGACGAGACCTGTTGGTCAATGAGTTTCAAGGGGAGTACGGCAACTACTTTTCCATACTCCAGCTCATTGCTTCAGGCCTGACACGACGGAGCGAGATA
>Ga0256406_1006388_pt1 | contig 11868 bp, 12 predicted proteins | sample RumenRJG_03DNA_FD_185986 | JGI IMG/M metagenome (GOLD analysis project Ga0256406, IMG submission 185986) | Bovine rumen microbial communities from Lethbridge, Alberta, Canada - RJG_03 | ecosystem: Host-associated > Mammals > Digestive system > Stomach > Rumen | place: Canada: Alberta | collected...
GGTAGCCCGTCAGGTCCAGCCAGGCCTCCCGCTCATCCGTATAGGGCTTCGGCCCTTCCACCAGGTCTTCCGGCCCGTGGTCCCTGCCCAGGGGCTGGTAGAAGTCCTGGCCGTAGCTGCCGTAGGCGTCCTTCCGCAGCCAGTGGTACGGCGACACCACGTGGTCGATGGGCTCCAGCAGGGACGGGTACAGGGAATAATAGGTGAACCCCTTGGGCGCGATCAATTCGAAGATCGTGGGCGCGATGTTCATGTGGCTGCCGATGGTGTTGCCGGCAAAGCTGAACTTGTCCAGCTCCCGGTGGTTCATGAGCAGCACCGGGCTGTGGCGCTCCCGCAGGTTGCAGTCCCGGTGCATCAGGGACGTCTTGCTGAGCACCGGGCTCATGTCGATGGAATGGTCCCCCGTCAGGATGAACAGGCAGTCCGGGTACGCCTGCCGCATGGTGCGGATGAATTTCCCCAGGGCCTGGTCCGAGAACCAGAACGTGCCCAGGTTCTTCTGGATCTCCTTGTTCTTCCGCACGTCCCGGGGCGCGTCGGGCATGACTTTTTCCGGGTCGTACCCGTAGTCCGCCAGGGGAATCTTGAACGGCCCGTGGTAGCTGGTGGTGTAGATGAAATGGAACTGGTAGGGCCCGTTCTGGGGTTCCTGCTGTTTAATCAGCTCCGCCGCCTTTTCCAGGAACACGTTGTCGTACACCCCCACCCAGGTCTTGGGCGCATCGGGGCCGCAGAAGTCCGTGGCCGTCATCACCTGGTCGAAGCCGCAGGCCGGGGCGAACTGGTTGAAGTTGCCGTAGGTCACATTGCCCCCGTACCAGTAGGTGGAATGGTACCCCAGCTTCTTCAGCTGCCGGGGCAGGGCCGTGGGCAGGTTGTTCTGCCAGAAGCTTTCCTTTTCGTTCAGCTCCAGCCCGGCGTCGAAGATGCCGCTCATGAGGCTGACGATGGACGGCCGGGAGATGATGCCCGCCGACAGGGCGCTGGTCAGGGCAATGGTATGCGGGTCATCCATGAGCTCGCGGCCACCGGACACCAGATTTAAGCAGGCATATTGCGGATCAAAGAACTGCTGCAGATAGCTTTCGCCCACGAACAGGAAAATGTGGGTGGGTTTGGTGATTCTTGGTCCTTTGGCCGTCCGCTTGAAACCGTAGGCCGGGTTGGGCAGCTGGGCAATGGGCGTCTTTTCCGTCAAAAACGGCTGGATGGCCGTCAGATCCTGCTGGTCCGTGTGCTCATAGGCCGGGTTCAGCTTGTGTTTCAGCACCTGTTCCAGGGCCACCAGGTCGTCCACCGTGGCCTTGGCGAAGAAGATGTCCTTTTTCACCACACTGGGGATGGTGTCCCATTCCGGCTTGTCGTCGTGCCAGAACGTGCCCCCGTACCGGAACCAGTAGAAGGCCGCGATGCAGCCCAGGAAAATCACCGTGTTGTAGCCGTAGTGCAGGATGGGGTTGAAGAAGTCCAGGTACCGGAAGCTGGGCAGCCCCAGGAGAGCCTGGATGCACGCCGCGCACACCGCCAGGTAGGGCAGGATGCCCACGAGGATGAAGGCGCCGTGGTCCTGGTGGAAGAAGATGTCCACCAGGTTGTGTTTCTCCGCCTTGGCCCCCAGTTTCATAGTCTGGTTGAAGATGTCATGGAAGTGCTTGTAGAACAGCATCTTCCCTGCAAAGGCCAGGTACAGCACCAGGCTGTACACCAGGCCCCCCGCCAGCCGCAGGGTGTCCCCCCAGCGGTGCCACACGGGGAAGAAGGCCCCGGGCAGGGACAGCAGCACCAGGGGAATCAGGAACACATAGGCGTTGAAATCCATGCCCCACCAGAACCCGTAGCGGAAGCAGTGCCAGATGACCTTTCCCTTCCCCTTCAGGCTGCGGTAGGGATTGTACACTTTGATGAAAATGAGACGGAACACAGCACACAGGATGGGGAAGAACAGGAACAGCTTCGCATCCTGCTGCATGGATTCATAGAATATTTGAAACAAAGTCGAACCTCCTTTATGAGACTTCCTTTTCGTATCATTTTATTCTAACAACAAATGAAACGCAAATGCAACGATAAATTACCATTGCTTTTGCGTTTCAAACGAAAAAATCAGTGCAATTGATCCAACCAGGTCTGCAGCAACGGATCATAGTGCCGGATCCGTTCCACCACTTCTTTGGCAAACGATTCATCATACGTATGGGTCGTCAAATTCCTGTCATCCGCCATCTGCAAAGCTTGTACCGTCTGTTCCTCGTCCAGGATTCCCAGTTCCCGGCAATAGCGGATAACTTTCTTTGGAGAAGCGGCGTCGATACCTTCTTCTGTGTAGAGGTATTCTTTGGCACATTTCCAGAGGATTTCAAAAGAAAATTCAAAACGCTGGATCAAAGCATCCCGTTCCACATCATTCAATTCCGTTTTAGAAGCCAATTCATGGAGTTTGTTCAAAGCCTTTTGGGCGAGTTCGAATCGTTCCTGAATTTTTTCCATAAGATACCCTCCCTGCGGATTCTCTGCTTCAATATTTCACTGGCAAAGCCCATATCGACCACGTCAAAGCGAAACGGAATGGTTGAATCTTCCAATTGTTCCCGTACGTTGCGCACAAGCGCTGAAATATCCACTTTCCCCTCAATGGCAATATCGATATCCGAACTTTTTTTTTGCTCATGACGGGCCCAGGAACCAAAAAGATAAATCTGGACATCTTGATCACCCAATGCCTTAAGAACAATATCTTTCGTTTTCTGCAAAGTTCCGGTGCCATCCATGATGTAATCCTCTTTTCATACCAGAAAGCTCAATTTGATTCGTACAAATTAAAAATTAACAGGCTACGGATGGGCGTTCCCTGCGAGAATTCCCTACGCTGTTATCCATACTCTATCCCTATATCCGTAGGGGTCTGCCAGAGGCCGGCAACGCCGGTCGGTGGCAGATCCCGCCCCCGGACACTCATAATGCGACCGTAACGCTCAGAAACTCCGTCCGCAACGTAGGGCCGACCCATCAGGGGCGTCCGGACCCAGGCCCAAAATTTATCTTTACCGGTTTAAAAATTCAAAAAGAACCTATAATTCATATGGTTAACCCCGCCCATCTCGTATTTATAACGCTCATCACCACGAGATAAATCCAATCCGTTGATATCCGTATTCCTTTGAAGCCATTTAACACTTTCGCTTATCATCAATTTTCCTGGTGCGTACTTAGAAAATTGGCTGTTCATAGCCACTCTGGGAAATACAATTTCTCCAAAATTGGTTTCAAAGCCACTCATAAAAGCAGCCAAGGTATTTTGCAAGAACAGGCAGAAGGTATATTGCGACTTCATATTCTGAGCCGCCCAGGACAAAACAGAAAAATAGCGATTCTTGACATAGCAAGGAAAATCAAGCTTTCTGTGTTTACGCTCGGATTCCCTATGGGCATATACATGCATCATTTCTGAAAGCAACTGTCCATCCCCAATCGGCCCTTTTACAACCCGCAAATTCATATTTGCATCTGTTTTAGCCGCTTTGTTATACGCTTTTTTTAAATTGGACTTACAGTTCCGTGAGAGGGTAGAAAAATACGTTTCATAGTCTTTGGAAAATAGTACTTTTACACAGACCCGATCTTCTTCTATTTTTAGCCGGAATTGGTTCTCCAACTGTTCCTGATTCTCAGAAATAAATTGATAAAAGCGGGATCTCTCATTGATTTTATAGAACCTCAGTATCTTTTGGGGAAATTGTAAAGATAGTTCCTGGAGCATTCTAGCGAAGCTATCATAGTTTACACTTTTTTGATATACAAGGTCCAGATTATCACAGCCGCTTATATCGTCACCAAATAGGAAAATTTCATTATGTTTAACAGTCAAAGGTAATAGGATCAACGGTTCTTCCTTTTCAGAATAGACCAGAAAATAATCTTTCTGAAGATAATTCTTCAGCTTAAACTTTTTATAAGCATAAACCTGCTCGTTGTATTCATAAGAAGAAAATGGAAACAGGTAAGAATTATCTTGGTATAATCCTATCCATATTTTTTTCAATACCGGGCTGTTGAACTCATATTCCTGTAACATGGACTAGTCCTTTACTCCCAATTTATAAAGCGTCCTTAAAACACCATACCAGAATATACCATAGATATATCCAGTCATATTTCCCTGCTTTTTCTGGTATCTTCCCCACTGTTGAAAGTCATGATAATTCTTGGGTTTCTTTATGGGTTTGATATTGGTCAGCGTTTCCCAGGGAGACATTGCGTTGTATTTACGCCATTGTGCATCAAATTTTGTCAGTACCATCTGCCAGGGTTTCCTGCGACCAGTCCAATGGATGAAAATGCTGTCGCCATGATCTCTACATCCAGCCCCATACACATTATATTGTGCTGGAAGAAAATAAATATTACCATCAAAGACAAGGTTCAATACATCCTGGTCCTGCCCCCAAAACCGTTCCCTGGGTTCACACTGATAGGAAAAGCTTTTTTCCGTAATATGCTGTCTTTCCCATTCGTTGACATCCACCAGCATGATGCCATCATTGAAGCATTTTCCGCTTTTTAACTTCAAATAATCAGCTCTGGCCTTAATGGCATCCGGAGCTTCTGCAACTGCTCCGATACAGAACCCCTTTAAATCCAGATTCCATAATTCTTTCAATGATCCTACACACATTGCGTCTGCGTCAACGTAAATAAACCGATCGGTGAGCCCCTTTAAAACTTTGGGCATGTAAATTCTTCCGTAGGTAATGCGAGAGAAACGAGCGACCTTGATATGGAAATCTTTAAATGGTTCCTTATATAATTCATATAGCGTGCATGTACAATGAAATTTTTCTGCTAACTGTTTTACTTTTTCTTCATTCGCCTTACTGTATCCATCCGTAAGTATATGCAGATAGATAGACATATCCTTATTGTTTTCAATGACTGAAATAGCAGAAGCTGCCATGATCAACATAAAGGGGTCATTGACATTATAACAAACATGACAAACCGGCCGCTGATCAGTGTCCTTCTTAAACGAAAAAGTTTTGGACGACTTTACAAAATTTTTCAAATCAAAAAATCCCGGTTCAAACGTTTTCATTCGATTTTCCCTTCTTCTCAACCACTTGTTCTATCAAATCGTCCCAGCACTTCCATACATTCTCAGGACTATATTTGAACATTTCCCTTCGGGCATTTTGGCCCATTTGAGAACGTAACTGCTGGTCGCTCATCAATTTGCATAAATCTTGGCAGAATTCGTCATCGTTATCTGCCAAAAAGCCGGTCACACCGTCTTTAATCAAATCATTTACACCAGGCGCATAGGAAAAACCAACAGCCGGAACACCAGCCACATTGGCTTCCCCCAGCGCAATCCCAAACCCCTCAAACGCTGATGGAAAAGCAAAAATATCTGCGTTTTTTAAGACTTCCGCAGGCGTTTTGGTAATTCCTTTGTAGTGGACCTGATTTCCTTTATCATGGTCTTTTATATATTTCTGGATTTCCTCCATATAGTGGGGATCCAGATTCGGGCCATAGATGTCCAAATGCCATTGGGGAAATTGGGGTGCCAAGTGAAGAAAAGCCTTTACAGCAATAAAAGGTCTTTTTTGTTCTTTATTGATTCTACCCATAAAGACAGCATGATATGTATCCTTAGGCCTGGATAGCTCCGATACATACTCCTCTCCCACTTGTGGGATTACATTCGGAATATCAACCACCGTTGTATTTACAAGTTTTTTGGCTTTTGGAACAAAACTGGGCAGCAATACCTGCAGTACATCAACCTTACTTGCTTCTTTTCTTTGTAATGGGGTTAACGAAGCGATTTGATTTTCAACCGAATTATGGCACATCGCAATCACTGGAATCCGGTTTTGCGACACAGCGTTGGCCACCATAACACTGTTGAATTCATAGCAGATCAGCACATCCACATCGTGTATGTCTATTTTCTGCAATAAAGCCTGGCTCAATTTTTTTGTCTTGTACTGATCAACATAATTAACCGAGTTGATGTGCAATCCCTTCGTGATTTCTCGATGAACCTTCAGATAGAAAGGTGCCTTTATCTTTCCCAATTCTAAATTGACTTGCCTGACTTTGGGATCAAATGCATAATAGGGAACAACCCCCGGTTTATCATTCCATACGGAATAAACCAGATGCCCTTTTTGTGCAAAATGATTGGCCATATCTACGAAAACCTTCTCGGTTCCAGATACATTTGAAATTGAAGAAATCCCAAAACATAGGATTGCAATTTTCACTTTATACCCTTCTCTTTCTTAACTTGGCTATCTTTTTATTATACTTCAATTTCGCGTAGAATTTACTAAGAAGCTTAAAATTAATGATGCTCCAAGCTATGATTTGAGTTTTTAAGCCTGTATACTTTGCATAAGCAATACGATTTTCTTGAACAAATTGAATCACTGAATTCAATTCCTGCTGCGATAATTGGGTTTTCCCCATATCCGTTATGATGGTTGCGACTCCTTCTCTAAACAGCCTCCCGAAATATAGTTCTTTTAAGGCTGTATTTGGAACGGTCTCTTCAATAAGCGTCTTGCGTCCTTTTAAGGCATCAAAATGACAATACCGATTATAACTGTTTAGCGAGGCAAGTGAATTGGAAATGGAGCCATCATTATCTCGATTATAATAATATAGATTCTCTGCAAGATAACTTATCTTATTTGCTTTTTGCAAGATATGGGTCATAGCATAGACATCTTCATAATTGTGGTCATTGGGAAAGAATATACCATTCCATAATTCTCTTTTATAAAATTTATTCCATAGAAAGCTGGGCAAACAATCCGTCAACAGTAAATTTTTAATTCCATTTCCTGCCTTATTTATATCTATACCATGATTATTTAAATTGATGGGAGCACTTTCCGTAACAACTTTGTTTTTACAATTATAATAATCGAATAGGACAATGTCAGACCCATCTTCCATTATTTTTTCAAGGGGACCCGTTATAAAATCGGGATGGACATAATCATCTGAATCCACAAATGCCAAATACTCTCCCTTTGCTAATCCGAGTGCTTTATTTCTCGTTGCGCTAACACCCTGGTTATTTTGATGGATCACAGTTACTTTTGGATTCGATTGAAATTGATCACAAATCTTCCCAGATGAATCCGTTGAGCCATCATCGATCAACAGGATTTCAATATTCGGGTACTCCTGATTCAGCAAAGAAAAAATACATCTTTGAAGATATTTTTCTGTATTGTATACAGGTACAATAACACTTACAAGCGGATGGTCCCCTTTTGCCATTCCCATTACCAATCACCCTTCAATTGCTCTTCTCTAACATCCGTAGATAACTGATCTTCAGCGAGACAAATCCCCATATAGGCGCATAGGATTTGCATCGCAAACTTATTGGTTATCCCTGCATCGACCATTCCATGGATCGTGATCAAGGAAAAGGCCCATAACATCATCGGATAATTGAGTTCATTGGGAAATCGCTGCATCCGTTTGACCAGGAACCCGGTTTCTCCCAACACGAACAGTAAGTATCCAATCCCACCGATTAAACCAGTTGTTGCAAATAGCTGCACCACAACGTTATGCGGCATAGGTAAATTTGGTTCTTTTGCTGCTGGCGAAATATAATGTTCCCTGTATTCCTTTTGCCAATTTGCAAAACCCACTCCAACTACTTTATGATCATTCCACATAGTATAGCTGGATTGCCATAATAAAAGCCTTTCACGGTCGTAGCCTCTTTTAAAATTATTATGATAGGCATAAAAGCCCGCACAAAGCAAAGCAAATAGCATAAATACAATGACAACAATATTTTTAGCAGATACTTTTTTGCGCAGCAAAAAATGGATGCATACAACAAAAACAAATCCAAAAAATACGCCCATATAAGCTCCTCGAGATTGGGTAAGAAGCACCCCCGCGAAGCAGCTCGTCACCGATAAAAAAATGATAACTTTCTTGATTCTCTGGCTTATTGATCGTACCTTGTTTCGATTCTGCTGCATCACCAGCAAAGCGATGAGACAAATATAAGGCAATATTGACTCGATTCTCATAGCATAAAGATTAGGGCTTGAGGAAAAGCCTTTTACTCGGCTCCCAAGGGGCAAAAGGAAAAGAGCAAGATAAATCGCGTATCCACTCAACAAAAAATTTGCTGCCAACGTAGCAAAAGAATGAACCTGCTTGGGAAAATGCGCCTTCCCTGCAAAATAAAAGACCCAGAAAGGAATGGTCCAGGTAAAATATTTCCAGGTACTGTATAACGATTTTCCGTCCTTTAGTGCCAGTGCCGATACCAACAGGCTCAAGAAAAACAATCCAAAAGGCCAAAGGAAACTTTTATCAGGAAAACTGACTTTTATATGTTCTCTACGGTATACACAAATTGTAGTTAAAATACTGCAAGCTAACGCAATGCTCGTACCTGCATTAGAAATTGTTGTGGTCAAAAAGAACAAATAGAAAAATATCGACAGATACCAAACAAGATATATCCCCTGATTTTTGAATCTCCCCATTATCTCAATCCTTATCGCAAAATATTTTGGATCAATGCTGCCTGGCTAAATTTTTGATTGGCTGCATCCAGGTTCTTCTGATACGTAGCGGTATTTACAATCAAATCATCCACAAATTCTTCCAGCTGCTTTTTAAATGCGTCCACAGATTTCAAGTCAATAGCCTGCCCTATCTTAAACTCCTCCAAAACTTCAGGATTCAGTTCAGGAGAAACAAGAACCGGTTTATAAAATCCGATTGCAGTAAAAAGCATTGCTCCCCAATGATATCTATACCTTTCAGCTGCATAAGGCATCATAATTGCATCGACGCTCATCAACGCCTTTTGCCACTCTACCCCGATTAAATTTTTGTGTAAAAACGTTATAGTAGAATAACGGCTGTACTTTCTTGCATATTCATCAAAGATTTCTCCATCTTCCGGTTTGGCCGTAGCCCCCTGCACAACCAGGTGGACATCCACAGAAAAATGGGCTTTTGTAAACGCTTCAAGAAAGAACCCCAAGTTCTTTTCCTTACGGAATTGTCCAAAAAAGCCTATCTTTATAGGGGGTACGAAATGTAATTGCTTCTGAACCGGCAGGTCTTTGGGTGTAAATACTGGAGGCGGGATTAAATCCACATTGGTAAGACCACTTTGAGAAAAATCATTTCGTAACGTGATGACTTTCAAATGGATCTGTTTAAATGGAGCAACTTTACGTGCCTGCTTTTCGAATTTGGGTTGCTCATGAGGATTGATGCCGTGAAAAATCATATAAACCGGCACTGGAGAATTTTTCAACTGGCTGCGGAGCAGCGTGCGGATATAGCGCCACGTCCCAGTGGGAATGATGATGGCATCGCAATGATGTGCACAGGCTTTCTCATAAGCAGAATTGAACCAGGCCACCCGCCGCTGTTCTCTCAAAAGCGAAAGAAACAGCTTTTTGATCTTCCCAGCTCCGGCATAGGTAACCACTTCGCCACCTTCCAGATAGTCCACATCACAATGGTAATCCAGCTTGAAAGGAAAATGTTCCGGAACAAAAAATACCGGTTCATGACCTTGTCGTTTCAATTCATCTACCAGGATCCGATCAAACTCAACTTCATGGCCTGCAGGCATGACAATTGATTCTAAGATAGCTACACGCATTTTCTTCTCCTATAAATGCCCATTATCTTTATACAAATAATAGAGTTTGACATATTTGTTCATGGTATAAAAATAATGATTGACAGAAAGGATCCAGCCTATCTTTCCATCCAAAAAACCGCCATTTAAGATATATACCTTTATAAAAGCCCATAATGGCCGCAGCATGATATCTTTAACAAAATGACAGGACTTATGCTGGTCTTTATATTTTTCGGCAGCCAGGCGAGTATAGTTGTTCAGTTTATTCAAATACTGATCCCAGTTGTCATACGTATAGTGATACATCACATTTTTCAGCTTCGCATTGGGATAAGGCGTAACAATGGTGGGATGAACATACCCTGTCACATACGACCCCTTAGCAGGGAACAAGCGATCCACAAAGTCCGGACGCAATACTCCATGAGTAGCATGATTGTGATGGAATTTATTCTGCCGCAAAATCCAATATGCTTTTTCTTCCCCTTTTTCCACCGCTTCTCGTATTTCTTTTGCCAAAGGTTCCGAAATCCGTTCATCCGCATCTATAAAAAGTACCCATTCATGAGTTGCATTTTGTATGGCAAAGGTTTGCTGACCGCCCCAATCTCCTGCCATAGCGTGTTGGATGACACGTGCTCCCATATTTTCTGCGATTTGTTTGGTATGATCTGTACTGAAGTCATCTATGACCAAAACTTCATCGGTAAAAGAAACGCTGCGGATACAATCCTCTATATTGCGTTCCTCATTTTTCGCTAAAATCAAAGCCGTTATTTTTGCCATCATACTCTCCTTTACAGCAATTATTTTATTATATCACGGAGAAAGTAACCATGAGAATAGGAACCCTTTATGTAGAGGAACACAGCCATTTTATAAAATCATTGAATTTATAGCGCAATTCATGGAAGCATAGCAGATTTTTCTTTTTCCGCGTATTCCTTGAAAAAAGAGCCCCTTCTTTAAAAGGAGTCTTGTCCAAATATTCATAGTATTTTCGGCTATATTTTTGAGGCCCCAATTTCCAAGGTTTATATTTACCCGCCCAATGGAACACCGCCGGCCGTTCCAGGGCCTCCAGGGCCAGGTTCCGCCAGCGGGATTTCTTCAGCACCTTCACGGGCAGGGTGAACACCGGCGGGATCACGTTCCAGCGCAGAGGCAGCACCTGCCAATTGTGGTAGAACACCTTGTTCAGGCCGTCCTGGTCGTGGTGGCGGAAATTCCCCTTTTCCACGCACTCCACCACCTGGGGGCCGTAGCCTTCTTTGCGCCAGGCGGCCACGTCCAGGATCATGACTCCGGAATTGAAATACAGTTCTCCCTCAGGGATGCCCAGAGTCTCTTCCTTCTGCCGCCGCATGCGGGACGAGGCCAGGATGCCCAGATCCGGAACGGCCCCGATGGGTTTCCCCTGCAATTCCATCTCCCACAGTTCCTGGATGTCCCCCAGCACCACCAGGTCCGTGTCCAGGTAAATCACCCAATCCACCGTCTCAGGGACCAGTTTGGGGATCAGGAGGCGCAGATAGGCTGCCCGGTTCACATGACCGCTGGTATGGGCCTTGATGTCCAGTTTCCCGGTGGGAATGAACGTGATGCTTCCCTTCTGCCCGGTGACCGTCGCCGCAATGGCCGCTTCCTTCTTTTCGCTGATGCCGTCGCTGAAGAAATAAAAATGGACCGGCAATGGTTTCTTGTGGTTGGCCAGGATGGAGGCACAGGCCACGGCTCCATGCTGGGCATAGTTGTCATCGGCTGCCAGTACTACAGCGATTTCTTCCATACCAGCACCCCCTTCGCGTTATTTTTCCTGCTGTTTTTCCACCAGCTTCATATACTTCACCGCGGTGTAAAGGCCGTGCTGCAGCGTGGCGATGAAGCCCATGCTGCCTTCCAGGATGCCGCCCTGGAGCAGGTATACCTTCAGCATGCCCCCCAGGGCATGGCGTACCGCCCCGCCGGCCGTGGCCCGTTTGCCCCTTGCGTAGGCTTCCTCCGCCCACAGGCTGGTGTACTTGCCGGCCTTGTCCCACCACTCCTGGTAGGAATCATAGGTCTCATGGAGCAGGGCTTCCGACAGCTCCTTCAACGGCAGCCGGCATTCAGGCCGTTCGTGGACCTTGCCCACCCATTCCACAGTATCCCGGGGGAACAGGCGTTTCACCCGATCCGGACCGAAAGCACCGAAATGGAACTGATGGCCA
>Ga0256406_1006389_pt1 | contig 11868 bp, 8 predicted proteins | sample RumenRJG_03DNA_FD_185986 | JGI IMG/M metagenome (GOLD analysis project Ga0256406, IMG submission 185986) | Bovine rumen microbial communities from Lethbridge, Alberta, Canada - RJG_03 | ecosystem: Host-associated > Mammals > Digestive system > Stomach > Rumen | place: Canada: Alberta | collected...
GTCGTCTTAGGCAGGAACGTGACGATCCGCGAGTACGCGATCATCGACGGCGACGTCAAGATCGGCGACGACTGCGTGATCGAGCCCTTCGCGGTGATCCGCGGGCCCACCGTGATCGGCCGCCGCAACCACATCTACCAGTTCTGCTCGATAGGCGAGGGCTGCCAGGACCTCAAGTACCACGGCGAGCCCACGACGCTGACCATCGGCGACGACAACACGATCCGCGAGCACTGCTCGATGCACCGCGGCACCGTGCAGGGGCGCGGCACCACCACCGTGGGCAACCACAACCTCTTCATGATCAACACGCACGTCGCGCACGACTGCATCATCGGCGACAACTGCATCTTCTCGAACAACGCCACGCTCGCCGGGCACGTGACCATCGGCGACTGGGTGATCTTCGGGGGGCTGGCCGCGATCCACCAGTTCGGGCGCGTCGGCTGCCACGCCTTCGTGGCGGGCATGGCCGCGCTGAACATGGACGTGCCGCCCTACGTGCTGGCCGCCGGGCACTACGCCCAGCCGCACGGCATCAACAAGGTCGGCCTCCAGCGCCGCGGGTTCACTCCCGAGGCCATCAGGGCCATCTCCGAGTCCTACATGATCCTCTACAAGCACCACCTCACCATCGAGGAGGCCATAGAGCAGATCGAGGCCATCGCCAAGGAGCACAAGGAAGTGCAGCCCTTGGTCGACTTCCTCAAATTCGACGGGCGCGGGATCATCAGATGACCCCGGTCAATCCGCACCTCTACGCGATCGTGGCAGGCGAGCTCTCGGGGGACACCCTGGGGGCGGGCCTCATGATGGCCATACGGCGCATCGACCCGCAGGCCATGTTCATGGGCATCGGCGGCCCGAAGATGAACCGCCTGGGCATGAGGTCGCTTGCCGACATCCGCGTGCTCTCGGTCATGGGGATCTCCGAGGTCGCCTCTCACATCGTGCCCATACTGAGGGTGCGCCGCCAGGTGGCCAGGAGCATCATCAACGCCAGGCCCTGCTGCATGGTCGGCATCGACTCGCCGGACTTCAACCTCTCGCTAGAGCGCCGCATCCATGCCTCCGGGATCCCCACGGTCCACTACGTCAGCCCCTCCGTATGGGCCTGGCGCCAGGGCCGCATGAAGAAGATCCGCGCCTCCTGCGACGAGGTGCTCTGCCTGCTCAAGTTCGAGAAGGACTTCTACGACAAGAACGGGATGAAGGCCGAGTACGTCGGCCACACCCTCGCCTCGGCCATCCCGCTTGAGATGGACATGGAGAAGTCCCGCGAGCGCATCGATCTCTACCGCACCTCGGTGGAGAAGGTGCAAAAGCACGTGATGGGGATCCTGCCCGGGTCGCGTGAGGGCGTCATCGCCCGCATGCTGCCCGTCTACGCGCAGGCCGCGCGTCTGATCCGCGCCCAGATCCCCGACGCCGTGTTCATCTCCTCGGTGCCGACCTACGAGCTTGCGGTGCTGGTCAAGGACATCTGGCTTGAGAACTCGCCCGACCTCTCGCTCACCGTCTATGTAGGCTGCACGCGCGACGTCATCGCCTCGTGCAATGCCGTGCTCCTGACCTCGGGCACCATCGCCCTGGAGGCGATGCTGGTAAACCGCCCGTTCTGCGTGGCCTACCGCGTCAGCGCCATGACCGCCGCCATCGGCAGGCGCATGCTCAAGGTGCACGTCTACTCGCTGCCAAACCTCATCTCGGGCTCGCAGATAGTCCGCGAGTTCATCCAGGAGGACTGCACCCCCGAGGCGTTAAGCGGCGAGATGGTCAAGCTTCTAAGCTCCGAGAACCTCATCATGAAGCACCAGTTCCGCAAGCTGCATGAGCAGATGCGGATGCCCTCCGACGACATCGCCGCCAAGGCCGTGACCGCGCTGGCGCAGAAGTTCTTGAAGAGCAGCGCTGAAAAGGCCCCCTCTCCTGAGGAGATGGTGGCCCAGCGCGCGGAGCCTGCCTTCCACCAGGACATCGAGCCGAGCGTGACGCTCCCTGGCACCGACGCCCTGGGAGGAGCGCAGGGCGGCAAGGCCGAGCCCGGGTTCGGCGTGCCTGCGTCCAAGGACGGCAGCGACACCGCAGGCAGCGGGAAGGCCATCTGATGCGCGCTCGCGCCAAGGGAAGCTTCACCTACCCCATCTCACCGCTTGAGCACCTCGTGTGCGGCGCGGACGAGGCGGGCAGGGGGCCCTTGATGGGCAACGTGGTCGCAGGCTGCGTCATCTTGAAGCCCGATGACCGCATCGAGGGCCTCGACGACTCCAAGCGCCTCACCCCAAAAAAGCGCGAGGCGCTCGAGCTTGAGATCAAGGCGCGCGCGCTTGCCTGGGGCATCGGGCAGTGCACGCCAGAGGAGATCGACTCCATCAACATCCTCCACGCCTCGCTTTTGGCGATGAGGCGCGCCTACGAGGCGATGGGCAGGGCCTGCGAGCTGATGCTCGTGGACGGCAACAAGGTCCCCAAGGGCATGCAGGTGATGGTGCAGGCGGTGGTGGGCGGCGACGCGCTGGTCCCTGAGATCTCGGCCGCCTCAATCCTGGCCAAGGTCGAGCGCGACCGCCAGATGATGGAGCTTGACCGCCTGCACCCCGAGTACGGCTTTGCCAAGCACAAGGGCTACCCGACCGCGGCGCACCTTCAGGCGCTCTCGCGCCTGCCGGTGCTGCCCTGCTACCGCAGGAGCTACGGACCTGTGAAGAAGATCCTCGCCGAGAGGGGTGCCCTTGAGGCATGATTTCTTACGGGCGGGGGACGCCCCGCCCAAGCGGAGAACTTTAAGATGAATGACATGAACTATCTTGACTTCGAGCGCCCGATCGCCGATCTGGTGGCGCACATCGACGAGCTCAAGAGGCTGAGCGAGGACATGAGCTCCGATGTCGACATCACCAAGGAACTCGCCTCGCTGGAGAAGAAGAACCAGGCCCTGACCAAGAAGATCTTCTCGAACCTGACGGCATGGCAGATCTCGCAGATCTCCCGCCACCCGAGCCGCCCCTACACCCTCGACTACATCGAGAGGATCTTCACCGACTTCCACGAGCTCTCAGGCGATCGCGCCTTTGCCGACGACAAGGCCATCGTGGGCGGGCTGGCGCGCTTAAACGGCATGCCGGTCATGATCATCGGCCAGCAGAAGGGCCGCGACATCAAGGAGCGCACGATGCGCAACTTCGGCATGCCGCGCCCGGAGGGCTACCGCAAGGCCGCAAGGCTCATGAGGCTTGCCGAGAAGTTCCACATCCCGCTCGTCACCTTCATCGACACCCCGGGCGCCTACCCGGGAGTCGGCGCCGAGGAGCGCTCGCAGGCTGGAGCGATTGCCGAGAACCTGAAGCTGATGTCCGATCTGCGCATCCCGGTGGTCTGCACCGTCATAGGCGAGGGCGGCTCGGGCGGCGCGCTGGCCATCGGCGTGGGCGATCGCGTCAACATGCTCCAGTACTCGACCTACTCGGTGATCTCCCCAGAAGGCTGCGCCTCGATCCTCTGGAAGAGCGCCGACAAGGCCCCGCTTGCAGCTGAGCAGTTGAACTTCACGGCCCACCGCTTAAAGGAGCTAGGGCTCATCGACAACGTGGTGCCCGAGCCCCTGGGCGGCGCGCACCGCAACTACGACGAGGCTGCGGCCCACCTCAAGCAGCGCCTGGTCACGGATCTCAACGATCTCCTGAACCTCCCGCTCGACCGCCTCATCGAGCAGCGCTACACGCGCATCATGCACTACGGCTACTGTGACTGAGGAGGAGGCGCGCTCCGTCGTTGAAGGCCTCTCGCGCGAGCTCTTGGAAAGGGCCGCCCCCAGGCGCCTGGTCTGCGGGATCTCAGGCGGAGCCGACTCGACGCTCGCCCTGCTCGTGTGCCTGAAGGCACGCGAGTTCAACCCTTCCATCGAGCTTCTGGCAGTCCACTGCATCCACGGCCTGGATGCCGACGATCCGATCTGGCTTGCTCACTGCCGCAAGCTCTGCCAAAAACTGTGCGCAGATCTTGAGACGCCCAGGCTCCACATCGTCTACGGCGGCGGCCGCTCCCCCGAGGAAGTCTCACGTGCCGAGCGCTACAGCGCGCTGCTCTCGCGCCTGCACGGCGGCATCCTCGTGCTCGGCCACCAGGCCGACGACATGGAGGAGAGCTTCCTGCTGGCGTTAAAGCGCGGCTCGGGGCCCAAGGGGCTCTCGGGCATGGAGTACCTGGTGCGCGACAGCCGCGGCACCATCGTCAGGCCGCTCCTGCGCCTCCACAAGAGGCAGATAGAGGAGATCCTGAAGGCGCTCGGCCTGCCATTCGTCTTTGACATCTCAAACTCCTATCTGAAGTTCGAGCGCAACTTCATCCGCCTCAAGGTCCTGCCGCTCCTGCGCACCCGCTTTAAAGGCATCGACGCCGCGATCCTACGCTCCCAGAGGCTCTGTGCCCAGGAGCATGAGCTGGCCGAGGCTTACGCGCGCGAGCGCCTGCCTGCCATGCTCCAGAAGTCGCCCTATGCCCAAGGCGGGCAGGCGCTCTCATGCAGCGCGATCGCTGCTTCCACAGAGGCCCTCGCGAACCTTTGCATGAGGATCTACTTAGAGCAGTTCACCGAGCTGCCGCCTGAGAGCAGCCTGGTTTCGGAGGCGGTGAGGCTGTGCAGGACTTCAAGCGATCAGAAGGGGCTCGTCAAGCTTGGGGATCTTCAGCTGCGCAGGAGTGGGGATCTGCTCATGGCAGTAAAGCCTGCGGCGCTGCCGCCTGCAGGCTCCTTCACGCTCGCCGTAGGAGGGGATCTGGTTTTGGGCGGCTACCGCTATTCCCTGGTTCCCTCGTCAGACAGGAAGATGGCCTTCCGCGTCGATGGGGCGGTTGAGCTTGAGTTCGGCGCCAAGGGCTCAACCAGGCTCCACCCACTCTGGCGCAGCAAGGGCCGCGAGCTCAAGAAGCTCTTTTCGGAGTGCGGCATCCCCTATTGGGAGCGCGGCGCCTATCCGCTGGTGCGCGCAAGGGGCGGGGAGATCCTCGCCTTGGGCGGAGTGTTCGCCTGCCAGGGCGCGCAAAATGGCTGCGGCGAGCTGGCCGAGCTTGCAGTTGAAAAAATCAACTAACTAATATTAAAGCAGAAAAATCTAGAAAGAGACCTTTTTCGAGGGCAAAAAAAACCGGCATCTTCATGTGCCGGCCATATGACTAAAAGGGATTCTGTTATGAGAAGGAAATCACGAATCTGAATTTCTTTGCCATATGCCTCTTAGAGGGTTCATCTCAAGAAAAGTTCAATTTCCCTGCGATATTTTTTGAATAAATCTTTATCTTTTTGAAAAATCATCAAAGATCCTTTGCATGGATCTGGCGGCAGTGTGAGGGACATCCTAAGATCAAATCGTATTGGCGTTTTTTTAGAACTTCCGCTAGGCAATTGGAGGCAGGCATGGGCGCTGAGAGTTCAATGCAGGGCAGGCCGTCGAAGGTGCTGCTCGACACGGACATGGTCGACTGGCTCGACGACGGCGCGGCGATGATGATGCTCGAGAAGTCCAAGGCGGTCGAGCTCGTCGGCGTCACGACCTGCATCGGCAACACATGGGTTGAGAGGGGGACGGCAAGCGCGTTGCGCCAGCTTGAGGCGATCGGGGCAGACCACGTGCCCGTGTGCATGGGCGTCAACCGCGTCACCCGTGAGGGCAGGTTCGAGGGCATGCAGGAGGAGCTCAAGCGCTTTGGCTCGGCCGCGGGCATGTACCTTGGCGCAGCCGGCGTCCTCGAGCCTGCCTCATGGGAGCAGGCATATCTTGAGAACTACGGGCAGAAGCCCCGCCTCAAGCCCAGCAGTGCGTTCGCACCCGACTTCATCCTAGATGAGCTGCACAATCACCCGGGCGAGCTGACGATCATCGCCATCGGCAGCGGCGCCAACCTGGCGCAGGCGCTGCACCGCGATCCCAAGGCCGCGATGCTTGCCAGGAGGATCATCATCATGGGCGGGGCCTTCTTCGTGCCGGGCAACGTGATGCCATGCGCCGAGTTCAACTCGTGGATCGATCCCGAAGCGATGCGCCAGGTCTTCAGGGCGCCTTTCCCCGAGATGGTGATCGTGCCGCTTGACGCGACCAACCATGTGCGCATCACCCCCGAGCGCTACCAGCGCATGAAGTCGCTCGTCAAGAATCCCGTGATCCGCAGCCTGATGGCCAGCCACTGGATGACGCCCTTCTTTGAAAAGGGGGAGGTGCCGCATGAGAACTGCGTGTGGGACCTCATCGCCGCCGCGATCACCATCGATCCTTCGGTGATCGCCAAAGAGGCGCTGCTGCCTGTGGATGTCGTGGATCAGTACGGGCCCTGCTATGGCCAGACCATCGCCTACACCGGGCAGGGGCCCGAGGGTGCGCGCAAGGCCCGCATCGTGCTGCGTGCTGATGAGAAGAAGGTCTGGGAGATGATCTTCAAGATGTGCTCTGAGCTCTGAGGCGCAGGCAAAAAAAACGCCCGGCGCTTTGGCCGGGCTTTTGAAAAAAGGGAATTCTATATAAGAGAAGAAATCAGAGCTGAAATCCTTTCATATATGTCTCTTAGAGTGCCCAAGCGGGGAAAAGTTCACTCAGCCAGCTAAAAAACTTTAAAATTTTTGCAATATCTGAGTTACTAACTGATATTAAACAAAATATTTTTTTTTGAACAATCTCGCGCGGAAGAGCTTCATGGGCAGGATAGGGGCAAAAAAATGCCCGGCTTTGGTGCCGCCGGGTTTTTAAAAGGGATTTATATGAAAGAGCATCAGAACTGGTCTGAAATTCTATCCATACATCTCTTAGAGCAAGTTGCGCGTCAAAAGTTCAATTTTTGCGTGAAAAAAATGGCCACGTTGCAATTTTATGTAATCAAAAGACTTTTTTAAAAAGCTGAGCGATGGACCAATGCGCCTTTCCACATCCCGGAAAACTTGCTCCTCACCATTTGCGACGAGCTTGTGAAAGTCAGCAAAATACAGCTTTAATTGAGCAATTTTTTCGACTTCATGGCGCATGCTGAGGCCATTTATGAGCAAAACCGTGATCCGGCGCGGGTTTGCTGAGTACGGCGATTTTTGTACGTTTGTTTCATGCCCATCCTGGGCGGCTGCCGCCATTCCGTTCTGCTAATATCTGCTCATCATTTACCTGATTGCTTTGAGGTTATGAGAAAAATGTCATTGAAAAAGGCGGCCGCCGCAGGCCTTCTTGCGGCTTGCCTGTGCGCATCTGCCGCGCAGGATCCATCCAAGACCGTCAACGCCTTCTATTACGACGGTTCCGATCCCTTCATCTATTCTTTCAGCCAGGACTTCATAAACGAGGTCCGCGCCCGCGGCTTCATGGTAGTGGACCACGACGCGCAGCTTGACTTCACGCGCCAGTACAACGAGATCATGGACGCAGCCAAGGGCAAGTCCCAGCTGCTCGTGAACCTGCTCGATCCAAACTTCGCCTCAGACATCATCCAGGTCGTGCGCTCATATGGCGGCAGGGTGGTGTTTTTCAACCGCATTCCCGATCAGGGCACCGTGGCCAGCTACAAGAGCTCGTGGTACGTGGGCGGCGAGCCGGTGATGGCAGGCGCCGAGCAGGCCGAGGTCATCGCAGACTACCTCAAGGCCCACCCCGAGGCCGACCGCAACCATGACGGGCAGCTCGGCGTGATGGTGCTTAAGGGCGACCCTGGCCACGATGACACCACCTGGCGCACCTCCAATGTCCTGCTGGGGCTGTGCAAGGCCGGTGTGAAGGTCAAGGTTGTCGAGAGCGACTACTGCATGTGGTCAGACATGAAGGCCGCCCAGGCAGTCGGGGATCTGCGCTCCAAGAACGGCAGCCTCTCCGAGGTCGAAGCCATCATCTCCAACAACGACTCGATGGCGCTGGGCGCAATCCAGGAGCTCCAGCACCAGGGCTACAACCACGGATACAACGATGACAGCTACATCCCGGTGTTCGGCATCGACGGCATTCCCAAGGCATTGAAGGCCGCGCAGGACGGATCGCTTGCCGGCACTGTGCGGCAGGACTACGCGACCATGGCCGCCATCTCGGCGATGCTTTTGACCCGCGCCCCCGAGGATCTCAAGGGCGTCTCCGAGCTCACCCATGCCAAGGTGAGCGGCAACAACATCCTCGTCCCGTACAAGGGGATCAGGGCCGCTTTTTGGCAGGACTTTGACTCCAAGAAAGGCAAGTCGAAGTGAATCGCTTGCGCAAGGTGGAAAAATCAGTTAGCATAGGCTAACGCGATGAAAAATGCAGGAGGGGGCAAAACCGTGAATCTCCGTTCCCGCCTGCTTTGATTGCTCGCGTTTGCATGTGTTTTGTGCGCGGCCTGGCCGCAGGGCGGTTCCGAAAGGTTCCGCCCTTTTTTTCGAGCAAGGCCAGGGGCGCGGCAAAAAGAAAGGGTCCGGGGATTCATCCCCGGACCCTTCCCTCAAGAAGAGGGCGTTAGGCCATGGCCTTGACCAGAGCGGACAGCTTGCTCTTGGTGCGGGCGGCCTTGTTCTTGTGGATGAGGCCCTTGCATGCGGAGTGATCAAGCACGGACTCGGCCTTGATGAAGGCGGCCTTGGCGGCTTCCTTGTCGCCGGAGGCGGCGAGCTTGATGACTTTCTTCACGTAAGTGCGCATTGCGGAACGGGCAGCGACATTGCGCTGACGGGCCTTCTCGGCGAGAACCACGCGCTTCTTAGCAGACTTAATGTTAGGCACAGATAGCTCCTGACTGATAACAAAACGGCCACATCATTCCAAATACGGTGGCGCCATGAACGCAGTATTTTATCAAAAACCAGATGAAAGAGAAAGCTGATTTTCGCGCGCGCTTTCCTCCTCGAAGCCCCTTCCCCCCGCGCCATGGAAGGGATCCCATCCTGCTTGCGCGGCATTCCCTTGCCTTTGCGATTTTGCGGTGCGTTCCGCAAAATCGCCCGCGGCGCGGCCTCCACTGTATAATGGAGCCTTAACGCTCAACGAGGTACGGAACACAAGGCGCGATGCGGCTCATACGCTCACTTAAGGACTACGAAAGGCCGGATTGCGGCATTGCGCTGGCGATCGGCAACTTCGATGGTTTCCACCTGGGCCACCGCCGCGTCGTGTCGGAGATGATGGAGCGCGCCCGCTCCCGCGGCCTCAAGTCCGCGGTGATGCTCTTCGAGCCCCACCCGCGGGAGTTCTTCCAGGGGGAGAATGCCCCGGCAAGGCTCTCGACGCTTCGTGACAAGCTCTTTGAGATCTCATCGCTCTGTCCTGACTACGTGTTCTGCATGCGCTTTGACCGCGCATTCGCGTCCATGGAGAGCTCCGACTTCGTAAGGGATCTCCTCCATGAGAAGCTCGGCGTGCGCTGCGTCGTGGTGGGATCGCTCTTCGCGTTCGGCCGCGGCGCGCGCTGCGGCATCGACGACCTAAGGCGCCTGGGCGCGCCTTTGGGCATCGAGGCTGACGCCATCGAGGGCGTGACGCTGGACGGCGAGAGGATCTCAAGCACCATGGTCAGGGCGCTGTTGAAGGCAGGCGACTTCAGGCGCGCCGAGCAGGCCCTCGGGCACCCCTTCTCGATGGGAGGGCGCGTGGCCCACGGCAGGGAGCTTGGGCGCCACCTGGGCTTTCCCACCGCCAACATAGCGCTAAAGCGCCTGGTGGCTCCGCTGGACGGCGTGTACGCCGTGCGCGTCGCCGCCGAGGGCGGCGCCTGGGACGGCATGTGCAATGTCGGCACCCGCCCGAGCATCGAGGAGGAGGGCAAGCAGAGCCTCATCGAGGCCAACCTCTTCGGGTTCGACGGCGTCCTGTACGGCAAGCGGGCGCGGGTATACTTTTTTGAAAAGATCAGGGACGAGCAAAAGTTCCCGGATCTGAATTCGCTGCGCGGGCGCCTCATGCAGGACAAGGAAGCCTGCATGATGGCGCTCTCGGCGCGGCGGCAAGTCATAGCATCAAAGGTCTGAAAATGGCAGATTACAAGAGCACTTTAAACCTTCCGCAAACCGCGTTCCCCATGCGCGGCAACCTGGCAAAGCGCGAGCCGCAGATGCTCGCCGACTGGGAGAAGCGCGATCTCTACAAGAAGATCCGCCTTGCCCGCGCCGGAGCCAACACCTTCATCCTGCATGACGGCCCTCCGTACGCCAACGGCAACATCCACATCGGGCATGCGATCAACAAGGTGCTCAAGGACATCATCATCAAGTCGAAGACCCTCTCGGGCTTCGACAGCCCCTACGTCCCCGGCTGGGACTGCCACGGCCTGCCCATCGAGGTGAAGGTCGAGACCCTGGTCGGCAAGCCTGGCGCCAAGGTCACCCCCGCGCAGTTCCGCGAGGAGTGCCGCAAGTACGCCAAGAGCCAGGTCGAGGCGCAGCGCGCCGACTTCAAGCGCCTTGGCGTGCTCGGCGACTGGGACAACCCGTACCTCACCATGAACTTCAAGACCGAGGCCGACACCCTGAGGCTGCTTGGCAAGGTCATCGCGGACGGCCATTTCGTCCGCGGCCTCAAGCCGGTCTACTGGTGCATGGACTGCCAGTCCGCCCTGGCCGAGGCCGAGGTCGAGTACAAGGATCTGACCTCCGACTCCATCTACGTGCGCTTCGCCGCCTCCGACGAGCAGAAGATCCTCTCGATCTTCAACGCGCAGGGCAAGGGCGAGGGCCCGGTCTCGGTGGTCATCTGGACCACCACCCCGTGGACCCTGCCTGCCGATCGCGGCGTCTGCCTCAACGAGCAGCTGCGCTACTCCCTAGTCCAGGTCGAGACCGAGAAGGGCAAGGAGCGCTTCGTGATGGCCACCGAGCTCGTGGACACCGTGATGAAGGAGACCGGGATCACCTCCTACTCCCTCCTCGGCGACAGCGTCTCCGGCAAGGCCCTCGAGCTGCAGAAGCTCCACCACCCGTTCCTCGACTTTGAGGTGCCCATCATCCTGGGCGCCCACGTGACGCTCGACGGCGGCACCGGCTGCGTCCACACCGCAGGCGGCCACGGCCTTGACGACTACAACGTCTCGGTCAAGTACGGCCTTGAGATCGCAAACCCGGTCAAGGGCGACGGCACCTTCCAGGACGACGTCAAGTACTTCGGCGGCATGCACGTGTTCAAGGCCAACCCCGAGGTCATCAAGGTCCTGAAGGAGAAGGGCGCGCTGCTCAAGGCCGGCAAGATCTTCCACTCCTACCCGACCTGCTGGCGCCACAAGAGCCCGGTGATCTTCCGGGCCACCCCGCAGTGGTTCATCTCGATGGACGGCAACGGCCTGCGCAGCCGCGCCCTCAAGTCCATCAAGGACGTCAAGTGGATCCCCTCGTGGGGCCAGAACCGCATCGAGGCGATGGTCAAGCAGCGCACCGACTGGTGCATCTCGCGCCAGCGCACCTGGGGCATGCCCTGCGCGGTGCTGATCAACAACGAGACCGGCGAGATCCACCCCAGGACCACCGAGATAATCGAGAAGGTCGCCAGGGAAGTCGAGAAGAAGGGCATCCAAGCATGGTGGGACCTGAGTGTCGAGGACCTCATCGGCCCTGATGAGGCTCCGAAGTACCACAAGGATCCCAACACGCTCGACGTCTGGTTCGACTCCGGCTCGACCTGGTACACCGTTGCAGGCCAGCGCCCCGAGTTCAAGGGCCATGGTGTCGACATGTACCTCGAGGGCTCCGACCAGCACCGCGGCTGGTTCATGTCCTCGCTGATGCTCTCGTGCGCCGTCACCGGCCACGCCCCGTACAAGGAGGTCCTGACCCACGGCTTCACCGTCGACGGCCAGGGCCGCAAGATGTCCAAGTCCATCGGCAACGTCATCGCCCCGCGCGAGGTCATCGACAAGCTCGGCGCCGATGTGCTGAGGCTCTGGATCGCCTCG
>Ga0256406_1006390_pt1 | contig 11868 bp, 10 predicted proteins | sample RumenRJG_03DNA_FD_185986 | JGI IMG/M metagenome (GOLD analysis project Ga0256406, IMG submission 185986) | Bovine rumen microbial communities from Lethbridge, Alberta, Canada - RJG_03 | ecosystem: Host-associated > Mammals > Digestive system > Stomach > Rumen | place: Canada: Alberta | collected...
CGGTTGGTGAGACTATACTCCTCGTATTCGTCTTTGAGGTAGTCGTCGGCTTGCGCGTTGTCCGCCCCATAGGTCTTCAAGATTTCGGCCGCGTCGAAGGTGCGGGCGCCGGTGCCTTTGCTCTTGAAGAAGTTGGTGTCGAGGAAGATGCCCGAAAGCATAATCGTCGCGAAAGAGGGCTCGAGGGGGATCTTCGGGTTCACCGTCGCAAGGCGGATGAACTCCGTCAAAATCTCGGAGGTGCTGGAAGCCGAGGGCTCGATGTATTGGAAAACGTTGGTCTCGATGAAAGAGGGGCCAAGGCGGTGGTGGTCGATGACGGCGACCTTCGTGGCCTGCTCAAGCACCTCGGGGGCATGCGTGTTCTTGGGGACCGAGACGTCCACGACGACGAGCAGGGTCGACTCCTTGATCGCGGATAACGCCTCATGACGGGTGATGGTGAGTTGATCGAGCCTCTCTTTCGAGAAGGCGCTTTGGAAGGCCTGGCGGGTCTTGGACTCAGTGTTCTTCGGGTCGTAGATGATCTTGCAGTTCTTGCCCAGATACGAGCAAATCGCGTACACGCCGAGGCAGCCGCCGAGGGCATCCATATCGGCAAAGGCGTGGCCCATGACCATGATGTCGTCGGTTTGGCTGATCAGGGCGAGGAAGCCATCGGCCGAGGAGCGGATCTTGACCTTGCTTTGGCTTTCGACGCCGAGGCTGCGGCCGCCGAAGACGGCAAGCTCTTTGTTAAACTCCGAGACGACGGCTTGGTCGCCGCCGCGGGACATGGCATAGGAAACGGCTTGGGCTGCCATTTCAGCCAGTTTGGTCGGGCCTTGGAAGTTATGGGAGAAGCCAATGGAAAGGGTCGGGGTGGCGTTCATGCCAGCCGAGGCGGCCTTCACCTTCTCGAGCACCGAGAAGTTGTCGGCCTCCATCTTTTCGAGGGTCTGGAAGTCGCAGACGGCGAAATAGGAGTCGCTCCGGAAGCGGCGGAGGACGAAGTCCATGTTCTTCGCATAGTCCGTGATGACCTGGCGGGCCGAGGCGATGACGTCGTTGTTCTCCTCCTCGTTGTTGCCGGCGAGGTCGCTGTAGTTGTCGATCACGACGAGGCCTAGGCAAGTTGAGGTCTGCTTTTGGTATTTATCGAGGTTGACGAAGTCCGTGACGTCCTTAAGAAGGTAAAGCGAGGCTTCGGCGAGGTATTTGACTTGGTAGATGTGGCCGTTGACCTCGATTTGGACGGTTAAATCGGAATGGTCCCCTCTGAAGTTGGCGAATTTGGGGTTCCATTCCTGGATGTTCTTGCCCAAGACATCGAAGTTCCTCTCTTTGAGGAGGGTGTTGACCCAGATGACTTCGTTGTTGTCGTCGACGATGATGAGGCCGATTTGGCCAAAGCTATAAGCCTCTTGGATGTCAGAACCGAGGATGTCCGCGGCCTTTAGGTCGCTTTGCTGCCTTAACTTGGTGATCTTCCTCGTCATGACGATGTTGAAGATGAGGTTGAGGAAAACCACGCATCCCACGATGATGAGCCAGGGCAAGACGCCGAGCTTCTCCATGGCCTCTTTCGCGCCGAACCAGTTCTGCCAATAGAAAAGGGCGGCGACCGCGACGCCTGAAATCTCAATCAAGGCCAAAATGAATTCGGCTAGTTTGCAACGAAAAATAGTCTTTTTCATACCAAAGATTATAACTAGTTAGCCACCTTTCTCCCATAGGGAGCTATCGGCGAGTTTTACTTTGTATCCCGATGGATGGAGGAGGCGCGTAAAGCCCTCTTCTTTTTTATCCAGTTGCCCACAAAGCGGGCGAGGATGAATAGGAGCAATAGACACACGGAGCAGAGGGCAACGCTCGCGCCGGGCCGCCAATCCCAAAGGTAGGAGAAGGAGATCCCCACGATCACCGCGACAAGCGACACCCCCATGGATAATAGAAGCGTCTTCCGATAAGACGTCCTCGCCTGGAGGGCGGTCGCCACGGGGATGGCAACCAAGGAAGAAACCACCAAAGAGCCAATCGTCTTGGCCGAGATGGCGATGGCAACGGCGAAGAGGATGGCATGGGCGATTTGGATGAAATTCGTAGGCACGCCCTGCGCCTTTGCCTCCGATTCGTGATAGATGGTCGCGAAAATCTGCTGGTGGAACACCAAGTAAAAGGCGATGGTCAAGACGAAGAGGACCGCGGCCAAGATGATTTCGGTCCAATCCACCAAAAGCAGGGAGCCAAAAAGATAGGAATCGATGTTCCCGCTCGTGACGTAGCCCGACAAAACGCCAGCCAAGGCCACGGCCAAGCAAAGGACGACCGTCACGGAAAGCTCGGCGTACTTGTTAAAGCGCCTTCGCACCCATTCGATGATGAGGAGGGAGACGATGCAGGCAATCAAAGACACCCATAAGGGGTTCATGCCCGCCACCAAGCCAATCACGACGCCCGCCAAAGAAGCGTGGGCTAGGGCGTCCCCGGAAGCGGAAAGCCTTTTGAATACCGCGGTCGACCCCACCAAAGGCAAGGCCAAGCCAAGCAATATCCCGACCAAAAAAGCCAGGCGCATGAACTCATAATGCAACATGTTCGCCCTCCTTCTCCGAATAAGGGAACACCCCGCGGTCTCTCACTTCATACACCATGTCGGCCCGTTCGAGGTCGTGCAGGTGATGGGAGATGAAGATGACGCCGGCCCCTCGTTTCTCATGAAGGGCGACGATTAGCTCAATCAGCTTGTCGTGGGACTCGTGGTCCATGCCGGCGTCTGGCTCATCCAAGACGATCATGCTGGGGCTGCCGATGACCGCTTTCGCAATCTTCACGCGTTGGAGTTGGCCGCCAGAAAGCTCGTTGACCAAAGATTTCCTTAGGGCGGTCAAACCGAATTCGGCCAGGACGTCATTGAGTTTTTGCTTATCTTCGTGGCTAAGGAAGAGTTGGGGCTTCTTCCCCACGAGGCCCAAGCGGACGACCTCCTTCACCGTCGCGGGGAAGGAAGAATCGGAAAGAGAGGTCGTCTGGGAGACGTAGGCGATCTTCTTTTCGTCGTTCACGATTTTCCCTTCGCTGGGCTTCAATAAGCCAAGCAGCAAACGAATCAACGTCGTCTTCCCCGCCCCGTTTGCCCCAACGATTCCCGTAAAGGAAGCGTGGGGGATGGTGAGATTTAGGTCATGGAAGATCAATTCGTCGGCGAAGGAAAAGGATACGTGCTCAAAGGAAATCATACTTGCTCCCCCATCAACGTTTTTACGTTTTGCTCGTAAAGAGAAAGGAAGTCCTGCCCGGCTAACTGGCGAGGGGAGACGCTTTCTAAGCTCCACAATTTCTTTATTTCGCATCCAGTTTCCGAAGCGATCTTCTCCACCGCCGCGTCGGATTCGTTCCCCTCATCGAAAATCGCGGGTATCCCCTCTTCCTTTACCAAGGCGATCACCTCTTCGATGCGCGAGGCGGAAGGCTCATCGCCTGGCTTAAGGCCATGGAGATACACCTGTTTTAGGCCATAGGCGTTAGCGAAGTAGCCAAACGCGGCGTGGCCAACGACCATATAGGGGCTTGGCCAGTGCTTAGAGGCCTCTTTGACTTTTTGATCGAGCGCGGCGAAATCCGAGGTGGCCTGTTTTAAGTTGGCGGCATACGTCGCGGCATGGTCTGGATCTATTTCTTCCAGCAAGGAGGCGATGGCCCCCATTTCCACGACCGCGTTATCTAGATTCAGCCAAAGGTGGGGGTCGATGACCCCGTCCACCTTTTCGATGAGCACCCCTTCGGATTCCCCGATGAAATGGGTTTTCTTTTGGAGACGCTTCATCTCTTGGGTGCCCATCCCCGACGAAAAATCCGTCCAACTCTCTAACCCCAATCCGTTGACGAATAGGGCATCCGCATCGATCATCTTCCCCAAATCGCGCGGGGTCGGCTCGTAATCGTGCGGCTCGCTGCCGTTGGCGATGAGGTTGAACACGGATACGCGGTCCCCACCGATGCGGGTGGCGAAGTCATATAGAGAATAGCAAGAAACGACGACGTTTATCGGCGCATCCCCCTCTTTGTTACCCTTAGAACAGGAAAGCAAAGAAAGGGAGATCAACGGCAGAAAAAGGGCGTAAAACTTCTTGCTCATGGCTGAATTCTAGCAAATCTGTCAAGGGGGAGAGGGGGAATAATCGCGATACGCCTTTCCTAAAAAAGAAAAAAGGCAGGCCTTTTAACGGGCCTGCCTTATCGATGGAGGGAAAAGGCGATTAGGCAAACGTCACCGTGATCTTGGCGGGGTCGCCGATCTTGGCGATGTCGCCTTCCGCGATGGAAGCGGCATCCGCGGTCAGCGAGGCGGCGTAGGTGCCATCGGAAGCCATGACAACCTTCTTGGCGCCGAGATCTTTGTGGGCAGCCTCAAGGGTGCAATTCTTCATGGTCATCGCAGCATTGAGGTTGTAAGCAGAGGCGCTGGTGTCGCCGATGACGACTGCCGCAACCGCAACTTCGTTGCCCGATTTCCAAGAGCCAGTGAGATAGGTGTTGTTGATGGTCTTGTGGGCTTCGGATTCAAGATAGGTGGCAGTGGTCACGAAGGTCGTATCTTCCGCGACGGCTGTTCCGGTGCGGAGGATGAGAGCCTGACGGTCCGAGGTGATGATCGAGTTCTTGATCTCGAGGTTGGTGGCGAAGTTGGTGTTGCAGAGGATGGCGCAGTTGTCCTTCTCGTCGTTGGCAGCCTTCAAGTTGGAATTCTCGACGCGAATCGAAAGAGGGCCGTTCTCGGCAACGGCGTTGTTGGTGGCGATCACATAGTAGTGGTTGGTCGAGATGGTGCTGTCGACGATCTCGAGGGTGCCGTGGGTGGCCTGTACCGGAACGTGATCCTTGGGCTGATCGTCCTCTTCCGCAAGGGTGACCCCTTCCAGAGAGAGCTTGCCGCCGTTCACATAGAGGACGGCAGACTTGGCGTGCTCCGCCGGAACGACGATCGTGCCGTTTTTGATGGTGACGTCGTGGCCCGCGTTGGCCTCGACCGGGAAGTCGCCAGAGACGGTAAGGTTGTGGCCATCCAAATCGATGTCGACATCCTTATTCGCGAAAGCCTTCGAAGAAAGCGTCACATCTTGCGTCAAGGCAACGGACTTGCCATCGGTAAGGGCGGCGGTCAGAGCGTCCGCGCTGCTGACGTCGGTGAGGGCGTTGTACTGCATGGCCTCGAGTTCGACGGTGAGCGTGTACGTTTGACCCTGATACTCGTTGCCGGCATCCTTCGGAAGCTCAAGGCTGATTTCCGCGGCATCGGGGTTAGTCTCGGCGTCCACGGCGATCCAGCTAGCGGCCGCACCGGTGAGCTGGAAGGGATTCGCACCAGAGGTGTTCTTCACCGAAACCCTGTAGCGGGTCTTGATGGTGCTGGTGTTGGTGATGTTGATCGTGAAGGTGACTTTGTCGCCCGGGGTCAGCTTGCTGAGGGTGAGGGCATTGCCATCAATCGCAGCGGTTCCGCCGCATTCGAAGGTGCCGGCAACCTGCTGCTCAACATCCATCGAGTAGGTCTTAAGCGAAGCGGCATCGATGGTGGCCGCATAGTGGACTTTACCGGTCGTGACCGCGATCGAGCCGACCTCGGCTTTCGAAGTGAAGAGGGCGTAGGTGCCTCCCACCGCGACGGCACCGAAGGCGCAGGCCGCGACAAGGGAAGTGATAAGAATTTTCTTGTTCATGATATTCCTTTCTTTTTTGGGGTCTCTTTCGGCCCCTTACGACCAAATTAGATAAAGGCCTCCGCAGATTATTGGCCTTTTGGTTTTAGTTCGTAGAGGACGGCGTCATCGCTTGGATGGCGGTTAGGACGATCGCGAAGTTGATGGTGGTGTTCTGGCCATCGTTCTCGATCGCACTGTCTAAGGCAACCTTGACGTTGAACGAGAGGGAAGACCCTTTCGCGACATCGGGTAGCGGCGACGAGGAGAGGTTATTGAGCACCATGGTCTTGGCTTCTCCGCCTTCCGCTTGCACGGAAACCGAAGTGTGGCTCCAAACCGAGTTCGAGGAGGCGACGTCTTGATTGTTCGCATCCACGACTTTGGCGTTTTGGATTGCAGCCGAAACAGAGAAGGCGGTTGAGCCGGTGTTCTTCAGCTTGAAGGTCCCCGTGTAATAGGCACCAGGAGCGGCGTTGGAAACGTCGATCGCGTCCGTCCCACTGGTGGTCAGATCCACAACTGTGTCGTTGGTGTGGTCGACCAAATAGCCCGTGGTATCGTCCAACTCATGGCTAACGAGTTTGGTACGTTCAAAGGTGAAGTTTAGATTTCCCACCTTCACATGGGTGTTCGTGTCGACGGTGCGACTAAACAGTGCAAACGTTCCGCCGATGGCGCCAGCAAGGGCGATAAGTGCAGCGCTACCAGCAATGATCAACCCTTTTACGGCTTTGCTTTTCATATGTTTTACCTCCTTTCTTGCATTGAGACATTATAGTAGGTTCAAATAAAAAGGCTATTCCTTATTTCGTTTCTCCTCCTTCAAAATTTCCCATTTGGCCGTCCTGCAGAACGGAAATGGAATATAAGCCCCCTTCCTTGTCGCCTTTGACGGCGCTCAAATCCAAGGAAAGGCAGCTTGCACGATAAAGATTCCACCGCGGGGCCTTAGCTTTGGCGGCGGCCGCTTCTTTGCGGTTAGAACGGACGGCCATCACTCCTCCGGTGGTAAGCCCGGCGGCGATGATCGCGGAGAGCACAACGATGACAATGACGAGCATCAGCATAGGTCAGTTTCCTTTCCCGCCGTCGGAAGCAGACGGCGATTGGTTTTTTTCTTGTTCCAAGGCTTCTAGGCGTTTCCGCATCTCTTCCAACTCTTGGTCTTTTTGCGAGAGGGCGGCAGCCCGCCTTTCCTTAAAATCCTTAACGAGCAGATTGATGATCTTGCCCACCTCATAGAAGAAGAGGATGGCGCAGGGCAAGATGATGACGAGGACGATACCCCATTGCGAGGTTAAGAAGTGCAGCGTCGCCCCAATGGGATAGTTGGCCCAGACGACTTTGCCGATGATGTAGGTGTAAGAAGTTTGATCATCATGGGTTTTGATGACCTGCCCCTTGCTGTCTTCTGTGACCGCGTCGCCTTTGGCGGTGATGACGTAGCCACCGCGCGGATCGTCTTCGATTGAGCGGATTCGGTGGGTGACCATGATTTGCTTGTTGTTGGTTTGCGCCCCCTCGTAATAGTAGAAGGTGATGACGTCGCCAACCTTTAGTTTGGAATAGAAGGCATCATGGTCATTCCCGATCGTCTTGACGGCGACTAGCGTGTTGATGGGGAGCGACTGAATCGGATAGGAACGATATTCCTTGGGATCGATGGTCTTGTTCGAGGCCATGGAACCCGTTTGGACGTAACGGAGCTGCGTGCCGTTGACCGTGAGGGCGTCGTTCGTGCTTCTTTTCTGCGCGACCGCAACCCCAATGCCCAAGATAGAGAAGACAAGCAGCAGCCCGAAGAGGACGTCTAGGGTGATGTCAACGGCTTTCCTCCATCCTTTTTTCTTCGTCTTGGATGGGGCTTGGCCGTCTGGACTTGCCGCCGAGATTTCGTTTTTGCTTTCGCTATCGGTTTCCACGATTATTTCTCAACGCGCAGATGACTGGTGAAGGAGAAGGAGAGCGATTCGACTTCGCTGCCAAGGTCGCGGGCGAGCGAATAAACGAAGTGGAACGTGGCCTTATCCTTCACCTCGGTCTCAAAGGTGAGGGGCTTCTCCTTATCCCAAGAAGCGATGGGCTGGACGGGGGAAGAGTAATCGTCCGTTACGATCTGGACCGAGAGGAAACTCTGCCCTTCGCCGACGAACTTATCAAAGTAGACCTTGCTCTTCGCCTTGCCGCCCCACGCCATTTCGACGTTGAAGTCGACGGTGACGGAATCGCCTGGGAAAATAGGGTTATCTTCCGTGCCTAGATGAACTTCTTTTTTCTCGTCCACCAAGACGTTTTCGTCTTTTTGTTCGGACGCCAAGGACTGCTTCTGCTCGTTATAAAAGTAGGCGACGGGGAGGGCGACAGCCCCAACGGTCATCGTGCCCGCCAAGCAAAAGCTAGCGATAATCAATCCTTTGGAAATCATTGAGCATCACCTTCCGTGGTGGCTGCCTCTTCTTCCTTTTTCTCTTCGGTGGTGGTGTCTTCCAAAACCGCATGGTCAAGGAAGCTTAAAGCCGATTTGGCCGCCGAGACGGCGGAATCGCGGGAAGGATAGGTCTCGCCTAATAACAGGGTCGCCCCATTGCCAGATTCGATGACGAACTGATAGCGTTTCTGCTTATCCACGATGATGTGGAAGGGGTTCGCTTCGTGGAGCTTGGCCTTGATGGTCTCAAGCCCTTGGAGCGCGCCAAACTTGCTGGAATAGGCGCCGGAGACGAAGAGCACTTCGCCATTTGAGGCAACCAAGCGGACGAGCCATTTGTCGTCGGCGGTGAAGAGTTGGAGTTTGCCTCCATCTTTATCGCCGTCTTTGCTCAAGCCTTCGACGGTCCATTCGCGAATCTCGTCCGCGGGGATTTCGTCGAGGTCAACGATCTTGGCGGTCTCGGAGAAGCGTTTGACCGATTGATAGGCGGATTCGGCCTGGGCGGCGTTCTTGTAGAATTCGCCGGCGGCGATCAGACGGCCTCCGTTCGGGGTGAAGAGGCGGAACTGAGAGAATCCGTTCTTCTCCGTGATGACCGTATAGGTGCCAACCTCGATGTTCTTCTTGAGCGTCTCGATGCCGGCTTTCGCCCCATCGCGGGTGCTGTATCCGGAAGAGACGATGAGAATTTCGCCGTTGTTTGCCTTGAGGCGGTATTTGAACTCGCCGGCCTCCGGATAAACTTCGTACTTCCCAACGGCTTTTGCCTCAGCGGGGGCTTCCTGCGCGGCGGGGGCAGCGGCCGCTTGAACGGGCGCGGCTTCCTCGGCGGGAGCCGCTTCCTTAGCCGTGGCTTCTTCGGCCTTCGGGGCCTCTTCCACCGCTTTCGAGGCTTCTTCGGCTTTCACTTCTGGCTTCGCTTCCGGCTTCTTTTCGATGCCGGCCGCTTTCATCATGTCGGCGATTAAGCCTTCGGCGCGGCGGACGGAAAGATCAGAACGGACGCGGAAGAGCATCGGGATCTCCTCATAGGCCTTCTTGTCGGAGGCGTCTTCATGAGGGATCGAGGTGTCGTCATAAGCCTTGGGATCAAGCTTGTAGTAGCACTTCAAGGTTTTGCCGACCAAGGTGATCTTGAGGTAGGCCGTGCGAGAAAGACGGAAGGTGTTGCCGCTTCTCGAGATTCTTTCATGCAAACCATAAGCGAGGGCTTCCTGGCGGATTTCCTCGTATTTGTCTTGTAGGTCTTTGTCGGCGGCGGCCAGTTTCTCGGCGAAGGGGCGCGAACGGCCGTTGATGCGGTCGAAGCCGTTTCCTTCGGCTTCTTCTTCCTCTTCGGATAGCTCTTCCTCAGCGGGTTCTTCCGCGGGGGCAGCCTCTTCCGCCGAAGCGGCTTCTTCAATCGGCTCCTCTTTAGGCTCTTCTGCCACGACTGGGGCCTCTTCGACGGGCTTTTCTTCCGTGACCGGCGCCTTGGCTTCTTCCGGCTCTTCCTCTTTGGGGAGGTTAAGGGCGATGGAGGAAGCGAGCCTCACGACTAAGGCGTCGTTCCCCTTTTGGGCATAGACCAAGTATTCGGCGTTGGTTAACGCAAGACGGTAGGCCTCTTCTTTGTCGCCGGCGTTGGCAAAAGCGTCGCTGGCGATGGCGTCATCATGCTCCTTTTGGTGAGCGGCGATGTATTCGTCGATCTTTTGCTTTTGGGCCAAGACGAAGGCCTTCGCCGCGCTTTCGGCGGCTTCGTTCACGGTTTTCGAGAACTCTTCCGTGTCTTTTTTCGCCCGAAGCTCGTCGAAGCGAGCCTCAAAAAGTTGTTTGAGGACGCACTCTAACCCCTTTTTCGCGTCTTTCGCAAAGGGGGATTGCGCGGGTCCAATGGGGAGAAGCGCGAAGGAAAAGTCAGCCGCCTGCCCCTCTGTTTTGCCCCCCTGCTCTTTTTCAGAAGTAACGTTTTCTTTTAGTTCGCCTTCCATTGTCTTTGCCCTTTCTTCTTTTTACTTCGAGCCAACATCGTGCGTTGCGCTCCCCTATATGTTAGTCACTTTCATAAAAACAACATCAGTTTTTTGCTCAATTTCTTTAAAGAAGTGACCTTATTTGAACTGGTTTCCTTCAACCAATCTTTTTTATTCAAAAAACGATAACACGAAAAGCATCGTTATTCTTTGGGCTTCTTAAAAACATTTCCTTTTCTTACTGAAAGTTTCAAAGAATGATGGCAGAAAGCTCTTTTTTTATTCGGAAATGAATATATCTCCATTATTTGAGTTCCATGATTTTGCATGCCAAGAAACCGTGGAACTAATGCCTTTTCGACTTTTCCATTGACGCTTTCAATGGCGTCACGCCGTGTACTTAATGTCTTCGACATTAAATAGGCGGAGTTGATTATCTGGAGGCTTGCGGATGTTCTGATAGGCCTTCACCCCGTTTCTGTTTGCCATGAAAAGGGCCTGCGCGCCCGTCGCCATCCTGTAGAACTCGAGGTAGACCTTCTCCCTGACGGCCTTCGCCCGCGAAAGCAGCTCCGAGTAAAGGGAATTCGTCTCCTTCCTTTCGACGACGGCGTCCAGGACGAGGAGGGCGGCGTCGAGCAGGAAGGCCAAAAAGTTCGACGAATCCAGCGACTTGACCCTGAAGTTCTCGAACCCGTACTGCACCTTCTTGAAGCGAAAGTGCTCCTCGATCTTCCATCTGGAATGGTAGGAGAGCACGATCCTTACCAGGTCTTCCTTCGAGGAAACCTTCAGGTCGGTCATCAACACCATGGGCTCCTCTTTGCCCTCCATGTAGGAAAAGACGACCGTCATGGGGGCCTTGATCCCCGGGATTTTGCAAACGACGTGGCTCGCCTTGACGAAAGTGTCCCTGCCCTTGTAGGCCAAAGGGACCGCGACCTTGCCCTTCCTTTCCGCGGAAAGCTCGGACGCCTTGGCCCTCCTGCCCTTGAAGCGGAGCCATCGGTCGTGCCGCATCCTTATGACGAAGTGCTGCGAAAGCGAGAGCATCAGGCGCATCAGCTTCCCGTCGTCGTATCCGCGGTCGAAGGCGAACGTGGCCGACCAAGGCTTCAGCTTGGCGCACATCGCCCGAAGCGCCCCATTGGTGACGTTGTTGGCGGAGAGGTAATCCCGTTCGGCGGAGGAGTGTATCCTGGTGAAAAGGCACATGGGATGCTTGGTTTTCGCGGTGGCCCCGACTATCGACGTCGCCATGTAGCCCATTCCCAGGTCGTTTTTCTTGGCCGACGACCCGTCCCTTACCAAGGACAGCGCCTCGAAGCGCTTGCCGTAAGGCTTCTGGACGTCGGAGTCGTCGACGGCGAACCAAAGCCGTTCGCCCATCATCCCGATGCAAAGGTCGGCGTAGCTGGACCATACATGGTCGGGGAGCCCCTTCATCAGGTTGGAATAGAGCCTGTTGTTCACCGCCTTGAGGGAAGCGCCCTCGGACAGGGCGTGGCCTATGTCGTTGAGCACGACAGACGAGGATTTCAGGATGCCGAACACCATGTCGAAGCAGAACTTGAACAGGGGCCCGGAATCCCTGCCGACTATAGTGGCGACGGTTCGCTTGACGAAATCTATGAGGTGGTGGCAGGCGTCTGTTTCTCGCGACATGTCGGTTTGCAGCCTCCTTTTTCAGAAAGCGTACCAAACGTCGCGTTTTCCGCCAGCCCGGCGTAGATGCCATCGGGGTTTTTCCGGCGGCTGGCATCGATTATTCGATGGCGCGCGAAAAACCATGGAACTCAAG
>Ga0256406_1006393_pt1 | contig 11860 bp, 16 predicted proteins | sample RumenRJG_03DNA_FD_185986 | JGI IMG/M metagenome (GOLD analysis project Ga0256406, IMG submission 185986) | Bovine rumen microbial communities from Lethbridge, Alberta, Canada - RJG_03 | ecosystem: Host-associated > Mammals > Digestive system > Stomach > Rumen | place: Canada: Alberta | collected...
TGTTAATCTGATTGTGAGCCATTGAGAGTTCTCCTTTGTGAATGAGAAGTTTGGTCGCTAATCATTTTACACGAGCCTCAATGGCTTTTCTACTATTCACTTTTGCGAACAATATTGTACTCTATCGGAAAACTTCATAACGTACGAAAGGGATGGAGCAGCAGCCCCGTTTTCCACCTTACTGATATACTTGCCGGTGATTCCCATTGCCTCCGCCAACGATTCCTGCGTATGACCCGCACGAATGCGTAGTTCCTGAAGGCGGCTGCCAATGCCGACTTTGTCCAAATCATATTTTATTTGCATTGGTACCACCTCCTTCTCCTTGGATTATCACCATTATAGGAAGGTATACTTGGAGGCGGAACTGACGAGGACTGAGAGCCTGTGTCGGAAGGTGCACTCCAAGTACACCTTCTGCATTTTTGTTCCTAATATCTAAGAAGGCTCGGACACAGGAGAACAGATCTCCTCGCTCCAAGTCTTCCAAAAGGCCGTTGCTAAGACAGTATCCGGCTGCCCTAAAAATTTTTCTCCACTGCTGTCCTGTAGCTGATCACAATCATCATTTGCATCACTTTTTTCTTTTCTCCTGTAAGTATTCTTTGATTCCTGAGCACCTCATCCTTCCGGATGCAGGAATCGGTCGATCGTCTCAAACAACTTGTCGATAAAGATCGGTTTCTCTTCAAACGCATCCATCCCGGCAGCCAGTGCGGCAATCCGATCCTTCTCGAATACGCCCGTAGTCATAGCAATGATCGGAATCCCGGCTTTTTCCGGGTCCGGAAGCTGACGGATTCTCCGGGTAGCCTGAAGACCATCCATTTTCGGCATCATGACATCCATCAGGATCAGGTCATAGTATCCTGCCGGAGCAGACTCCACCTTCTCCAGACAGATCTGTCCGTCCTCGGCAAACTCTACAACAGCGCCGGTCTGCTTCAGCATCTCTGCAGCAATCTTCCTGTTAATCTCTATATCATCCACAACCAGGATCCGCTTACCGCTAAAGGAAAAATTCTGTGCCTGTACCTGTCCGGAGGCGATTTTCTCCTGCAGGTAATTTTCGATATTGCCGGGGGAAATCGAATAGCCTTCACAGCAGCCTTCCCGGCTTCCGCTGCAACATTTCTCATTCAGAATCCGGTCAAACATCGACATCATGTATTCACCGGAAATCTTGATCCCATCCAGATACTTCTGCAGCATCTCGGGATCGTCGTGATTGTTCCTGATGATCTCAACACAGCCAAGGATAATATGAAGCGGCATTCGAATATCGCGGGACATCTCAAATGCCTGAAGCAGCTTTGACGGCTGGCATGTCTCTTTGCATTCCCGCAGCAGCCCGTCCACTGTGGTTCCAAGAATATCTGCAATCTTAGGAAATAATGCTATGTCAGGATAAGAAAGATCTCTCTCCCACTTAGATACGGCTTTGTCAGTTACGCCAAGCAATTCTGCCAGCTGGAGTTGGGTAAGATTTTTCTGCATCCGCAGGGTGCGGATACAGGAGCCAAGTGTAGATTGCTTCACTGTATACACCTCCTGCGTCATAAATTATCATGAGGGAGAGCGGCAGACAATCGACTGATGGTTTAGCGGAACCCGTTACTATTTCATCAGTCTTCTTCTCCAAACTCAAATAGCATGAAATGCTTATTCCAGGCTGTAGACAGCATATTCTTTATTGCAGTTTCAATGACTGCCTGATGCTGTGGATGCATGATGAAGAAATAATACCGCTGTGAAGTCGTCTTAAACTTCAATGCAAGACCTTTCGCATCTGGAAAGACCTGACTGCATATCAGTTCCTTGTGCTGTCGAAGATAGAAGTCATCCGGTTTTCTCGCCTTATGCTGATAGTAGATTATACTCGATTGCTGAGCATAGTAATCTGCCAGTTCATCATACAGGACGTATTTGTTCTCTTTAGGTCTCCCAACCGCAGAGGGAACAATTAGGCCGTTATCAGGATCTACGCATACAATGTTATTCCCAGTCAAAGTGCTAAGGGCTTTATTGTGCCATGCTTTTCGAATTGACTCTCTTTCAGCTTTCGTCTTACCTCTGAAGTCAAGCCGTTCTGAGTAAAAGTGTGCCTTGAGTATGCTCTCACTTTCTAGACAACAGGCTTTCCGGTGATTGTTCTCTACAATGTTTTTTAACTCCAGCCAAAGCGCCTCATCGCATGCTTTATACTCTTCTTGGTTGAGATATTTCACATGACGCCCGTCACCATTATGGTTTTCGTCTGGAGTCAGATACCAGTTGACACCGATTGACAGCCCTGCCGACTGTAAAGCACGAAGAATGCCTAACTTGCTGAAATCTCCCAAATCACCTGTATATCGGTCCTGCATATTGGTCGTCCTTTGCTATCCTACGCTTTATATTTCACTGCAATCTCATCTACCGTATTCTTTCCGAGCGTCAGAATGTCGTCATCCAATACAGCAAGCTTACCAGTGTACCTTGCCGCAAGACTGCCATCTTCGTCATCAAAGAATGCGACCTCATCATCAGCAACATTTCCGATACGTATTTTTGAGCTGACAGTGTCATTTCCCTCAGCAAAACTGAAGCCCTTCTTCGTCTCTTTTCCCGCAGCCAGAATCTCAAGTGTCAGACCGGCTTCTCGATCAATATACCCATATGTCAGAATACAATTTGCATCTTCAGCTCCAGGAAAGTCCTTCAGTGCAACCTTAAGATTTTCCTTCATAGGAACCGCTATAAAATGACGATAAAACGCTCGAAAGCCTGTGTCCTTATACTTCATCTTCATCACCCTCCTCATTCACTCCCAGGAATTCCAGCAGATCATCGAAATTGTATGGAAATGCATTGCTCCCATCGATATGAACAGGTTTGTGGTCGCCTTCATATTCGATATCTATACTCCACTGCGTACCATCCAGAACCATCGGATCGACATAGCTTCTCTTCCATTCACCGATATGAAGCTCAGCGATTCCCTTAATGAATTCATCCTTTGTGAACGGTTCATAGATTGGAAGATTTGAAGGCTTCAAATACAGAGAATGCTCCAGATCGAAGAGAACTTTCTCACCTGTTACTGTATAGGTTCTCTTCTCATAACCGCCGAAGTATCCGCCATAATCAAAAACAAATCTTTTCATATGCTGCAGAGACTCGTTGAAGGCCTGATCCTTCTCTTCTGCCTTCGTCAGCTTATAGATGCCGCCAGCTTCTGCATATGCCTGAATCGCACGTGCAAGATATTCACGATTGCATTTCAGACGTGTGCGCTTGGTCGGAAACATCTCTTCCGGTTCTAGTGAATGCTCCTCCATATACCGTTTCAGCTGATTGATTTCCCTTTTCAGTGATCTGATTTCTTTCAGAATTTCTGCCTGTGATTTTCCTTTCAGGCTGACTTCATAATATCCTTCTGGGCTGATCATCATAGTTCGTCACCTCCACAGCTATAGTCTACTTAATCAAGATGATGAAGTGGTCGCTTGGCAGGCGACTAATAAAATAATCTCCGCGAACAATTCACTTGATTAGAATTTGTATTATTTCGTCATTCTCCGTTCTGAGCAAGAATCGCCTCATACACTTTTGGGATCTCTACAGGAACATATTCCCCATTAAGCCTGACTCCGCCTCCCATTAATCCGAAGAGTTCCCGGGTAGTCTTGATGTCGATAGCTAATTTCTCGTCAGAAAGAAGACGGTTCAGGTTCATTGCCACTCTTTCTGTTAAAAACTTCTCGGAGGCACTCACTCTCTCTAGATATTGTTCTTCACTTTCGCATTCACGGCGAATCTGGGCATTGCTTAATACTCTAATTTCATTGGCTATCTCCAGCATATGGAACAGTATATTCAGAATATGCTGCTTTGCCTCTTCTTCCCCCATATCAATATGGAACTGTTCGAAGGCGTTATCGATTTGAGCAGATACAGTGTTTAACTGTGTGGACTCAGCGTAAATCACCTGACTATTCTTCGCTTCTATTATCTGCTCAGCTTTAGTCTTTTTCTCGCCCTTAAATAATGAAACCGTATCATGGGCCTTGCCTTTGATCCAAGGCCACGCAGTTCCTTTCCACCAAGGGGCCACAACGTTTCCAAGAACCCATATTGTCCCAGCAGCCAATGCTTCTCCAATTTCCTGTGCGAGTCGTTCCTCTTCCGGAGAAAGCTGAACTTGACGATCTTCATATGGAATGGGCTCATAATCGTTGTAGTCTGGAATCTCAACTTCTTCCCATTCAACAATGTCAGGGTTTTTATTATTAGCATCCCTAGACTGTCCTCGAACACGATCTGGATTCTTTGATGATCGCACCAGGTGATCTCCATCTTTTAGTATGGGCTTATAGTATTTCTCACTCATTCTCAGCTGCTCCTTCGTCTATTTCGATCTGTTCATATTCATACGCTCCGACGGGATACTCTGATATAACCCCTCTCACATGAATCAATCTACGGCAGACAGGGCACTCAAGGTCATCAATATCGAAGACGTGCTCACAGCGTTGTCCCATAGATCCTTCCGATTCTTGTTCTTCACTATAATCAGCGAAATCAACGGCGAACTCTTCTTCACAATCGCTGTAAGGGCATCGGATTATCCTCTGCTGGCTGATATGATCAAGCGCCCATCCCGAATCCTCAAATTCTTTGTTTGACAGATGCTCATTCAATTCCACAGACTTGTAATAAACCTGTAGCGCTTTCCTAAACACTTCGGATTTCGCTTGTGAAGTCCATTCGCTTGCCTGTGTTAACATCCGATCCTCTTCTTCATTCAGCCGGACTTTATACACAATGTCTCTTGTATTTTCTTTTTTTGGTCTTCCGCGCATTGTTTCAACTCCTTATTTTGCGTGGGCACAATAATTCTACAGCAGACGAGGATTCTTGTCAATATTTGTGGGCACAATAATTCAAAGAAATAAGTTGTCACCTTTTTTTCTTTGATGCACGTCTCGCTCCTGTTCCTGATGCCGTAAAATCACATCCGCATTCTGTTTCGCCCGGATGAATTCCGTACGGTCTGCTTTGATCTTCCGGTACTCCGCATACTCTACCTGACGCTCCCGGATCAGCCTGGTCCGTTCTGCGTTCAGTTCTTTTACAGTAGGCAGTTTCGTTCTCTCCGGCAGCTGATCAAAGGCGGCTCTTGCAGCCTCCTGCAGCTCGATCTCTGCCCGGTGCAGCTCATAGTATTCTGCCTTCTTTGCTTTCGGTAGCCGTTTATACTCAAGGTAGATCTTCCTGGTCTTGCTGTAGTCGAAGATATGCTGGCGGAGTGCTTCGATCTCCTTGATCCTGGCATCTTTTTCCTTAATGGACGCAAGCAGCTGATCAGCGCCAGTTACAGCTTCATTGGTCATGCGTTCCAGATCTTCGTAGCTGTGAATGTCATGCTGCTGCAGGAAGAGAAGCGTCTTGGCTGTCTGCTTCAGGTTGAAGCCCTTGGCCCAGCGCTCATAGCCTGCCCCTTTACCTAAAGCACGGTTCTGGATATCGATCAGCAGATCAATACCCGGCTGCTGTGTCTGGCGGTGAGAATCCCTTACATTTGCGCGGGATATTTTTTCTTTCAGGGCGTCCTCGGTATAATCCTCACCCAGGGAACTTAGACGAACAAATCTCTGCTGAGCGCGACCTTTGATGGCAGTATTCTTTCCGCGTTTGATCTCATATCCTCCTTCTGCAAGTAGCCGCAGGAAGTCTTCCCAGTCCTTGGGCTTTCTGCGGATCAGATCATCCAGCACAGACCGGATTTCATTGCGGATCGTGTGACGTTTGGGATACTCCGTTCTCTTGTTCCGGTCAGCATACGGTTTCCTTTCGATGATGGAATAGCCGTGTTCAAAGCAGACGATATCGCTGAGTCTCTGCAGTGATATTCCGGAGAAGAAAAAATTCTTGAACTTCCTGCTGCAGTCCAGTGTGGTGGAATTGAAAATGATGTGGTTATGGATATGTGTTCTGTCTGTATGGGTGGATACCGTAAAAGCATGATTTCCTTTGGTGAAGCGCATGGCCAGTTCATAGCCAAGTTTGTTTGCTTCCTCCGGAGTGATCTCTCCCGGCTTGAAGGACTGCCGGATCTGATAGGCAATGATATTTCCTTCGTATTCCTGCCCGGTGACCTGCTGGTACTGCCGCTTGGAAAGCAGGAATTCCATTGCTGCCGTCTCCGGATCACAGGCATAGGATGAGATCAGTTCGCCATTCTCAGTCTTTACTGGGTTCTGTGAGTAGTCCAGACGTTCATTCAGACACTGGGCCACAGTTTTTCCTTTGTTTACGTGTAATGCAATCAGTCTTGTCGCTGCCATTTCTTCCTCCATGCACAAAAATAAGGGGACTGCCCGCAGCATCCTCTGCCGTAGACAGTCCCCCGTAAGGTTCTTCAGTATTCTGATGTTATGATCTCATGAAACGGATCAGACCGTCTCTCGCTCTTTCCAGCGCAACGATGACCACGGCCTGGCCAAAAGGACGACAAAGCATCCTGCGCCAAGCATCGTGAGGATCGCGACATGGATCCACTGAGTAGTGATCAGGAAATAGATATCAAAGCCTAGGATGAGCAGAAGTGCCGGACCGATCACGTATCCCGACAGATCCGTTGCGAGATTGAAAAGGAATCCCGCGATGGCCGCCAGAACGATCAGCGGCAGTGCTGCTATCTTGCCAATCAGACGAAGCACAAACATTTTCATTGCCTCCTTTACTGCTTCTGGCTTCATTGTAGATATGTCCATCGGATACCACAACGATGTCGTAGATTTTTTTTCATGTATCGGCACCGGGGATCCCGATGCCTTTTTCGATCATTTCAGCGCAGCCAGCTTCAGGAAAATGCTGCGTTCTGTATCCAGGATCTCCTGAAACAGTTCCTGCAGATCCATGATATCCGCCGCGTAGATGCTGCCGTTTTCGTTGGCCCGCTTGACATACTGATTCAGATTGTTGCCGCACCGGGCGACCTGTTCTGTAAGGGAACGGATGTCATTCAGATCCAGGCAGATACACAGACCATAGCCTCCCTGTCCGGTAATGATCTGTCTGGTGAGAAACAGGCCGATACCCACGCCCTCCGCATCCGCAGCAGATGGGGAGCGATAAAACCGCTGAAACACCTTTGCCTGTTCCTCCTCAGGGATACTGCAGCCATTGTCAGAAACATCAATCCGGCAGAACATATCGTATTCTGATACATTCACGGAGACTGCACCGCCGCTTGGCGTGTTCTTTATAGCGTTATCCAAAAGATTTCCGACAGACTCCGCGGTCCATTTGGAATCAAATAACGCCTCGGCATCGCCTGTTTCCAGAGTAAGCCTAATTTGTTTCTTCTTCGCCTTGGGAAGGTATTGCCTGACTGCCTCTGCAAGCATGGTTTCTACTTCATTGCGTTTTGGGTGAAACTGAAAAATCCCGGTTTCCAGACGTGAGGTTTTCACAAGCGCTTCAATGAGCATTTTCAGCTTTTCGGATTGTCCGATGAGCGATGTGACGAGCGGCCTGGTCTCTTCCGGTATATTCTGTTCTTCTAAAAGCTGCGCATATAAAAGGATATTGGCGATCGGTGTTTTTGTCTGATGAGAAATATCTGCTACCAAAGCTTCAATTTTCGCTTTCTGTTCCCGAAAATTACGGGAAGATAAGGCTGAGCTTTTCAATACCTTGCCAGCTTCCCCTCCACAGAAGAAAGCACACTCTCATCCCAGGTGCTCTCCAGAAAATCCCCCTTAATGGCTTCGTCAAGCATCGTATCGATCTCATTCAGAATTCTCTTTGTTTTGTATCGATCAATAAGGATCACAATTCCCGCCGCCGTAACAGAAAATGCTGATAGAAGGATCAACCAGATTTGCATTTCACTTCACCGCCCAGGTATATCCAAGTCCATAAATCGTTTTCAGATATGTCGGTTGAGACGGATCATCCTCCAGCTTGTCACGCAGCCTTTTCATAGTGACAGAGAGCGCGTTCTCATCAACGTATTCCGCTCCGTCGCTCCAGATTCGATCCACAAGGACAGCGCGACTCACGGTCATTCCCCGATTGTCCAGAAGAATGCGCAGCAGCTTTTGTTCCGTTTTGCTCAATTCGATCCGCATACCTGATTTCTGAAAATCCATATGGTCAAAATTAAACAGAAAGGGATCTGGCTGATAGATATAAGGCATCCCCTTTCTCTCTCTGCGCAACTGAGCATTTACACGCGCCCGCAGAATCGCGAGCGAAAAGGGCTTTGTAATATAATCATCCGCGCCGGATTCCAGTCCGACCACAACATCCGTTTCCATGTCATTTGCTGTAAATATGATAATGGGACCAGAACAATGTTTCTCCCTCAGCTCACGCAAATAGTCTAATCCACTGCCATCCGGCAGATTGATGTCCAGAATGAAGAGATTGTATTCGAAAATATCTTTATCATATGCATCGCGTAAAGTCCGGCACAGGTCAATTTGTTTTTTTCACTTTGCAGCGCAATGCAAATGCCCTTGCCAAGGGCAATGTCATCTTCAACAAGCAATATCCTTTTCATTTTACATCCTCCTGCAGTTTATACAGAAAGCTTCATTCATGCTTCAGCAGCCAATCTGATAGATTATGAATCTTGATGCCTTCATAGTCATAGGTCTCATGTCTGGTATTGGCCAGGATAAGTTTTGGATACGCATCCTTGATCTTGAGCAGGGGATCATACTCCCGTTCAAAGGTCTCCGGGCGTAAGATATCATCGCTGACCTGGATATACATCTTCTCATCACCGCGGACTGCCACAAAATCCACTTCCTTCTGATACAGCTTTCCAACATACACCTCATAACCGCGCCGCATCAGCTCAATACAGACAATATTCTCATACATCCGCCCATAATCAAGATTTCGTCTGCCAAGCCTGGCAAAACGTATGCCAGTATCACTCAGATAGTACTTCACGGAAGTCTTCAGGTATTTCTTTCCGCGGATGTCATATCGGCGCACGCCATAGAAAACATACGCATCGCACAGATATTTGATATAGTTACCGACAGTCTTGTGATTGGTCACAACCACATTTGCCGTCAGTGTATCGCTGATGTTGTTGGGCGAAGTCAGATTGGATACGTTATCCATCATGAACTCTGCCAGATGCTCCAGCGTTGTCGTATCCGGCAAATGATACTTCGTGACCAGATCCCGGTTGATGATCGTATCATAAACGTCTCTGATATAGTTTGTCCGATCTCTCTCCGTACGGTATTCATAGGAGCCCGCCAGACCGCCCTTAATCACATAATCATCGAAGAGCTTTGCTGTATCCTGCTCATCTGCATAGTAACGGCAGAATTCCGCGAAGCTGAATGGGAAAACATGAATCTCAATATACCGCCCTGTAAACAGTGTCGTCAGGTCGGAACTCAGGAGGAATGCATTGGAACCGGTGATATAGAGATCATATTTCCGGGAAGTATGCAGACTGTTGATTGCAAGTTCAAACTTCTCACAGAGCTGCACTTCATCTACAAACACATAGTTCTGTTTTCCGGCAGCATAATGGCTTTCAATGTAATCATACAGAGCATGATATTCCTTTAAGCCTTCATATTTCAGATCAAAGAAATCCACAAAGATTATATTGGCCTCCGGCTGAATCTCTCTGATTCTGCGGATATAAGCCTTCATCAGTTCCGACTTGCCGCTGCGGCGCACTCCGGTAATGATCTTGATATCAGGAGTTCCCATAAGATCAAGAAGCCGCTGCATGTATTCTGGTCTTTCAATATAGTTCATATCATCACTTCCGAAATTTTAATTTTTTTTAAGTTTCGCACCTGTGTTCGTAGTTTACTCTGAATTGCCCTGTTTGTCAATGTAAAAGGGCCTTTCCCTTATTCATATGTATAGGGCAGCATTTGCTGCCCGACGGATCAAAGCTCCGGAATATCGTATTTCGGAACCATATCCTTTTTGTAGAACTCGACCATGGATTTCAGCTCGCGGTTGCTGACGGTCGTTTTCTCATCCTTCCAGATATTCTTGCCGTCTTCGCTCTGACCGGCCAGATACGGCTTGGTAAGAGTTGTGTGGCCATCCGCAGGAATCTTTGCCCAAAGCCCTTTGCCATACTGGTTCTCATGGACTGCCTTTGCAGGAAGCACGAAGCTTGCCCAGGAAGTATGATCACTGCGTTCCGCATAGATAGGATTGGTCTTGTTATATTCAGGTTTATTAAAATCAGTATTATTTCCGTGTGATTTCCACATGTCCAAAGATGTGGTTTTCACATCCCCAGAAGTGTGATTTTCACATGTCTTGAAATGTGATTCCGAATCATTCTGTGGACAGCTTGTGGAAAACTTCAGCACATAGATCAGAGACGGTTTCCCAAGTCCCTGCCGCTTTCTCTTGATCAGGCCGGTTTTGTTTTCCAGTTCCGAAAGCAGCTTGCATGCCTTCTGGTTACCGCAATGCAGATCGGCCATGATGTCCTCCACTGTGTAAATGATGTAGACACGGTTCAGGGAATCGAGCCATTGATTGCGGATCGACAGCTGCAGCCGGTCGAGCATCAGCCCATACAGCAGCTTGGCTTCCGTGCTGGTTTCCTGGAACTCATCTCCGGTGATCAGTCTTTTCGGGATACGGTAGAACGAATACTGCTCTGCGTCATCCGGACCGTAAAAATAATCAAAACTCATATCGCTCCTCCGTATGTATCGGCAATAAAAAAAGACGCTTACCTGTATCCCCGAGGGGAAAAACAAATAAACGTCTTACTGCCTGTACTTGCTATTCAGTTGTTTTCAGTGCTTACAGCTTCATCAGGATCTCCCGGATGTCTCCGTTGATGCAGATGGATCTGTTTATGATTTCATCCGGTGCGTAGGCCTCTCCGTAATTCAGGCAGGCATATGTCGCATCCGGCCACTGGTTTACGATCTTCCAAAACTGGAACTTAATAATACTCGGCGTGTTCATGCCGACTGCTGTTTCCAGGAACAGGACCTTCAGATTCTCATGTCTGCGAAGGAATTCCGAATACCTCTCTGCAGCCTGATGCCAGCCTTCATCCTCCACGAACTTGTCATCGGATCTCAGATTCATGGTCATCGGCTCCCCGTCATCCGGGCAGTATGGAATCAGCTCTGTGGGGATCCGCATGGAGATCTCTCTGCCTTCGGGAATGATCAGTTCATTGTTCTCACCAATCTCAAATCCCTGAGCCAGGATCATCTTCCGCATGATCTCTTCGTTCTCATAGGTCTTATGTGCGGATGCGCCATGCGGATTGGAACTTTGCAGCAGTCCGTAGTCGCCCTGCGTATAGAAGAGACGCTTCTTGTCGAAGCCAGACCGCTGGAAGCAGTGATCCACGTTGGTCGTGATTACGAAGTAGTCCTTGTCCTTCACCAGGTCATACAGCCGGTCATAAGTGTCATTCGGGATCGGCATATAACGGTTGATCCAGATGTATCTGCTCCAGTATGCCCACATCTCTTCTGGAGGACACTCCAGCACGTAGAAGCCGCCGGAATACATATCGCTGAAATGATACTTCGCCGCAAAGTCGGAGAAGTACTTGTCGAACCTCTCACCGGTATAAATGAATCCGGCGGAGGTCGAAAGCCCTGCACCTGCTCCGATGACGACAGTATCTGCCTCATCAATCGCCTTGCGCAGCTTTGCGATCCCATCCGGGGGCTCTGTCTTTGGTAATCTTCTTTTAAACATCATGCGCACCTCCGGAGCCTCTCAGAATCCGTGATCCTTGGCAGCTCCTTTATAAAATATCCATTCTCTGGGTAAAATCTGCTGTTTTTGGCCATTTTCGGCTGAATGGGATTCAATACATAAAACACCGGGG
>Ga0256406_1006398_pt1 | contig 11853 bp, 10 predicted proteins | sample RumenRJG_03DNA_FD_185986 | JGI IMG/M metagenome (GOLD analysis project Ga0256406, IMG submission 185986) | Bovine rumen microbial communities from Lethbridge, Alberta, Canada - RJG_03 | ecosystem: Host-associated > Mammals > Digestive system > Stomach > Rumen | place: Canada: Alberta | collected...
ACCGCTAAAGAGCATGGCCACGTGGTTATTCCGCGAGCCAAAGTCGTGCCCGAAAATGATAATACGACCCTGTTCACTGGCAGCGGTATGCAGCCACTACTAAAGTATCTCTTGGGTGAGCCTCACCCGCTAGGCACGCGCCTCGCCGATACGCAGACCTGTGTGCGGGCCCAGGATATTAACGAGGTGGGCGACAATCGTCACACGACTTTCTTTGAAATGCTAGGAAACTGGAGTCTCGGCGACTACTTTAAGAAAGAGCAGATTACCTGGTTCTTTAACTTCCTCGTTGACACGGTGGGGCTTGATCCGAATCGGCTATATGTCACCTGTTTTGCGGGTGATCCCGAGCACGGCATCCCGCGCGATGATGAGGCGGCGGCAATTTGGCAACAGCTATTTAAAGAGCGAGGCATCGAAGCAAAAACGGCCGAGATGAGGAGCGAAGCGGCCGGTGGTCAGCGCGGTATGAAAGAAGGCGAACGTATCTTCTTTTATGATGGCAGTAAGAACTGGTGGAGCCGTAACGGTGGACCGTCGACCACGCCGATGGGTGACCCATGCGGCCCAGATAGTGAAGTCTTCTATGAATTTACTCATATTGACCACGACAAGAAGTATGGCGACAAGTGCCATCCAAATTGTGACTGTGGGCGCTATATGGAGATTGGCAATCAAGTCTTTACGCAGTACAAGCGGACTGAGGGCGGCTTTGAACGTTTGCCAAAGAAGAATGTGGACTTTGGCGGTGGGCTAGAGCGTATTGCGGCGGCGGCAATTAACTCGCCCGATGTGTTTAAGACGTCACTCTTTACGCCGATTATTGAGAAGCTACAAGAGATTAGTGGCAAATCCTACGAGGATTATACTGAGTCGATGCGGGTAATCGCCGACCATCTACGGGCAGCGACCTTCCTGGCGGTTGATGGCGTCAAACCGAGCAACAAACAACAGGGCTATGTGATGCGGCGGCTAATTCGTCGCGCTATTCGCTATGCCTTTGACCTCGGTGTCGAACAGAACTTTATGGAAGAGATTGTGCCAGTTATCGCCGATATTTATGCTGACGCTTTTCCAGAAGTGGAAGAGGCGCGTGACAACGTCGTGGCGGTGCTGGCTAAGGAGGAAAAGGCTTTTCGCCGCACCCTGCGTAAGGGGCTACGCGAATTTGACAAGGTCGCAGGCGAAGGTCTAACTGGTACCGAAATCTTTACGCTATACGATACTTATGGTTTCCCGCGTGAACTCTCGATTGAAGAGGCAGAGAAGCGCGGTATTAAAGTGGATGACGCGTGGATGGATGACTTTAAGTCATTAATGAACCGCCAACGCCAGATGAGCCAAGCGGCTGTCAAGAAGTTCTAGACTGCTACATTTATTGCCATAAACATTTTGTAGTATAATGGCTTTATATGAAGCTATTTGGCGACAAGAGTGGGCAAGACGACGGTCAATATATTACGGCGCTTGACATCGGCACCGAGTATTCTAAGGCGCTGATTGCTCGTCTTGACGGCGATAAAATGACCGTTATTGGGGCGGGTCGTGCTCGTCAAGAGACGGGTAACATGTTTAACGGTGCTGTGGCAGATATCACGGGCGTAGTTAAGAACTGCGAAATCGCCCTGAGCAAGGCGGAAGACCAAGCGGGTGTGCAGGCAAAGCGCGTCGTAATTGGCATTGCTGGTGAATTCGTTAAGGGTATTACGTCAACTATCCGCTATCGACGGCCATCACCCGATCGTCGTCTCGACGAGGCGGAAATGCAGTTAATAATCGACAAGGTAGAAGAGCGGGCCTCGATTAAGGCGCAGCGCCAGATTGCGTTTGAGACGGGTAATCCGGATGTGGAAGTAAAGCTCGTCAATGCGGCAATTGTCAGCATTCATATTGATGGCTACAAGGTAACTAATCCTATTGGCTTCCAAGGGCGCGATGTGGCGATTCAAATCTACACCGCTTTTGCGCCGATGGTGCATATCGGGGCGCTAGAGCGTGTAGCGACCGAACTTGACCTCGAGCTCGTGGCGGTGGCGGCGGAGCCATTTGCGGTAGCGCGGGCGGTACTAGGCAACGAAGAAAATCCTGACTATACGGCAATTCTCTGTGATATTGGCGGTGGCAGTACAGATATGGCAGTCGTTAACGATGGCGGCGTCGAAGGTACGCGTATGTTCGGTGTGGCGGGTCGCAGCTTCACTAAGACGATTAGCTCTGATTTAAATATTAGTTACGAAGCAGCTGAGCAGCTCAAGACGCACCTTGATAGCGATAAAATTAAGCCAAGTGTTCGCGAAACCATTGATGGATCGATCAATAAAACACTAGACGTTTGGATTAGCGGCGTGCAGCTAGCGCTGAGCGAATTTGACGCGATTGATAATTTGCCGGGGCGATTTCTGCTATGCGGCGGTGGCTCGTCGCTGGAGCCACTGGTTGAGCGCCTCGAAACGACAAGCTGGTATAAAGATTTGCCTTTTACCCGAAAGCCAATTATTCAGCATATCGAGCCAAAGGACGTAGCTGGTATCGATGACGAATCGGGGCGGGTAACTGACCATACGATGATTACGGCGTTAGGATTGTTACGCGTGGGCTATGATACAATAGACACTAGCGGAAATAATGAACCAACCCTAAGGGATAGAATTGATAAGATCTTGAGGATATAAATGGTTAAACTGGACGAAGTTAAACAGTCAGCTAAGCCCACCGACAGGGCGGATGGCGTGGCTAGTGATGGCGTTAAGAATGTCAAGTCTAACGCCTACGCGTCAAAGAAGGCACTTCATAGTGAGCGTCCGCAATCAAAACTGCGCGGACGTTCGTTAATCTATATTGACCCTGATGATGATGTTACCTCGATCGTCGGTAAGATTAAGGGTGCCGAAGACGCTGTTGTCGCCTTAGTTCCGCCGAAGCGTTCAAATGTCCTTCATAGCGTGGTCAATCTTAAGCTACTAGATAAAGCGGCCAAGGACAATCAAAAGGTAATGGCAGTAGTAACGACTGATCAGGCATTGACTAATCTAGCTTCGGGGTTGGCTATTCCAGTAGCGAAGAATATTAATGCTCAAGCACAAGTAGCCGATATGGCTGACATAGAGGAAATCAGTGACATTATCGACGGTGAAGATAGCTATTCGACGCTTAGTCGTAACAGTGCGGATGACAAGAATATCTCGGCAGCCGTAGCGGCAATCGAAAATGACGACAAAATCCATAACGATAAAGATGGCGATGGCGTGCCTGATGATGAAGAGGAAGTCGAAGAAGAAAAGAAGCCGCGTAAAGTAGTGAAATCGTCAGAAAAGGACAAAAAGCGCCGCAAGCTAATAATTAGCGGAGTGGTCGCTGTGCTATTAATTGTCCTCATTGTTTGGGGCGTGGTCTTTGCGCCAAGCGCCACTATCACCATTAAGGCGAAAACCTCGGGGCTAGATGTCAGTCGTGATTTGTCGCTCATAATCAACTCGGACAAGGATGTCGACAACGGCGTTTTAGCGTCAGTGGTTAAAACAAGTAAGCACACTAATTCAACTAATTTTGAGGCCACTGGCACGCGCGAAGTAGGCGAGAAGGCTAAGGGCAAAGTAGCAATTTGCAATAAACAAGATTACGCTAACTCGAAAACCGGGGCGCGCAATACGGTGACAGTTGCGGCCGGCACGACAATGTATGCCGATGGCGTTCAATTTACAACTGACGCCGATGTGTCTATCGATGGCTCACAGACAGAAAGCGACCGCAACTGTGTGACAATGCGAGCGACGGCAGTCAATATTGGTGAATCAGGCAATATTGCTAATGGAACGCTGCTAACTATTTCGGGCTTTAGCCGCGATAAAGTGGCTGCTTCTGCTGACGGCTCGTTTACGGGCGGTAGTAAGCGAACCGTTAAGGTGGTTCAGCAATCAGATGTCGATGCGGCGTTAGCTAAACTCAACGAAAAGGATGACAGTAGTAGAGTCAAGGACGAACTAAAGGCCGATATGTCGAGTTCAACCGCTGTAATTGACGATAGCTTTACGGCAACTGCAGGTAATCCGAATGTCTCGCCAGCTGTGGGGCAGGAAGTTGGCGACAAGCAGCCGACCATTTCGGTCGAAACGGTGTATACCTTGGTTGGCGTCGATGCTGATGACCTTAAATCTCTAATCGAAGCTAGCGTCAAAGCCAAGCTAGCCGACGGACAGAAAGTCTATTCTGACGGTAGTAAAAGGATTAAATTCAGCCGCTTCTCGTCGGCGCGCAATGGCTATACGGTGCGCGTGAGTACTACGGCACAGGTAGGACCACAGATTGACGAAGACAGCATTAAGGCGGATGCGGCAGGTAAAAAGAGTGAAGAAATTAAGGCTCAGATCAAGAAAACTGACGGCGTGAGTGATGTCGATGTAGTAATCAATCCTTTCTGGGTACAAACTGCTCCAGCGTCAAATAAGATAAAGGTTAACTTTGCGGTTGACGAATAGAGGCTGATGGCGGTAAAGAGATATCTCGGATTAGATGTAGGCGAAAAACGCATCGGCATGGCATGGGGTGATAACGACGTGCGTATCGCCTCGCCGCTAAATGCCGTCGTCAACGATGGCTCAGCCTATGATTTCATAGCCACGCTTGCGTGGAGCATGGGCGCTAGCGGCATTGTCGTTGGCCGTCCACGTGACACCAAGGGCGATTTAACGGCACAGACGCTTTACACCGAAGAGTTCACGGGTGAGCTCAGAAAAGCGCTAAAGCGCCGCAAATACAAAGGTGAGATTATCCATCAGGATGAGAGCTTAACTTCGGTTATAGCCGAAAAGCGCCTAAAGGCCGATAAAAAGCATTTTAAGCCGTCAATGCTAACTGATGGCACGCTCGACAGTGAGGCGGCGACAATTATCCTCGGTGACTTTTTGGAGGGGCTAAAGTAGTGGCTAGAGAGAAGCAGCAACCGACGTATAATCGGCGTCCATCGTTCGATATCGCGGCCGATTATGTTGAACTTAACTTTCGCCCGATAATCGCCGCCGACGCTGAAGCATCAATGTCGCCGAAAGAGCTACGCGCTAAACGCCGCGCCGAGAAAAAAGCAGCTCGCCAGCGACGCCCCAGATGGGTTTATGGTGTCGTTGCTGCATCGGTATTACTAGTAATTGCTGGCGGGACAGCACTCTTTTGGTGGCACACTTCGGCGCAGGCGGTTAATCTAGCCGACAAGAGCACGCGCCAATTCCAAATTGATCGGGGTGCGTCAGCGTCCGAAGTAGCGGACAGTTTAGCTAAATCTGGCTTTATTCGTAGCCCGCTAGCCTTCAAAATTTATACGAGACTACATGACAGCGTCTTGCAGGCGGGGACGCACGTACTAAGCCCCAGTTATGATTTAGAGAAGACGGTTAAAACGCTAGCGACGGCCGAGACCGATGAAATAGAGGTACAGATTCCAGCTGGTATGACAATTAGCGAAATAAAGAAGCAACTAAAGCAATATGATTATACTGATAGTGAGATAGAAGAAGCCTTCAATAAAACTTATGATAGTCCGATTCTCAGTAGTCGCCCCGCGGGGCAAGGACTAGAAGGTTATCTCTATCCGGATACTTATCGGGTCTACCGGAGCGATAGTGTTGATAAGGTAATTCAAAAAGCTCTTGATCAGTTTGAAAAAATTGCTAAAGCCAATAAGTTCGAAGAGAGTTTTAAGGCGCATGGACTCAGCTTACACGAAGGTATTACGCTGGCCTCAATTGTCACTAAAGAGGTGAGCAATAGCGCCGACCAAAAGATGGTGGCGGGCGTGTTCTACAACCGCTTGGCGGCAGGGATGAATCTTGGCTCAGACGTTACCTATAAATACGCCTATAATGAGGGGTTCTGCAGTAACGATTCTCCAACGTGCGATTCAGAATATAACACTCGCGTTAATGATGGATTGCCACCAGGACCGATTGCTACACCAACCTTAACGGCACTAATGGCTGTGGCTAATCCGACTAATAGTAATTATTACTACTTTGTGGCTGGTGAAGACGGCAAAACTTACTATAGCGAGACGGAAGACCAGCACAATCAGGCGGTAGCCGAACACTGCGGCGACCTCTGTCAATAAGTGGCTAGATATCCCTTAGGCTTGACATTTAGACACCTATTCCGCTATAATACTTACGACTACCTTAATTAATAGTTATGAGTGATCGTAATAATAGTTTAGATAATCCTGGTTATAGGCGTCAGCCTAGTGTGTGTGTAAATAAGAAATCTAGGTTCGCCGCCTACGTGGTGACACTGGTTACAATTGTTGGTTTGCTTGCTAGTAGCTATTCCAGCGCTAGTCAGATTGCTATCCCTGCCGAAATAGTTAGTAGCGACGTTAATACTAACTTGGCACAGGGACAAAAGTCCGAGTCGCAAGCGGCGACAGCTGCTGCTATTTCCGTAAAGAGTTCGGCTAGTTCAGATAAATCGGCTGGTATGGCTACCGATACGGTTAAATCGCAGGTAACCAACGGCGAGGTAAAGACCGTTAACGTTGCATCTGCCGTAGCCTCATCGGTCAATTTGTCTTCTTCGGACAATGTTGAGAATAGTGCTGTTTCGACTAATACCACTGCCGTGCTAGCCCAGTCAGAGAACTCGAGCGCTAGCCAGGTGACGACGGAAGAGGCAGAGACGCCACGGGCGATTACGCAGTATACCGTCAAAGAAGGCGATACTGTCCAGAGCATTGCCGCCGCTAGTGAAGTAAATGAAGAATCAATCCGCTGGTCGAATGGCCTAAAGGATAACAACGTAGCAGCTGGTACGGTGCTAAATATCCCAGCGGTTAACGGCATTATATACACTGTTAAAGATGGCGATACGTTGCAGTCGATTGCTAGTAAGTATGGTTCAACGGCCGATTCGATTATTACAATGAATGATATTAAGGACGATAATGTGACGACCGGTGAGGTAATCTTGCTTCCTGACGGTATCTTACCTGAGGAAGAGCGACCGGAATATGTTGCACCTGCTAAGGCTGATGAGGCTAAACATAGCACATTGGCGTCCAGTACAGCGACAAATGCATTATGGTCTACTGGTACTTCGCGAGGTGGCAACAATTATGCCTATGGCTACTGTACTTGGTATGCCTATAACCGCCGTGTGCAGCTTGGTTTGCCAGTGTCAGGCGGTTGGGGTAATGCTAACACTTGGGATGGTCGAGCGGCCGCTCAGGGCTACACCGTTAACCATACCCCGTCAGTTGGCGCTATCTTTCAGACAAAATCGGGCTATTACGGCCACGTGGGTATTGTTGAGCGGGTCAATAGCGACGGTAGCATCTATGTTAGCGAGATGAATTACAAAGGATGGGATGTTAAGTCTTATCGTACCATTACCAGCTTAAGCGGCTATAAGTTCATTCACTAGGGATGCCGATAGGTGAGGACTTATTTCTTTTATGATCTAGAAACATCGGGCTTTAACGCCCGATATGATCGTATCATGCAGTTTGCGGGTCAGCGGACGACGCTCGAACTTGAGCCGACTGGCGAGCCAGTCAATATCTTAGTCAAGATGACTGACGATACCTTACCATCACCAGGAGCTATCCTAACGACGCACATTACGCCGCAGCAGACTCTTCAGGACGGCATTAGCGAGGCAGACTTCTGCCGTGAGTTTCTAGCGAATATTGCCACACCTGACACGATATTTATCGGCTACAATAACATTCGCTTTGACGATGAATTCATGCGGCATACCTTATGGCGAAATTTCCACGATCCTTATGAGTGGGCGTGGAAAGAGGGGCGAGGCCGCTGGGACATGCTAGACGTGGCGCGAATGGTGCGAGCGCTCCGCCCTGATGACATTACGTGGCCGAATAAGCGGATGAAAGATGAGAAAACTGGCGAATGGCACGATGTACCGACAGTTAACCTAGTTGATATGGCCAAAAATAATGGCTTTGAGAATGAGAACGCCCACGATGCCTTAGCGGATGTAAATGCGCTAATTAATCTAACGGGGCTCTTGCGTGACAAGCAGCCACAGATGTTTAATTACCTTAAGGATAATCATACAAAGGATAAAGTTGCAGGCATCGTTCGGCCCGATGCACCGATGCCGTTTGTCTATACTAGCGGTCGCTTTCCATCGACAAACGAAAAGACAACTGTGGCGACGGCTATCGCCGCAGGGAAAACTTCGTCGTCGGTGTTGGTATGGGATTTGCGATATAAAATAACTGATTTTGACTGGGATACGAAACAGATTAAACAGAACCTGATGGCGAACTATGAAACGCGTCATCAAGATAGCTTCGTGGCTCTACCAATTAAAGAGCTATCCTTTAATAAATGTCCAGCCGTGGCGCCTATTGGAGTACTAAACGAAGAAGCAGAGAAGCGTGTCCTCCTAACTAAGGCTGAGGCGATTGCAAACTGGCATTTACTACATCAGAATAAAGAAATCTTGCAGCGGATCGCATCGGCGTGGCGTGGACTACCAGCCCCCAAGCCAGCGGCTGATGTAGAGGGGCGACTCTATGACAGTTTTGCACCCGATAGTGACAAGACGAAGATTCGCCTAGTTGCAGCGGCTAGTGAGAGTGATCTCGCTGATATGCACCCAGAGTTTAATGATAAGCGGCTCGATGAATTATTGTTGCGCTATAAGGCGCGGCAATATCCAAAGACGCTAAGTGAAACAGAGCAGCAAAAGTGGGAACAGTATCGTATAACTAAGCTCCAGCGAGAACTGCCGAAATATTTCGAGCAGCTAAACAAGCTATCACAGCAGGGCGTCGATGACTATATCCTGCAAGAGCTTCAGCTCTGGGCTGAATCGCTTATTCCAGCCGACTAATCGGGTGGGGCTTGTTGTAAATAAACTTATAGTCAGCTGAAGATGCTTATGCTAATATAGAATAAGCATGAAATACCACCACAACGTGCGGTGCGCTCTGACGCTAGCTTTATTACTCAATATATCTTTAATTGCGCCAGCCATGGCCGAGCCAAATATTACTAAGGTAACGCCCGATAGTGGTTCAATTGACGGCGGCAAAACCATTGTTGTTACAGGCGAGAATTTCATGGGCGAAAAGCGCGAGCAATTTATCGATATTGCGGCAGGCGTGCAACACCTAGTGATGCTATCTAGTAGTCACCATGTCTGGACGCTCGGCTGCAATGAATATGGTCAGCTCGGCGCGGGACTACTCACGACGATTCGCACCAAATGTCAATATAAGCCAGTTGATATTACAGACAAATTCAATCTAACGAGCGATGACTACATTGAAAAGATTAGTTCTGGCGATTATTCCTCTTTTGCAATTAGCCGTAGCCACCGGGTATTCTCTTGGGGTAAGAATAAATATGGCGAGCTCGGCGACGGCACTCAGAGCGATAGTAACGTCCCGATTGATATTACCAAAAACTTTAATATCTCTGGCGACGATTATATTTACCACATTGAATCAGGCGTGGATCTAAGCATGGCGGAGGCACATAACGGTAAGGTATTTATCTGGGGCGATCGGCGGAATCGTCAAGACGGACGGTATGATGCGCCTGGTGCTAATGAACAGATGGGGTTCTATACTAAGCCGACTGAAGCTATTTGGCTGGTGGGCGATGGTGATCGCTCGTGGGGTATGAGCATTGGTAACCATTCGGCAATTATGCTAACAGAGCGGGACCAAATTTACACTTGGGGTCGTAATACTTCGGGTGAACTCGGTAGATCTAAATTTGGCGAGCGTAATAATGTCAATGATTCAATGGCGAACTACGATATTTTGGCTAATTTAGATCTTAGCGAAGACGACGAGCCGATTGGTGTTGAAGCAGGTAACGGTGTCATGGCGGTTCTGACTAAGCTCGGGCGGGTGCTAATCTGGGGCAACGATGAGCAAGGTGCGCTAGGACTAAACGGCGAAGTGCCTAATGCTAATGATAAAGACACGGGTAAGCGCCTTTCCAGCACTCCAATTGATATCACGAATAATTTTACTTTGCCCGATTACGAACAAAATGGTAAGAAATATCATGACAAAATCGCTCAGATTAGTATCGGCAACTCGCATGTGCTAGCACTCAGCCAATACGGCCGTGTCTTTAGTTGGGGTGCAGACGGCTATGGCCAGCTCGGCGATGGTCAGAGCCTAGGTAATCGGGGCGACATTGAAGATATTACAGATAATTTCCAGTTAGTTAATGCCGATGCCACAATTGAGAAGGTAATCGCGGCGGGCGCGGCCGACGGCAACGTAGCCAGTTATAGCTTTGCTCTCGATAGTGACGGCAATGTCTATGCCTGGGGTGGTTCAGCGACAGGTAACAGTGGCATCAATGCTATAGCTGGCCTCCAGAATGTGCCATCGCGGGTGAGCGACCGCCTAACGGCGAAGGTGCCACTCGTTGCCGAAGTAGATGTTGATGACGTGCCTGCAAAGATGAGCGTTACGTCAGATAAAAAGCTGCACTTTACTTTACCCGAAGGCAATGAACTAGGGCGGGTCGATATCAGCTTAATTGATAACGACGGGAATGAGGTACGCTTTGAAAAAGCCTTTACTTATACTGAGAATAAGAGTGAGAGCGATGACATATCGGATGGTGGTGCAAATGATGCCGACAAGTCTAAAGGCGAGACTAAATCCGATATTATGGCGACCGATTGGGCTAATGGAGCCAACAATAAACTGACGAGCAAGGCCCTAGCTACGTCGAATAAAGATAGCGATAGCTCTAGTAGCAGTAAAACAAACGGTGTATCCAAATCAAGCTCGTCGTCGACTAAATCGAGTGGCTCGACTGGCGCGAGAAGTAGTTCAAGTAGGATCGCCGCACCGAACACGGGTGCATACTAGGCGACTATTGGTAATAAAATCCAGCTTATGGTAAATTAATGATATGGATGCATTTCAGATTTTAGTTGTAATTCTGGCGGTATTCCTAGCGATTTTCTTAATTCTAGGCATCATCCTGCTGGTCATGTCAATCCGGATTTCGAGGCGCATCAAGGCCATCACGGATAATGTCGAGGAGGCGACCGATAGCTTGCGCGAGCTGTTAGTCGCACTAAATCAGCTAGCAAATCCCGTCATTGTAGCTAAAATCGTCGTGAAATACATTCGCAGTTACATAAACAATAAAAGGAGGTCACGTAATGAGTGACAAAAAAGGCAGTACTGCCGGCAAGTTTGCGCTTGGTGCAGTGCTAGGCGCAGCAGTTGGTGCGGTCGTCGGTCTACTAACAGCGCCGAAGTCGGGTAAAGAAACCCGCGAAGACATCAAGAATAAGGCCACGGAAGTCAAAGGCAAGGCGTCTGACGCCGCAGACAGCTTTCGAGAGGAAGCCGGCAAGCGGGGTGCTGAGTTTAAGCATAAAGCTGATCGTAAAATTGGCGATACTAAGAAGTTTCTAAAGCGCGAAAAAGGTCATGTTGAGGATTTCGTCGAAGACGAACTCGACGATGACGATGAAGACTAATAAAAGTCTATAATTCGAATTATCCGAGTCCAGGCCACGGTGTTGCAGCACCGTGGCCTTCAGAGCCAAAGTTCTCATGGCTGCAAGCGTGCAAAGTAAACCATCGACAGTGCTATAATTGTTGTAATGGCAAGTGAGGGTGAAAACAAAGAGCAGCGGGCGGTCGATCCGGCGACATTAACGCCATTCGTCAGCCACGAAGAAGCGGTGAATCACGAGTTTCAGCCGAGCGACTTTGTGCATCTTCACAACCACACGACTTATAGTGTGCTGGACGGTCTAACCAAAATCGATCAGCTGGTCCAGATGACCAAGGATTTCGGTATGGATGCGGTGGCGGTGACTGATCACGGCACAATGGGCGGTGATCTGACATTC
>Ga0256406_1006400_pt1 | contig 11852 bp, 11 predicted proteins | sample RumenRJG_03DNA_FD_185986 | JGI IMG/M metagenome (GOLD analysis project Ga0256406, IMG submission 185986) | Bovine rumen microbial communities from Lethbridge, Alberta, Canada - RJG_03 | ecosystem: Host-associated > Mammals > Digestive system > Stomach > Rumen | place: Canada: Alberta | collected...
CGGAGCCGCACGGCCGGCCACATTAATGCTTTTCTCGACCGAAAAGGTATCAACCTTCGGAATATTATGACAGTCAGCGCCTATGACGTGCAGCTGGAACTGTGCCGCAATCTCCATACCGCAATGTTCACCTCGGGATCGTTCGTTGCCTTCGGCGAAACCACGATATTAAAGGATGACATGCGCGCCCTTCGCGTGCGCGGTCTCGATGAAAAAGTCACCGTCTGCCTGCTGACCGACCGGAACCGGATCTACACAAAGTGCGCGGAGGATTTTTTCGCTGTAGTACGGGAAACGCTGAGCGGCATGAAACTGCGGCTCAGCGTTTGAAATTTCCAACCAGTCATCAATCAAATTCCCGAAGCCCGTCCCGGATCGTCTGCTCGACCGTCAGATGGGCTTCGTTCTGCTCCTTCCGGCTCATCTGCTCGTAATGGACGAGCGGATGAATCCGGACATGCAGCGGTTCTTTGTTATTGAAACTCCCCTTCTCTTCAAAAACATGATAGCTTCCGTCCAGCGTGACCGGGAGAATCGGCACCTTCGCCTTCTGCGCGAATTTGAAGCTGCCCGGTTTGAACTCACCCATCTCATGCCCTTTGCTCCGCGTCCCTTCCGGGAAAATCACCAGTGAAAATCCGTCCTTCATCATCTGGCTCGCGGTATTCAGCGTCTGGATTGCAGACCGCGCGTCGCCTCGGTCGATATAGATCGAACGTGTGTAATTGATGCAGCGGTCTAGCGGTTTGAAACCCTGAAACTCCGACTTTGCGATAAATCCGATCTGAAACTTCCGGATTGCCCAGTACATCATCAGAATGTCCGCGTAACCTTGATGGTTCGAAACGATCAGTACCGGGCCCTGATCCGGAATGTTCTCCTCCCCTTTGACATCATATTTAAGATGCCATTTCGACTGGAGCGAGTCGAGAAAAGTTCCGGTTCCCTTCAGGATCAGCTCCCGCTCCTCCTCGTAGCGTTTCTCGCTGCGAAGCTGCTCGAACTCCGGCGCCATCTTATTGTAACGGCGGAACTCGCGCATCAGCTGGATTCCAGCCGGCAGCGACTTGAAAATATTCATCATTTATACATCCTCCATCGACCGGAAGCGGAGAATTCCGCGGTTGCGGTCTGTGTTTTTATGCGATAAAATCATTCTAAATTATCAACCGGTAAAAAGCAAGGAGGGCATATGAGATTTGTGATTCAGCGCGTGACCCGCGCGAGTGTAACGGTAGATGGAGAAACACTGGGTAAGATTGATAAAGGATATATGGTGCTGATCGGCGTTTCGAAGAGCGATGATGAGAAAATCGCCGACAAGATGGTCGACAAGATGATCAAGCTCCGGATTTTCGAGGATGAGAATGGAAAAACCAATCTCTCGCTGGCGGACGTCGGCGGCGGGCTGCTTTTGATTTCGCAGTTCACGCTGTATGCAAACTGTAAAAAAGGCAACCGCCCTTCATTCATCGAAGCCGGTGATCCTGACCGTGCCAGCGGGCTCTATGAATATATCATTGAAAAATGCAGAGAACGCGTCGATACGGTCGAACGAGGCCAGTTCGGAGCGGACATGAAAGTCGAACTCGTGAACGACGGACCGTTCACAATCGTGCTCGACTCGGACGTCATTGCGTGAGAAATTATTTTATTAACCGGAATTTCCTGAATTCAGGGGAAAACAGGCTGAAATAAAAGCAAAAAAATGCTTGCAAACGCTTTCGAAAAATGTATAATAGTTAGGCATGGTCTGAATTCGCAGGCCTGCAAATCCTGCACCGCAAGGTGCCATAAGGCCATAGGAGGTGAAAAACAATGAGAGATTATGAATTATTGTTCATTCTTGATCCGGCTATGGATGAGGAAACAAAGGCAAAGATGATCGAGACCATCAAGGGCATCATCAATGCAGACGGCGAAGCTGGTGAAGCGGATCAGTGGGGCATCAGAAAGCTCGCTTATCCGATCAACAAGAAGAAGGAAGGCTTCTACGTACTCATCCCGTTCAAGGCAAATCCGGAGCTGCCGAAGGAGCTGGACAGAAGACTCAGAATTTCCGATAATATCATGAGACACATCATCGTTAGCCAGGAGGAGAAGTAAATCCCCTTCAGTTCGGAAAGGACGGTAGACAATGAATAGTGTAGTATTAATTGGAAGATTGACCAGGGATCCTGAACTTCGCTACACGCCGAACACGCAGACAGCGGTGGCGCATTTTACGCTTGCCATCGATCGTCCGGCGCAGCGCGGTGAGGAGCGTCAGGCTGATTTTATCCGGATCACGGTATTCGGAAGACAGGCTGAGACGGTGGACCGGTATCTTAGAAAAGGTAGCCAGGCGGCCGTCAGCGGACGGATCCAGACGGGTAGTTATCGGAACAAGGACGGACAGACCGTATACACGACGGATGTCATCGCGAACCGCGTTGAGTTCCTTGGTTCCAGAAGCGGCAATGCCGGATCGGACAACGGCGGAAACTATGACCGGAATGGTTCGGGTAACCAGAATCAGTCCGGAGGAAGCCAGCCGGATGGCGGCATGTTCGATGGTGGTTCGGATTTTCCGGACGCATTTCAGGCTGCGGATGATGACATCCCGTTCTAAACATTCTAGGAAAGGAGTTTTAGCCGAATGGACAATAACAACAGAAAGCGCGGCGGCATGAGAAGAAGAAAAGTATGCCAGTTCTGCGCAGACAAGGATAAGAAGATCGATTACAAGGATGTCGAGACTCTGAAGAAGTACACCTCGGAGAGAGGCAAGATTCTTCCGAGAAGAGTGACCGGCACCTGTGCGATGCACCAGAGAGCCATTACGACCGCGATCAAGAGAGCGCGTGTTGTGGCACTCCTGCCATTCGATTCAGATCTGAATGACTAGTCCTGATTAATCAGAACCCCCTGAAGGATGAACTTCAGGGGGTTTTTTTAGTGTAGTTTTCATTATGTGTCAGTCGCATATCACCTATCACCATTCATTACATCTCTACATTTGAAGTATCATTATATTCTTACCTTTTCTTCTTGAGAATGCCAGTTTAGATAAATTCATATAGATTCTCTATTCAGAAATGAAGTTATTTCTGAATTAAACCTTATTTAAATAATTATTCACACTAATCCCGTTTACTAAACTAAAATAATAAAACACAGCCACCAACCGGCGACGGGACCGGCTGATGGCTATATATGTTTTTATCGATGGTTAAGCGGTAATTACTTCGCCTTTACTTTGACCGTTTTGCCGTATCCGGTGTAGATCTTACTGCCGTTGATCGTCTGGTAGCCGCGTACCTTAAAGGTGTAGGTCTTGCCCTTCTTCAGCTTCTTGACGACCGCCTTGCTGCTCTTGGTGATCTTGACGACCTTATACTTGCTGCCGGATTTCTGGTAGACCTTGTAGTACGTTGCCTTTGAGGTCTTCTTCCAGGTGATCGTTGCCTTCTTCGACCCGGCCTTCGCCTTCACGCTGGTCGGCTTTGCTGCCTTGATCGCAGAGATGTTGACCTCTTTGCCGGTCGCCTTGTTCAGCTCGTAAGTCTTGCCGTTCCGGATGTACGGATTGCCCTCGTTGGACCAGCCGATCCATCCGTCGCTGTACAGCGATGCATCGAGTCCCATGACCCATGCATCCCATGTGGTTTCAGCTGCTCTCCAGCCGGATCCGCAGAAGAATACAAGGTGCTTGTTCTTGTCGATATTCTGGCCTGCCCACATGTTCTCAATGCCGTTCGCCGTTCTCATGGTCTTGTCAGCATGTCTGTAGTAGAACACGCTGCTGGAGTAACCCTTGCCGCATTCCGAAAGAACCGTGCCCGGGATCCGGCCATTCAGGTCGTGATAGCTGTACCCGGAACTCTTTCCGTTCCACTCATCAGCAGTACGGGTATCGATGACGACATAGTCATCATTCTTGATCTCCTTCTTCACTTCGGAGATAGTATCGATGACGTCCGGGTTTTCTGGCTTCGTGATGCCGAGATCGGTCTTCGTTGCTTTGTTGACACCGGTTTCCATATCATATCCCGCTGCAGAATATGTATTCATCGCGCCGGACATGACGTGGACATTCTCAACGCCCAGGTACTTCAGGATTACGCCCATCCGTGTCGTCGCCATCGGTTCATAACCGGTGATGATGACGCAGGAATCCTTGGTGATGTGATGCCCTTGTTCTCTGCGAGTTCGATCAGTTTGTCATCGCTGACCAGTCTCCACTCGGTCCGATATTTTTTCGGCTTGCTCGGAACGTATACCTTCGGAGTCTCATACTCGTCCGTGTTCACATGAATTGCGCCCGGAACGTGGCCGGCATCATAACCGGATCCTGTATCCTTATCACTCGTTTCATCGCCCCAGCCGACATCGAGGATGACGACATCGTCACCGTTAACGACCTTCGCCGCGTTGTCGGAGTATTCGTCCAGCTTGCCGACTTTATTCTGCGCGATGTTGTTGACAACTTCCGCCGGAACATAGAGGTCGTAGTTCTTGTATTTTACGACCTTGACTTTGCCGCTGTTGATCAGCTTCGTCGCGTTATATGTCGTGATATTGTCCGCGGAGAAGCCGTGATCCTTAACGAGCGTATCTGCAACGGTCTTTGCGTCGGTATCATTCGTGTCATAGATGATGACTTTCTTGTTCGTCGTGAGTCCAGCGTCCTGGATTGTCTGCGCCTGATAGTCCGAAACGGTGGTGCCTTCGTTCTTGTCTGGCGTCACCGGATTCGTGACAGCAGTTGCCGGATAGCTGACCGCGTTCTTGAGGTGGCCGCCTCTCTTTGCATCGCCGAGCGCCCAGCCCTGATAGGAATCCGTGCTTCTGGCATCGACGAGAACCGTGTTGTCCGCCGTACCATTCATTGCAGCTTTTACATCAGCATCCGTAGCCGTTCTGTACGGAGATACGGAAGGATCGGCCGCGTTCGGATCATTTACCGTTACGTCGATCTTGCCGGTGTAATCCTCGCCGCTTACCTCGTATACGGTGAACTTCTCATCCCCGATTTCGAAACTTACAGTTGCATCACCGTCATAGGTAAGTGTGTCGCTTTTCAGTTTCAGATTGTAATCTAACTGATCCAAAAGATCCTGTGAATCGCTGGAAGGGAGATCCTTCTCGATGATACCTTCTGCATTGGAAGTACCAACAGTGTAATAGGATGACTCTCCTCCGCCGCCATCCAGATAGAATTCAGCACCTTCGACCGGCTGGCCGTACTGGTTCGTGACCTTCAGAACCAGCTTCGTCGCATCCACTTCTGCATTTGCAGGGATAGCGCCGAGCATGCCGAATCCGCACAGCGCGATCAGAATCGAAAGGACCACTGCGCCTAATTTGCGAATTGTGTGTGACATAATTTCCTCCTGAATTTTTACTTAGATGTTCCGCCCGCCCGACCGGACCGGAAACCTTGTTTCTCCGCGATTCAGCGGAGAACGGGATTGTCGTTTGCCGTCAGGTAAAACTACCCCTTATTTATTATACGGTTGTGTGATAATAAGAATAATTGAAAAAAGCAATATGAAATTTTCTGAGATTGCCGGTTTTCGATAGAAAATATTATGAAAAAAACAGAGTATTGAGACTTATCCAGCTGACAATATACATTATTTTGCTGTTGACACTTTACTGTTTCGGGATAGAATATTGGTGAATACAGGTGCGGTGCTCTGGACAGGCGGGTACAGCCGGTCGGAGCAGGCGCATCGCGAATTGCATACACTGCGGATCGCGCGCCATACGGATTATAACGGAACACGAAGGTAATGAGTAAGGAGGTCGAAGATGACACAATATGATGTAATTGTAGTCGGCGCCGGCAACGGAGGCCTTTCGGCAGCTGCTTATTTAGCCAAAGCCGGAAAGAAGGTTCTGGTGCTGGAGAAGAACAACGCGCCCGGCGGATGCGCCACCAGCTTCCGGCGTGGAGATTTTGAATTCGAGGCAACGCTCCACGAACTCTGCCAGATGGGAACTGCTGAGGATCCGGGCGCAACGCGGAAGCTGCTGGATGCTTATGGACTGGATGTAGAATGGGTTCCTGTAAGCGAATGTTTTAACTCCATCAACACCGACCCGGAGAACGGCTTTAATGTTCAGATGCCGGATGGAGTGGAAGCCTTTCTGGATGCAATGGAGAAAGAAGTTCCGGGTAGTCGTCCGTCCATTACCGATGTGATGGAACTGGGACGGATGCTGAGCGACGGAGTCGGCTGGCTGGCGGAGCGCCACAACGAGCCGGGCGGCATGGACAAAGTCAGGATGCTTTTGGAATGGGGAGACCTGATGAAAGTTGTTCCGGTGACGACAGACGAAATGCTCCGGCGGATCGGGGTACCGGACAAGGCCAGGGAGATTTTTGAATCCTACTGGGACTATGTCAGCGTGGACTCCACGAAGATGAGCTTTGCTGTCTATACTTTTATGACCTACACTTATCTGGTCAGGAAGCCTTGGATTGCAAAGCACCGCAGCCATGAGATCACGCTGGCCTTTGATCAGCGGATCCGGGATCTGGGCGGCGACATCTGGTACAACACGGAAGTGGCGAAAATCGATATCAGCAAGGGGCAGGTTCACGGTGTCGAGCTGAAAGATAAGACATATATCCCCTGCGAGCGTGTGATTTCGAACCTGATGCCGACGGTTGTTTTTGACCGGATGGTGAATCCGAAAGAAGTGCCGGAGCGAGACCGGCGAGCGATGAACGCGAGAAGGCTGGCCCAGGCCGCTTTTACCATCTATCTGGGGCTGGATGCTTCAGCGGAGGAGATCGGATTAAAGGGCTACGACACATTTGTCCGCACGACGGGCGATACGCTGGAGCAGTTCAACAATGCGGCTTCGCTGGACACTCATAAAGATTACTGCGTGACGGTGCTCAATAATGCCATCCCGGACGCGTCCAGACCGGGGAGCTGCCTGCTTCAGTTCAGCAAATTTTACACGGCGGATACATTCAAGGATGTGACTGAAGAGGAATATTTCAAGCTCAAGGACCGGATCGCAAAAGAGACAATCATTGATTACGAAAAAGTCAGCGGGCTGGACATCAGAAGCCACATCGAGGAAATTGTAGTGGCGGCTCCGCCGACCTGGGCCCGGTATCTGGGAACGCCGCAGGGCGATGTGTACGGTTACATGCCGGCGACCTGGGATGGGATGTTTCCTCGTGTGCAGTCCGGGCACAAAGACGATTACACGGTTAAAGGACTCCGCTTTGCGGGGGGACACGGCACGCAGATGGACGGCTACAGCCAGGCGTACATGTCCGGCGCGGAGCAGGCCCGGTACACACTTCTGGATATGAAGGAGGGTTGCTGATATGAAATACAATTATGACAAAGGTATTCTGAAAGGCCTGTCGGTCAAGCCTTTTCTCAATCAGGTAAAACTCCGCAATCAGAAAATCAGTGAAGCCCCGGATGACCTTCCGGTGTCGGTCTTCAATGCCAACCGGCTTGCGGCTTCGCTGCATCCGGCAGTTCAGCACACGAAGATCGCAAAAGTCACGGATCTCGGTGCCGCCAGGAGCTATGTCCTCACAGCCGATCCGGAGAAAGGCACTTCGAAGATGGCCTTTTTCCGTGCCGGCCAGTATGTCAGTGTGGCACTTCAGATCGGAAATGCGGTGCTCAACAAGCCGTATTCGATCTGCTCCAGCCCGGCCGACGCGCAGAACTGGGAATGTTCCAGTTACACGCTGACAGTGAAGCACAGCGATAACGGCTATGCTTCTTCATACATCCTGAATCACTGGAAAGAAGGCGACTGCGTTGACATCAGCGGACCGCTCGGTGAGTTTTATTATCAGGAGTTCAGGGATGCGCCGGACGTCATTGCCCTCGCCGGCGGGAGCGGCATTACGCCGTTCTACTCGATGGCATCGGCAATCGCAGACGGCATCGAGGACTTCCATTTGACGATCCTTTACGGAAACCGGAGAGCCGGTGATATTCTTTTTAAAGAAGAGCTGGACGAGATTGCATCCCGCAGCGGAAGAAAAGTTCGTGTGGTTCACGTCTTATCTGATGAGGAAAAACCAGGCTACGAGCACGGCCTTCTGACCGCAGATATGATTCAAAAATACGCTCCGGACAGCGATTATTCGGTCTTCGAGTGCGGCCCAAAAGCCATGTACCGGTACGAAAACGACGAAGTCGCGAAGCTGGAGCTGCCGCGCCGCCGCGTCCGCCAGGAACTTTCCGGCGACATCACGGATGTAGAGAAATACAACGATTACCCGGCAGATGCAGCGGGAAAAGAATTCCACCTCACGGTTGATATCCGAGGCAAAAAGCAGACGATCACCTGTGCGTCCGGCAAGACTCTGCTGATTGCGATGGAACAGGCCGGCATTCATGCGCCTTCCCACTGCCGGAGCGGTCAGTGCGGCTGGTGCCGCTCCAAGCTGATTTCGGGCGAATATTACTGCCCGAAAGACGTGGACGGCCGCCGGGAAGCGGACATCAAGTTCAACTGGATTCATCCGTGCTGCACATTCCCGCTCAGCGATATCGAGCTCTGCGTCTATCCGGTGGATTGATCTTCCGACGCCGGCACGGAGCGGGTTTCGGATTATAAGTTCCGGAAAGGGATACATATCGAAAAGGCCGGAGGATCACTTCCTCCGGCCCTTTCCTTTCAATCTCTTCTATTGTCTTCGGCTTCATGACGGAGTAGCCGAAAAAACCCAGCGCCTCGTGTTCCGGCGGCAGATATTCGTCGTGGCATGAGGTCACGAGCCCCATATCTTCAAATCTGTACCGTCCATCCGGACTGCTCACTACCTTGTTATTTCATAAAGCTTCGCTTCGTTCAAACTTATTTTGTCCGCACGGTGCGGGACTTCGACCAGCTCGAATATACCGTACCGGCGCTGGTTTTCTTGTAAGCGCGGATGCGGACATAGTATTTCTTTTTGGCTTTCAGCTTGCTGACCGATTTCTTCGCCGTCTTATACGATCCAACTTTCGAGGTCTTCGCGGAGTGGAATGACTTCGAAGTGCTGTACTGAATCTGGTAGCCGGTCGTGGTCGACTTGCCCTGCGGTTTCCAGGACAGCGTGAATTTTTTCTTTGAAGCCTTCAGGCTTTTGACGGTGACGGATTTCGGCACGATCCGGAATGAAGCGGACGAAGTACCGGTGAAGTCTCCTTTCAGCGTGACCGATACCTGATGGATTCCGACAGAAGTCTGTCCGGACGGATAGCTCAGATCATAGGAGTCTGAATTCAGCTTTTCGCCGGAAGCGGATACCGTCAGAGCCGGCTTTACGGATTTACCGGTGTAAGTGTAAGAGGTCTTGCTGAGCTTCACTTTCGGCGTCGCCTGCTGTACGTCGGTATATTCGATGACGATCGGATATAGAGACATCGAATCCATATCGAAGGAGACCTGTCCCCTGCTCGCTTTGACATTTGCAGCTTCCTGAAGCTTTCCGCTGTTGTCGATATAGTAGACGGCAGAGGCGGTGCGGCCCGGCGTCTTTTCCGTGATCGTGAATCTTCCGGTGGCGAGCTTCATCTTGCAGTATTCCCAGCGGTGCGGATTTACTGCGGCGATGTCGAAGACGTCGTAGTCTTTTCCGCTCTGATCCAGCTTGTCGACTTTCCGGTCGGATTTCTGATCGACGATGATCAGATCCTTGAAGTTCATGCCTTTTGCGGTTGTGTTCCCGGAAAGGCTTTCCATCGTCGTGTCTTCATGATGGATGTCGCCCTTCTTAAAAAGAACGATCGGATTTTCATTTACCACTTTGTCGTTTTTTGTATATTTCAGGCCGACGCGGTGGCAGCTGGAGTGGTCGTAGAAAAATTTAGAGGAATCGTATTCACTCTTGTCTTTGACTGCGATCGGGAACGGATCGATGTCGTAGCGCGGGTCGTTGGTGGAGACCATGTAATTGACATCTTCCAGCAGATTCGGATGGACGATGCCATCTTCATCGGTCCTTGCTTTTACCGTCTCGGATTCGCTGGTGAACGTGATTTCGACGCCGGCCTCGGCGGTGTTACCGTTATAATCCTTTACAGTAATGGTGTCATAGGATCCGCCGTTGTAGCGCCTGGAATCCTTCGGGTTGTACGGTGATACCTGAATGGATTCGACCGGCGAATAATATCCGGTATCGGAATGTTCATAGTTATTCTTATTGTGCAGATACGACTTGATATCGACCAGCTGTCCGTTCCGAACCCAGATGTAGAGGTTGTCCGTGGACTTGGCAATCCGGTAGGTGTCGTCGTATGGCAGGAAAAAGATGTAGTTGAAATTGTCATTCAGCGTCAGCTCCGGCAGGTATCCGTCTTTGGTCGTGACGGTTCCTTCCGTGCGCTGCAGCGTGCTGTTGTAGATTTCGAATTTGAACTCGTGATCCGTGACCCGATTGTCATTTTCGATGTTCTCGACCGGTATCGTTCCGGCCGGTATCGTCACCTTCTCGGTGGAAAAAACATCCTTATACTGATAAGCCGGCGGGTTGTCCTTGTAATACGGGCGCTCGATGGCTTCGGCCGTCTGCGGCATCAGAAGCGCGATCAGAATTGCCGCGATAAAAACAGCTGCAGCGGCGAACACTGCCGGTCTTGCCCGAAAACGTGCGTTATTTTTTTCCCTCATAAGTGTTGTCCTTTCTAATACATGCAGTTATAAAAAGAAATCTGTATCTCCTCCGCGGCAGCCGGTCGCTGCCGGCGAATAGCATATCTAATTTTAACTATATTAGAATGGTACAAAATGGACAAATTGAAATTATCAATAGAAAGACCAAATATCGAAAAGACAGGAGGATCACTTCCTCCGGCCCTTTCCTTTCAGTCTCTTCTTCGTCTTCGGCTTCATGACGGAGTAGCCGAAAAATCCCAGCGCCTCGTGTCCCAGCGGCAGATACTCGCCATGACAGGAGGTCACAAGATGCATATCTTCGAATCTGAACCGTCCTTCCGGACTGATCATCGCCTCATCGATATGAACAGATACGATTTCGGCGAGGAACATATCGTGGCTTGGGAGCTCTTTGACGTCTTTGACGACGCATTCCAGGCTGACCGGCGATTCCGCGATCATCGGCGCGCTGACGATGTCGCCGGCCTCCTTCGTCAGGCCGGTTTCCCGGAACTTATCGAGATCCCTTCCGGAACGCACCCCGCAGAAGTCGCAGGCTTTCACCAGCTCACGAGATGTGAGGTTGATGACGAATTCGCCGTGGTCCCGGATGATGTCGTGGGAGTAACGGGATTTCCGGAGCGAAACATACGTCATCGGCGGATCGGTGTTGATTATGCCGGTCCACGCCACGGTGATGATGTTGCTCTCCTCCATGCTGCCGCAGCTGACCATGGCAAGCGGCAGCGGGTACAGCATCGGGCCTGGTTTAGCAGCGACTTTTTTCCGTGGACGCGGGTTCGGCTGCGCATTGTGTTTTTTACGCGAGGATGAATCTCCCGGCCGGCCGGAGCGGTCCGCCGTTTTCCGATAATTTGTATTCTTGTCGTTCATAGGTTCTCTTTTCTATAGCGTGTACACCTCGTCGAGACAGGTGCAGGCGTCGATCTGGTTCTGGCCGCCGAAGATTGAGATGCCGCTGTCCTTCAGCGTCTCCTCCATCGCATCGATGTGCGCGAGCAGCTTCTCCGGCGTTGCGTTCAGAATCCGGCGGCGTTCCGCGCAGCGCTGCTCATAGGACCAGCCGCTTAGATACATATTGTCGGCCGCCGCCCCTTTCATCCGCGGAGTCAGCAGGCGGGTCGCATCGGACACCGCACCGATGATCGAACCGGTGAGATCCGGATCGGGCTCGAGATATTTGCGGAGATAGGACGGTCCGGAAAGATATTTTT
>Ga0256406_1006401_pt1 | contig 11851 bp, 5 predicted proteins | sample RumenRJG_03DNA_FD_185986 | JGI IMG/M metagenome (GOLD analysis project Ga0256406, IMG submission 185986) | Bovine rumen microbial communities from Lethbridge, Alberta, Canada - RJG_03 | ecosystem: Host-associated > Mammals > Digestive system > Stomach > Rumen | place: Canada: Alberta | collected...
GGGCTACATTTTTAGGAAAGCGTTTACTTGAGCGCTTTGTTCTTGGCTGTTTTAGAATCTAGCACATTCCAAACTCTTGTCAAAGGGCAAAGCAACGGTAGATGCCTTGGATGTGTATTATACACCCATCATGTGCGCGTACATATTATATAGTATGTATGTTGCCATTGGGTCTATATACATGTTCGCGTGGGCTTCTGGCGTTGTTCATTCCTGGCAGGAGGGGCAAGTGCTAGAGCCTTAAAACAGTGGGAATGGGCAACAGGTACAGCATCCCACGCTTTTTTATGATGTACCAATGATTTTTCAGACTCCAAACAGAACCAGCCTGAGGATGCGGCAGGTTCGCCATCGCCATCATGGACGAGCAGAACAACGCCAAGCCTCTGCACATTGGTCAACTCATCAAGGAAGAACTTGAAAGGCAGGAGAGAACCGTCAGCTGGTTCGCTCGTAAACTATATTGTGACCGCTCGAATGTCTATAAACTCTTTAAGCGGTCCACCATCGACACCGAATTGCTCCTCCGCATCTCCATCATCCTCAACCATGACTTCTTTGGTGAGTATATGGCGCGTTTTTCTCATCATACCACCACACCAGAACAGCCCCAACGACCATAGTAGGCGCGATTGGCAACAATAGTGTTGACTCTCAGGCATCATGTTTATACGTTAACATCCCTTAATTGTCCGTACCTTTGCCACCGAATTGAAATGTAAATGAAAGTGACAGAAAAAGAGTGTGTCGGTACAAAGGACGCAAGACGAACATTATCAACATATTTTTAATTAACATTATTATTAACATTCAAAACTTTTAGTATTATGAAAAAAAATTTACTATTAGTCTTAATGGCTTTATTGCCAATTCTGGCATGGGCGCAAGAAACTGCTGACATCATTGTGCAGCCGGTGAATCTTGAGCCTGAGTACGGGGAAGCCGTTCCTCAAACGGGTGCAGCTGTTAACCCTGCATGGTTCACATATTCGGGTATTGAAGTAACTCCCGATAACACTGCAGCCATTGCTGCCTGCTTGGATTATAACACGTATGATCGAGAAATTAAGAATGTAGGTACATACACCTATACTCTGACGATTAAGGAGCAAAATTTCACCGGCCATACTGTCGGAGTCCAGGGTGTAGGTAATATCGTCGTTAAGGCTAAGAGCATCGCTCAGGCATGGGATGCTACGATCGAAGAAGGGCCTTTCACTTACAAGGCCGCAGAATGGAAACCTGCTGTATCCAAAGTGTTCACTGGCGAAGAAGGTGAAGAAGGTTATCAGGAATTAGGAGAGAATGACTTTGAAGTTACTTATGCTGACAATGTGAATGCTTCAGAAAACGCACAAATAATCATTACTGGTATTGGTAACTATAAAGACTCTTTCACTAAGACCTTCACCATTGATCCTAAAGACATCACAGAGACTGGTTCTATCGAGTGGGCTGGAGAGTCTTTCACTTACACTCGTGCAGCACAGAATCTCGTTGGAAAGGTTTTTGATGGCGAAACGGAATTGAATGGTAATCCTGAAACACCAGCAGTTGATTATCAAGTTGCTTATTACGCTGATGAAGCGTGTGAAGGGGAGCCTGTTGAGGCTATCGATGCGGCAACCTATTATGTGAAAGTGACAGGTACAGGAAACTATACAGGTTCTTTCGTTGAGTCAGCAGACATCAACCCAAGAGATATCAACGATGGTGTCAAAATTAATAGCAGTGTATTTAGTGCTAAAAAGTATACTGGTAGCCAAATAACGATCTATGCAGGAAACCGCTTGTATTATCCAGAGACAGGCACTGAAAACAGATTGACCAAAGGTACAGACTTTACCTTTGAATGGGGTGAGAACATTGAAGTTGGTGAGGGTGCTGGTTCTATCACCTTTACAGGTACGGGTAACTATACAGGTACAAGAACTGTAACTTTTGACATCGTAGCAGCAAGCGTTGAGGGCGATGAACTCCCTGCAGGTCTTGCATTTGAAGACTATGAGGACGAAGAATACATCGCAGCTCAGATTACTCCTGAGACAGAAGGTAAGGTGACTCTCGCTGTTGGCAATGAGGAGCCTGTTGCTTTGGTGGAAGGTACAGACTACACAGTTGAGTATGGCGAAAATGTGAATGTGGGTGCAGGTACAATCACTTACACTTTCATCAAGAACTTCAAGGGTTCATACGAGAAGGTGTTCAACATTGTTCCTGCAACTCTTACTGTTACTGCTGATGATTACTCAAAGTCGTTTGGTTCTCTTGACCCAACATTCACTTATACAGTGGAAGGCTTCAAGGGTGAAGACAGCGCGGAACTGCTTGAAGGCCTGATTGAAGTGACAAAGGATCCTGCTGGTGCAAACGAGGCAGGTACATACGCACTTGTTCCTGGTTGGGCTGATCCAGAGTTTGGTGGTCTTGACAACTATAAGGTGGAATTCGTTAATGGTATTCTCACTATCGGTAAGGCAACCTTGACTGTCACTGTGAATGCAGCCGAGAAGACTTATGGCGATGCAGATCCTGATTTCACTTACACCGTTTCTGGTCTTGCTAACAATGACACTGAGCAAGTTCTTACAGGTGAAGCAGCCTTTGAAAGAGAACCAGGTGAGAATGTAGGTGAATATGCAGTATTGGTTTCCGGCCTTGAAGCTACCAGCTACATTGTTCAGTTTGTGCCTGGTACACTGACCATCAATAAGGCTCCTATCACGCTGACTGTCAATAACCAGACAATCAATTTTGGTGATACACCTGAACTCGGCGTTGGATATAATGATAAGGCAAAGGGAACAGACCCTGCAAAACCAACAATCTCATTCCAAGGTGCAGCATTGAAGAACAATGACAACAGAGCATCTTTGGGTCTGACACTTGCTTATGATGATTCAGACATAAAGATCGGCACAAATGAGGGTGTCCTCACTGTAACTGCCACGAACGAGAACTACGAATACACTTACGTTGCAGGTGACGTAATTGTGAACGCTAATGAGGGTGGTCTAATTCTCTACACAGACAATAAGGCTGATTATATCGAAGAATTGGATAAAAATGAGACTACTATAAAGGCTTATGACGGTATAGAGGTAAATGAGGTTCAAATTACTTCTACCAACTACTCGATGAAGGCTGAGCAGTGGTACACATTGGTATTGCCATTTGAAACAACTGTAAGAACTATCTCTCAGGCGTTTGGCTATGCTGTTGTGGATGTGCTGAATGTGGCAAACACAAAAGTGAATGAGTACTACTTCGATAATGTGATGGGCACAATTCCTGCCAATACTCCATTTATCCTGAAGATTGACCAGTCTATTCAGAATGATATCAATATCTGCTTCAATGCACCTAGGGGTCCTGTTGAAGTTGAAGGCGATGAGCCTGCTGTGGTATGGCAACAGATTCCTTTCACTATCGAGTATGCCGATGCTCCTCAGGTGACAGATGCTGCAGGCAACGTATTCTGCGGTACTTATGGCAAGATGAATCTGAACAATGGAGAGAATGTCTTCTCTATTGGTGATGGAAAAATTCACGCAACAAATGCTGGTGCATACCTCCGTCCTCTCGCTGCATACCTCGCACCTGCGAATGCAGAGGCTCCTGTACGCGTCTTCATCGAGGAAATCGATGGCACTGTGACTGCAATCAACAGCGTGGATGCTGAAGCTAACGGAGCTGCAGCAGAGGGTTGGTACACCATCTCTGGTGTTAAACTCAATGCTCAGCCAACTGAGAAGGGCATCTATATCTTCAACGGTAAGAAGGTCGCCATTCAGTAATTCTAAAATAACCATTGGTACCCCGACTCGTTCGGGGCACCAATAATTCTCAATAACATTTAACAACAAAAACGTTTCTTATTATGGAAAAGAAAAATTACATGGCTCCGGAAATGGAAGCAATGGATGTTAAGACCGAGATTGTTTGTGCTTCTCCTGGTCTTCCAATTCCAGATCCAGTTCCAGACCCAACTCCAGTGGATGAATAAATCCGGTTGGTATTTGATAGGGGGCGGTGTGCATTCTGTGCTCACCGCCTCTTTTTATCCCCAATCGGTCTTTAGGATGATGATGATAGGAATATGCTCACCTTCCGTAAGTTGAGTTTTGTGGAGTTGTAGGGGAGCCAAAAAGAAGTTATAGAGACATATGTGGTTCTGATGGTAAGGTGTCGTCCCCAGAACTCCACAATAACTTCCCCGTAACTTCTCTATAACTCCACAAAAATGTGGCTTGCGGGACTTCTATCCAATGTCAGTTCGGTATAAGAAATTACGGCAAGCCGACGAAAGAAAAATAGGTAAAAACAAGTGAAAATAAATAAAGAATAAGGTCTTTTTTATTTATTTTTACCTATTTTTTTATATTATTTCTTCGGCGGCTTGCCGCAACAAAAACTAAGACCCTTATATCGAACTCACGTTATCCAAGAGTTTTTTCTGAGGAATAGAGAATCGAGGGAAATCTGCGGTGTCGGGCACCGATCATCCTCAGTTCCTTTGTTCCTTAGACTGAAACTTGCCTTGTGGGGCGACCATCATGCATAACAAAAGAGGACTGAACTCGCGTTCGGTCCTCTTTTGTTGGCATTTGCCAATTCTTGTTCTGGGCATGTGTCCTTTGAACAAGATTTTCGCACGCGCTCGTGCGTTGTTTTCACCTATTATATATTACTATCTAATCATAAATCCCAATAACAGCCTTGGGGTACATTAATATAACCAATCTAACAAATCCTATCCTTTATGTATATTCGTTAATTCATTAATTAGCCGTATCTATAATATCTTATTCGTTAATCCATTAATCAGTCGTTTTGTAAATCTGATGCAAAGTAACGGCTTTTTCACCAATTGCTGTGCCAGAAAAGTCTAAATCAATAAGAAAATAATACAAAAGCGGTGTTGTATCTATTGTTTTGGACGATTTTCTTGTTGGATTGTACGATTTTTTTGTTAACTTAGCACCGATTTTAAGAGTTTTGGGGAGTCTTAGGGGCTTAAGGTATAGAGTTTTGGACTGGATATGATAAGATGCTTCTGCTCCTGACCATTCTTTATTTATAGATTATTGGGGTTATGATAGTCTTTCGTCATTTCATTTTCGTAATAGGACTGTTGCTGTGGAGCATGGCAACAAATGTTCTTGCTGCTTCCTCCTTGCCTTCTCCGTATGATATTTCCTTGACATTCTCGTGTTTATCGGTGAACGATGGACTGTCGTCAAACACGGTGCGTGCATTGCTGCAGGACAGGAAGGGCTTCGTGTGGATTGGAACGAGCCGTGGCCTGAACCGTTATGATGCCCATCGGATGGTGCTGATAAGCGGAACCCGTTCCATGTCGGTTACGGCGCTGGCTGAAAACAATGACACCATCTGGGTCGGAACTGAAAATGGACTTTTTTTGTATTCACAACGTCTGGACAGTGTGAAAAGATACAAATGTGAGGATAAAAATGTGTTGTCGGAGCGATTGAACGTTGCCAGTTTGAGGATGGACGATAGAGGCAACTTGTGGGTGGCAACGATGGGACAGGGTGTCTTGCGGATTGATACGAAGAATGGAAGATGTTATTCTGTGCCGATTCCGGAAAACGGAAAGGTTTACGGATGTGTGTATGTGGATAAGAAAGGTGGAGTGTGGGCGGTCAGCAATTGGGAGAAGGTGAACATCATCCGATATGATGAGAAGAAGAATTGTTTTGTGCCTTATTTGTTGCATGGAAGAAAAGCTGGATTGCCAGAAAACGTGGGCGGTATTTCCCTTATGGAAGATGCTGTAGGTAAGATGTGGTTGGGAGTGTGGGATGGTGCACTTGTCCGTTTTGACGCATCCAGCCATCAGGCAGAGGTGATGTTTACGCCTGAAGAGACCCGGATGCGAAATGTTCATAGTCTCATGGAACTGACGAAAGACTATCTGATTGTAGGAAGTGATGAAGGTGTCGCTGTGGTGGATGTGCAGAATCATCAGGTCAAACTGCACAATCGTAACACCCCTTTTACTGGTGTGCTCAGTGATAATTTTGTCTATCCGCTCATGCTGGACAGAGAAGGGGGCACTTGGATTGGAACCTATTATGGCGGTGTGAACTACACGCATCCTGTGGCAAGTAATTTCACGTCTTATGTGGGACAGCAGGACAATGGACGGCTGTCTGCGAAGGGGAAGTTGAGGGGCTCCGTCTCGGGTAGTGTGATTAATCACTTCTGCGAAGATCGTCACCATCGGCTTTGGATTGCCAGTGATGATGGAGGCTTGTGCTATTATGACCCCACCGATGGCTCATTCGTCAAGGTGCGGCTGTCCGCAGGGGGAATAGAGCACAATGTGCATGCCTTGAATCTGGAGGGAGATCTTCTTTATGTGGGCACCTATGCGCAAGGAATGGATATCGTGGATGTGAACACGTTGGCAGTGACTCATGTGCCTTCGTTCGACGATGAGAACGGAAAGCATATTGATGCGACATCCTACGCCATCTGCAGTGACCGCCAGCACCGCATATGGGTGGGCACCTTCCATGAAGTGGGTATCTACAATCCCGACACACGTACCCTCAGCAATGTGAAGCAGGTGGGTGTACCTGTGATGGACATCATACAAGATTGTACAGATCGTGTGTGGGTGGCGACAGACGGCAACGGATTGTGGAGTTATGGAAAGGGAAAGACTTGGAAGCATTATCTTGATTTCAAGGGCGGCCATCAATTTGATGGTGCCACTGTGTCGGCATATAGTCTCCATGAAGACTCGCTCGGAACACTTTGGGTGGGTATGGCAAGCGGACTTTATCGTTATGTCAAGCAGAAAGACCGTTTCGAAATGGTCACTCTCATCACCGATGATATCAGTGTCTATGGCATCACCTCACAAGGTGAAGACCTTTGGCTCACCACTTCCGCTGGTATCCTGTGCTATTCGACGACGAAAAATGAAGTGACTCAACTTTATCAGCATGGTGGCAATATCGTCAGTGTTGACTTCCTTCCTGATGCCATTTTGCGAGCCTCCGATGGGAAAATATACCTTGGCACCACCAATGGCTTCATCACTTTCACTCCGCAGCAGATGCATCGTAGCGGGGTGAAACCTCAAGTCGTCTTCACGGGACTGGATATTTTCAATCGTCCGGTGCCTGTGGATGGCGACATTCTGTCACAGCGACTTCCCTATGTGGACGAACTATGTCTCAGTTACCGCGAAAGTGTGTTCCGCATCTACTTCTCTGCCATGAGTTATTGTCAGCCTTCCGATATTTCGTATAGTTATTATCTTGAGGGCTTTGACACCGAGTGGATAGAGATTGGTAATCACCAGAGTGCCACTTATACCAATCTTCCTCCAGGCACCTATATTCTCCATGTCCGCGCCGTGACCAACGAGGGCACTGCATCAGAGGAGGCGACGCTCCGCATCGTCATCACCCCTCCTTTCTATTGGAACACACCAGCCAAGATTTTTTATCTGCTGCTGATTATTGCAGCCATCATCCTTCTGGTGCGCCACCTGCTGCGGAGGAAAGAACAGAAGCATGAGGCGGAAATGGAGCAGCTCAACATCCAAAAAGAACAAGAGATACAAGAACTCAATATCCAGAAGGAACAGGAGATTCTGGAACTCAACACTCAGCGAGAGCAGGAGGTACACGATGCTCGTATCAAGTTCATGACAATTAACGAGAAAGATCAAGCCTTTCTTGACAAGATGGAAGTGACCATCGAGCAAAACTTTTCTAATCCCGACCTTTCTGTCGATTTCCTTGCTTCCGAATTGGGTGTATCCCGTTCGGGGCTCTTTGCCAAAATCAAGGCTCTTGCCGATGTGACCCCCAACGAGATGATACAGGTTATTCGTCTCAAACATGCTGCATCTTTGCTCGTGACAGGAAACTATCGGGTGAATGAGGTGTGCTACATGGTGGGCTTCTCCAGCCCTTCCTACTTTGCCAAGTGTTTCCAGAAGCAGTACGGATGCACTCCTGCTAAGTATAAGGGGTGAATGGTTTAGAGTTTAGAGATGAGGGTTTAGGGCTTGGAGTTTAGAACTTAAGGTGTGGGAGATTCTGCCGCACCTTTTTTCTTGGGTTGTACATTCAAGCGATAGATGGCATGGAGGATGCCGTAGGAAGGTATCACATTGTTGAATGTCTCGGTACGCCCCTGTGCGTTCACATAGCGCTGCACATTCGAGAGGTTGCCCAGGAGGTCGAAGCCGTCAAACATGATGGTCAGTTTGCCTTTCATCACACGTTTTGCCAATCGGGCATTCCACACCAGTTCATTGGTGTTCATGGATGGTTCGCTGTATCCGCGGCGACTGTACATGGTGATGTCGCTTGATACCTGCAGGTCCCAAGGCAATTCCAGCTGTGCTCTTGTACCATAATTGAAAGTATAGACATTCATGTTGGTGAAACTGTCGCGATTGCTCCTGGAGTGCTGATAGTTGAGGCTACCGCTGGCACCAAATTCATACTTGCTTGACGGACGCCACGTCAGCGACAGGTTCTCGTTGATGTTGTCTGACTTCACAATGGATTTGGTGGCATACAGGCTTTCGTTTGTGCCGCTAAGATCCACGCTGTTGTTGTGGCCGTAACCGATGCGTTCCATCAGTCGCCATTTGTCATCCTTGTCCAGGGCAAGGTTGCCCATCATGTTTGCGCCGATGCTCCAGTTTCCGTTCACATTGTCAGGGGTCACAGTTCTCACGCCTGTTTCCTTATTATAAATGTAGCCCGATGCCACAGCATTTTCCGTGAGGCTGGCATTCACCGATGTGTTGAAGAACATCTTGCCGAATTTGTCGCGGTATTGTGAATAAAAATTATGTGTGCGCGTGTTCTTCAGATTCGGGTTACCCAAAGTGATGTAGAGTGGGTTACTGTCATCGCGGATATTCAGCAGGCTTGTCATGCCGGGTGCTGAATTGTCCATGTTGTAGTTGATGCTGAATCCTCGGTTCTTTTTGTACATTTCGTGATTGAAACTGATTCCAGGGTTGATGAATACCTTGTTTCGCTTCATCAACGTATCTACTTGTGTGCCCCGTTGGTAGTCCATGCTTTCATGTGTCATTGGAATGCCCAAGGTGAATGTCAACTGACTATATATGCTATCATTGCTCTTGGTGAAGTTGTAGCCAATGTCGGCGCGGTGAGTGTGTGTGGTGGTTTTTGAATGCGAACTGTTCTCGGCATCGAGTGTGGAGAGCATCTCGTCCACAGATGGTAGAGAACCCAGCGGATGCAGCACCTCATATCCTGATGGGGGAGTGCTCCACTCTTTTAATTTGTTTAGAAGGTAGAGTGACTGGTTGTTGTCGTTGTAGTTGTAATTAAAAGCGTATCTTACGTCAATGCTGTTCTTTTGTTCTCTGTCCAGTGCAATCCTTGTGGTTGCCCCCAAATTGGCTTGCTGCGAACGGGTCTTTGTTGGGGTGTATCGGTTGCGGAAGTCCAGCGTCTGCGTGGTTGATGACGGGTAGTCCAGCAGATAATGTTCAAACTGGTCGCTCTTGTTGTCAGAGAAGTGATAGGAGTAACTGAGACTGAGACCCAGATAGTCGTTGTGGGCTGGGGTGAAAGCGAAGAAGCCGTCTATGCCGCCATCCACATTGTGCCCCTTTCCTTTGGTGGATGAAAGGGTGCGGTTGATGGCGTATTGTTTCAGCAAATCTCCTGCATTCGGTGCCATGATGCTGTCCATCCAAGCCTTGCCCAGTTGCGACGCTACATCCTCCATCAGGGTCACGCTGCCGCTGTTGCCCCGATTGTTCCATTTCTGATAGTTGAATGACGGACGGAAAGTCAGGTAGTAATGTTTGAATGTCTCGCCCAAGCCTCGTGAACCGTCCAGCGTGAGGTCGTGGTCGGTTCTGATGTTCCAAGTGTGGTTACGGCTGCTTTGGAACGAACGGCCATACGTGTCACCTCCTTCGAGGAAGGTGGCATTGCTGGTGTTTGAACTATTGTCGGTATCGGTGTAGGACCCATTCACACTGCCCATGTAGCGGTAGCTGTCCTCCTTGTCTGTCATATAGTTTCCACCTGCACTGTAACTGGTGGTCAGTCCGCCCGACTGTGCCAATTGGCCCCATTCGCCTTCGTAGCCTGGACCTCGTGTGTCATTCAGGTTGTTCACGTTGGCATAAACATTGAGGCGCGAGTTCTCCGTGAAGCGCAAGCCAAACAATCTGCCCATGTACTTTGTGTCCAACTTCCCTTCCTGGTTTCGGAAGAATGTGACACCGGCACCTCCTTCTGCATTGGCAATCCATCCCGCCGCATACGCACGTTTTAGTTTCACGTTCATCACCAATTCCTTCTTCGTCACCTTCTCCTGAGGCGAACCCTTCACGCTTTCCGGCACACGCTCATACGACTGGATGTGCTTCACCATATAAGACGGCATGTTTTCCAGCAGCAGTTCTCGGTCGCTGTCGAAGAAGTTCTTGCCGTTCAGCAGCAAGGCATCCACCTGTTTGCCGTTCACCTTGATGACACCTCCCTTTTCCATTTCCACACCAGGCAATTGTTTGATAAGGGTGCTCAGCATCGAACCCTCCGCCAAGTTGAAGGCATCGGCATCATAGACGAGTGTGTCACCGTTCATGTAGAACTTTAACTTCGTGGCTGTCACCACAAACTCGTCCAGGACAATGTCGTCTTTCTTTGGAATGGTTCGCAGGTATATCGTTTTCATGGTCAGATACCGTTCACGTTTGTATATCTTCTTCACTTCAAAAGGTACATACTTCGTCACATAGCCTTCTGCTTCGACCTTGACCAAATAATTCCCCGCCTGTTTGATGGGAAACTCCATGAACGAACTCTTGTAATACTCTTCTTCATGGTACGCCACATGCACGGTGTCGGCATGTGTGCTGTCGGCAGCCCATAGCAGTTCGGCCTTCACGCCCTTGATGGGGTCATGGGTCAAGTGGTCTTTAATGTCAGAGTAAACGACCAGACTTCGTGTGCTCGTTTGGATTGTATCGTCATCAAGCTTCGCTGCTTGCTCGGCAGGGCAAACGGCAACCGCAGTGAGTCGTGCCCATGCCGTCAAAGCAGTAGTCAGCATGAGCAGTGTAAGAAATGATTTTAAGTTCATGAAGACAGTGAGTGATTTCGTATTTTTTTGCAAAGTTACAACTTCACTTTCACGTGCAGGTGTCTATTTAATTATCGTTAGCAATTAACCTGCTTATTTAAGAACTTTTAAGTTCCTTTTCTTCTACAACTTCGGTCTTGGGTGTCAGGCGACGTTCGCAGGGTAGCCAAATCCAGAAGGTGGAACCCTTGCCGAGTCCTTGGCTGTCGATGCCAATTTTTCCGCCCATGCGCTCGGTGAGGGCTTTGCAGATGGCAAGTCCCATGCCGGTGCCCTGGATGAATTCATCAAGTTTGATGAAGCGTTCGAAAATGACTTCCTGTTTGTCCTCTGGCACTCCAGCTCCTGTGTCTTCGCAATAGATGTAGAGTCCATGCTGTTCGTAGCGGTAACCTAAACGGATGTGTCCCTGCTGGGTGAATTTGACGGCATTGGTGACAAAATTGGTCACAATTTGTTGTACCCTCCCTATGTCGATGGTTGTATAGAAATTCTCATAGGGGTTTTCACGAATGAACTCCAATCCTGCTTGTTTGATACGGTATTCCACCATGAAGCAGAGGTTCTCGAATTCGTGTACAAAGTCGATGTGTGAAGGTTGAATTGTGGAGGGCAGGTTCTTTGTGATGGATGATGCTTCGAGAATGTCATTGATGAGGCGCTGCAGCATATCGCAACTGCTATTGATGATGTCAATCAGTTCTTTGCGCTCTTCGGG
>Ga0256406_1006404_pt1 | contig 11845 bp, 9 predicted proteins | sample RumenRJG_03DNA_FD_185986 | JGI IMG/M metagenome (GOLD analysis project Ga0256406, IMG submission 185986) | Bovine rumen microbial communities from Lethbridge, Alberta, Canada - RJG_03 | ecosystem: Host-associated > Mammals > Digestive system > Stomach > Rumen | place: Canada: Alberta | collected...
TCCGTTTTCATTCTCCGGGTGCCCTCTTCCGGCTCCTCCCGCGGCCTGTTACTGGCCAATTACCACGCTTGTCGATAGGCCCTGCAAACCAACTTTTTCTGGTCTGCAAGGCCATTTTTGCCCAAGTAACAATACCATGTTTGAAAGGCGGTATAGGGATGTCAACCGTTCGTAGAAAAGACAAAAGAATAGGGGTGACATATGTTTACGAGCAGGAGAAAGGGGTATGGGACCCTCAAAAGAAGCAGATGCGCAGCAAGCGCACGCTGATCGGCAAGATCGATCCGGAAACCGGGGAAGTTGTTCCGACAAAGGGGTGGGGAAAGAATCGGGAATCCGTCCAGAAAAAAGACCGGCAGACGAAGCGATAAGTCCCTCTATGAAGAGCAGAAGAAACGCAATATCGAGCGGAATCAGAAGATCGCCGCAAAGGATATCGAGATTGCGCAGCTGCGGCAGGAACTGCACAACCTGACGGGGCAATAAAAAAGCCGTGTTCAGAGGAATCACAGCGGTCACCAACCAAGATTCCAGGGGACACAGCACCAATAAAAGCAACAAAACTATATCACATTTACTCTGCATAGAGTATCTCAATGAAAAACACAGCGTACAATCCAATGACGCTATTTTTACCAGACAGGCCCGGTAGCTGAGGGTGCGGGAGAGCTGCCGCAGCCGGCAGCCCCCGGCAGAAGCGGAAGCCTTCCCGCCGCACGGAGGATTCTGAAAAGCGGGGCTCCGAATCCGACCGATTGCCAGAACTCATTCCAAATCTGTCATATCTTCCTCCGCTCCGGGCCGTACCTCTGATTGCCAGAACTCGTTCCAGATTTGTCATGGAAAGAAGAACGAGGGGATGGAGCGTTTTCTACCCTCAAATGCCAGAACTCGTTCCAGATTTGTCATACCTTTTTCCAGAGCAGTCAAAAGCAGCCCCGTCTGCTGCCTCCTGGCAGCAGGCAAGGCAGTGTTCTGTTGACTGTCATGGTCTTACGTGCCCCGGATGTCAATGCAGACAACCTCCGAGCGGGTGCCGATCCGGATCGGGATCTGAAAACACCCCGCCCCAGAGGAGACGATGCAGTCGGTCTCTCCCTTCTTCCATTTGCCCCTTCTTACGGATCTGCACCAGGCAGATCCGGTATGCTTCTCTTTCTTTCGTCATTTCTCAAGATAATCGCTCGCTCCATTATTGACCAGTGGTCATTTATTAACTTTCTTTGAAATTTTTCCGTACGAAAAAGGGGAATCCGTCCTGCGGGTTCCCCTTCTGCGCCTCTGGCTTCTGATTTTTCAGTCAAAGCAGGCGCGGATGACCTCAATGATGCGGTCCTGCTGCTCCGGCGTCATCTTGTTGTCAGAGGGAAGGCACAGGCCCCTGCGGAAGATGTCATCTCCGACATCCAGGGGCCGTCCATCCTTTCCGAGAAGTCCTCCCTTGATGTAAGCGTTCGTTTTTGCCCTGCCGCTGCCCTCTCTTGTCACGAAGGCGTGCATCCGGTAGATCGGCTGCATGTGCATGGGCTTCCAGATCGGGCGGCCCTCCGCGTTGATTGCAGAGATCGCATTCAGGATCTCCGTGGGGCAGCTCTTCCCGTGCTCCGGCTGGAACAGTACGTCCGTCTCTCCCCGTACCTGGCGGCACATGGCGTCCTCATTAAGGATCATGCAGGAGAGCCAGAAGTTCGGCTCAGAGTTCATTGCGTCATAGGGGTTCATCGAGACAGGAAGTCCCGAAAGGCCCTTCTGGTAGCGCTCATAGATCGCACGCTTTTCAGCGATGTGCTCCTCAAGGTGCGGGAGCTGGCCCCGGATCACGCCGGCGATGAGGTTGCTCATCCGATAGTTGTAGCCGATCTCCTCGTGCTGGTACCAGGGCGCCGCCTCGCGGGACTGCGTGGACCACTTGCGAACTTTGTCCGCGTCCTCCTTCGAATCCGTCAGGAACATGCCGCCGCAGGAGCCGGTGATGATCTTGTTTCCGTTGAAGGAGAGGCAGCTGTAGTCACCAAAGCAGCCGGTCTGTTTTCCCTTATAGGTGGCGCCGAGAGACTCCGCGGCATCCTCCACGATGAGGCAGTCATGCGCACTGCAGATCTTCCGGATCTCGTCGATCTTTCCCGGGGTCCCGTACAGGTGGGCGATGATGAGGAGTCTCACGTCCGGGTAGAGGGCAAAGGCCTGTTCCAGGGCAGCGGGATCCATGTTCCAGGTGTCATACTCGGTATCGACAAAGACCGCCTCGCCGCTCTCATAGGAGACGGGGTTGATCGTCGCATCAAAGGTCATGTCCGTGCAGAAGACCTTATGCCCCTGCAGGGCACCCTCGCCTGCCCTGGGCTGTCCGTAGAGGGCCTCCCCCGCAAGGCGGGTTGCCAGGTGCAGGGCTGCCGTACCTGCGGACAGGGCGACGGCATACTTCACGCCGCAGTGTTCTGCGACCTCCTCTTCCACCGCGTTGATGTTGGCGCCGACGGTGGAGACCCAGTTGGTGCGGAAGGCCTCCTCGATGTACGCAAGCTCCTCGCCATGCATCGTGGGGCTTGCGAGCCAGATCTTCTGCGGAAATGCCTCAAATGATTTCGTCAGCATTCTGTGTCTCCTTTACTCCTCCTCCCAGGCTTCGATCCGGATCGGCTTCTTCTTCAGATCCTCTCTCTGCTCCTTGGTCAGGAACTCTCTGCGGATGACCGCTTCGTACACGTACTCGCGGAAGTACTTCTCGGAGCAGACGAAGTACCCCTTCTCGCCTGCCTCCTCGCCCCAGCTGTTCTCGATCTTCCAGCGGGAGGGTTTTCCATCCCGGCCAAAGGAGACGCCGACGAGGATCATCGCATGGACCGCAAGGCTCTGGCGATAGTCAAGGCGGCCTGCCTTTGTCATCGCCGCATCAAAGCCGCCGAGGAGTCCCGCAAAGTTCACGCTGTCGGGATCCCAGACGCCCTCCTTCCGGTCCTCAAACGCGCGGGAGTCGCAGGCAAACCAGATCGCATGGCCTGCGCGAAGCTGTGCCACACACAGATCCTCCATCTCCTCCTCCGGGAGGTTCAGGGCGAACATGTCGCTCCCCGTCATGTTTTCCATGCCGTGCCAGATGATCGGCGTGTGCAGGGCCTTGTTCGGCTCCTGCAGGATCGGGACATAGTCATCCAGATCCAGGCCGATGTACTTCTCATAGAAGCTCTTGGGGGTGAGGTCCCTCTCCTGGGCGAACTTTCCATCCCTGTCGCGGACGGAGAAGTCAAAGATCTTCGGCGGAACGCCAAAGGCGATGCACTCTGCCCGGTAGATCTCAGAGAGCATCTCCTGCTTTTTCGCCTCTGCCTCTTCCTTCTTTCCCTCCAGCACCAGGTTCCGAAGGATCTCCTCGTCCTTTGCAAGGAGCCGGTTGATCTCCCGCAGGAACAGCTCCGTGTGCTCCGACTGGTAGGTCTCCGGATAGGCGGTCTTCGGCACCATTCCGTACTTCTTTACCAGGTCCACCGCCTGGGTCCAGAAGCCGCCGTCATCCATTCCCTTCAGGATCTGCAGCCAGCGCTGGCCGTGCAGCGGCTCCCTCGCGTATTCGATCGCCATGTCCAGGAGGTTGTTTGCCTTCTCGAGCTTGTCGTAGAAGGTCAGGTAGTTCTGAGAGAGTTCAAACTGTTCCAAGTTCTGCTTTTTGGCGACGATCTCGCGGCAGATGTTGCAGACGGCGAACATCCAGCAGCGGCCGGACTTCTTCTGGGCGGTGATGCCCCTTGTCTTTACCTCCACCTCAAAGGCACCGCGAAGGGGTGCCGCGCTTGCCGGCACGAAGGCGAGCTCCGCCATGTCGGTCTTTGCAAGCGCTGCGGAGAGGATTCCATCCTCCCTGCTGTGCTTTGTATTCTGTTCCAGAGATGTGAGCATCTCGTCTGTGATTCCATTCATCGGGCTTTCCTATCCTTTCTTTGTGTCATTCAGCAATTCATTCTAGCACACTTTCCCCTGCCGCGAGTGGCATCCTGACAGGCAGGGCACGGGAATGAAGCGCAGTTTTCGTCGATTTTCCCTCTGTTTCCTCTCCGGGATTCGTGTATAATCAGAGGCGTGTGCGGATTGTATACACGAATGCATTGTGTCGGGCCGGCACAGCCGCATGGAAAAGGAGAATCGAGATGAAAGCGTATACGGAAATGACAAAGGAGGAGCTGCAGACAGAGTTTGATCAGCTCCAGGCCGAGTACCGCAAATTTCAGGCAATGCAGCTCTCCCTGAACATGGCCCGCGGCAAGCCCTGCAAGGAGCAGCTGGATCTGTCCATGGGCATGATGGACATCCTGAACTCCTCCTCGGATCTTTGCTGCGAGGATGGCACAGACTGCCGCAACTACGGCGTGCTCGACGGCATCTGGGAGTGCAAGGTCCTGATGGGCGCCATGATGGAGAACGACCCGGAGAACATCATCGTGTACGGCAACTCCTCGCTGAATGTCATGTATGACACCGTCGCCCGCGCCTGGAGCCACGGCATCATGGGCAACACCCCCTGGTGCAAACTCCCGGAGGTCAAGTGGCTCTGCCCGGTTCCCGGCTATGACCGGCACTTCGGCATCACTGAGTACTTCGGCATCAAGATGATCCCGGTGCCGATGTCCCCCACCGGTCCCGACATGGACATGGTGGAGAAGCTGGTCGCCGAGGATGAGTCCATCAAGGGCATCTGGTGCGTTCCGAAGTACTCGAACCCCCAGGGCTACTCCTACAGCGATGAGACTGTCCGGAGATTTGCGAGATTAAAGCCCGCTGCCAAGGACTTCCGCATCTTCTGGGACAACGCCTACGGCGTTCATCACCTCTACGATGACCATCAGGACAACCTGATCGAGATCCTCGCCGAGTGCCAGAGAGCGGGCAACCCCGACATGGTCTACAAGTTCGCCTCCACATCGAAGATCACCTTCCCCGGAAGCGGCATTGCAGCCCTCGCCACCTCCGCGAACAACTTAAAGGACATCAAGGAGCAGCTGAAGCACCAGACCATCGGCCACGACAAGGTCAACCAGCTGCGCCATGTGCGCTACTTCAAGAACCTAGACGGCATCAAAGCCCACATGAGAAAGCAGGCGGACATCATCCGCCCGAAGTTCGAGTGTGTCGAGGACACCTTCGAGACAGAGCTCGGCGGCCTTGGCATCGGCACCTGGACAAAGCCCAACGGCGGCTACTTTATCAGCTTTGACTCCCTGCCGGGCTGTGCCAGGGAGATTGTCGACAAGGCAAAGAAGGCTGGCGTCACCCTGACGGGCGCCGGCGCAACCTGGCCCTATCACAGGGATCCCCAGGACTCCAACATCCGCATCGCGCCGACCTATCCGCCGCTCGATGACCTGAAGATCGCGGCAAAGCTCTTCACGGTCTGCGTGAAGATGGTCTCTGCGGAGCACCTGCTGCAGCTCGATGCGACAAAAGAAAAGTAAGTTTCCAGATATACAGAAAGCTTTGATCCCTCCCGGGCAGCCGGGAGGGATTTTTTCTCTCCTGCAGCAAAAAGGCAGTCAGAGCAGTCCCCCTTCGGGGATTGCCTGGCTGTCTTCTTTGAGAAAACCGACCTGTCTGTTCGCCTCTGCCTCTGCGGGATCAGGCGTCCTTTCCTGCCGGCTCTTCCTTCTGCAAAGCGGCCGGCTCCTCTTCCTTCCTCTCCGGTTCTGCAGCAGGTACCTTCTTCATCTTCAGGAGGAAGCTTGCGATCAGCACGGTCACCGGGACCGCAAGGACCACGCCGAAGCTCCCGGAGAGGCCCTGCATGATGTCGAGACCGATGATGTTGGAGTTGATGATCTGCCGGTAGGGCAGGTCATAGGCGTAGTCGAGAAGGAGTGTCGAGATGCTCGTCCCTGCAAAGGCGAGGATCAGCGTGTTGGAGTCCGTGCCCATCATGTCCCTGCCGACCCGAAGGCCCGAGCGGAAGAGCTCCTTTCTTGTGATCTCCGGTCTCTGGGAGAGCACCTCCTGCATCGAGGAGGTGACGCTCATCGCAACGTCCATGACGGCTCCAAGGGAGGAGATCAGAAGGCCGGAGAACAGAAGCTCTCCCACCTGAATATTCCCGGTGTACCAGAGGTCCAGGAGGCTCTCAATGTTGGAGACATTCCAGCCGGAGAGCCCGGTTGCTGCGCCAAAGAGCCTTGCCGCAATACTGGCGATCACGACGCCCGCCGTGGTGCCGAGCGTTGCGCAGATCGTCTTTCTCGTCGCCCCGCCGATGAAGGTCATGGTGACCAGCGTGGTCACCACGCAGATCACCACCGTCACAAGGTAGGGGGAGTATCCCCGGTAGAGGAGCGGAATCTCAATCAGGATCACGCAGATGAACGTAAAGACAAGACCCAGGGCACCGCGAAGGCCCTTCACACCGCCGATGACGACGAGGGCAGCGAGGTAGAGTGCGGCAAAGATGTAGACCGCAAGCTCCCGGTCCTGGGCGTACACCGTGGTGATCACCGTGTCCCCGGAGACGGACTGCATGACGATGACGTGCATGCCCACCGTGCAGACCGCACCGAAGAGGTACCCGGCGGAACTCGTGGTCTCCAGCTCCTGGCCTTTCTTCTCGCCGGTCGTCATGCGGACCATGATCGTCTGCTGCCCCACGCGGGTGCCATCCTCCTCGATGTTGTCCTCCAGGATCTGGGTGACCACACCCTTCTCAAAGCTGTACCCAGCGGTCTCCACCAGCGGGATCTTCTCGGTCTGGTTGATCTTGACTGTGAACAGAATCAGTATGACAAGAAACAGCGCAGGGACAATTCCCCTGCGCCATTTCCCTGCCATGAATTGCTCGGACTTCAAGGCATTTGCTCCTTTACCTGACAGAGTACGTATTATCTTGCAACCGTCTTGGTGATCGTGAAGGGATCGTCGATCTCGCTGACTGTGCCGCCGTCATCGATCTCATAGGTCTCGATCTTGAAGGTTGTTGCCGTCATCTCGATGACCGAGTAGGAAGGCAGCCAGTTCTGAGACCGCTTTGCGATGTAGTTCTGCTGGGTGGTGTTCAGCTCATAGTACTTGGATCCGGATGCGGAGTTCGCGGTCATGTACAGGGTGCCCTTCGGATCAATCACGTTGTTGGAAGCGGTCTCCTCGATCGTGTAGCACTCGTTGTCCTCGCGGAACTGCTGGAGTCTGCCCTCTCCTGCGGTATCGCCCTCCTCGGGATACAGGGAGACGTTCTCGCTGGTGGTGGTGTCATAGGCATTGTCCCAGTCGTAGTCATCGCCGGTCGCGTTCAGTTTGAACTCGTAGGAGTCGTGGGTCTGGCCATCGCCGTAGAGGAGCTTGGAACGGCTGTAGGTGTGGTCATGTCCCTGCAGCACCACATCGATGTCGTACTTGTCGAAGATCGGAGTCAGCTGGGTGCGGAGGATCATGCCGTCGGTCTCGGAATGATCAAGACCGGAGCCATAGATATCCTGGTGGATGGTGACCACTCTCCAGGTTGCAGTGGGATCTGAGGCAACAGCCTCCCTGATGGTATCCTCGTGCTCTGCTGCGTTGTAGTTGTTGGTGTTGAGGACGATGAAGAGTCCGTCGCCGTAGCTGTAGTAATAGTCGCCGCCGGCCTTGGTCTCTCCGTTGTCTGTCTCATTCGGGACATTGAAGTGGGCGCTGTAGTCAGAGGTCAGGGAATCGTGGTTTCCGATCGTGGTGGCAACTGCTGTTCCGGAGAGGACATCGGCAGAGAGATATCCTGCGAACTCCTCCTCCTTTGCCTTGCCGGTCTTGTTGACCTGGTCTCCGGCGGAGATGATGTAGTTGATGGTCGGATTCAGAGCCTTTGCGATGGAGAGCGTGCGGTTCCAGCCGTAGGAGTCATTACATGCAGCTGTATTGGAAGCACCGTCCGTGTTGGTCAGGGTCTCAGAGCCCTGTGTCTGTCCCTTGGACGCGCCGATCTGGGGATCGCCGACGTAGAGCATCTTCACATCGGTGAAGGAGCCGGTGGTGTACTTGCGGACCTCAGACTCCACGCCGTTCTTGACCACGCTGTAGTAGTAGGTGGTGTTGGGCTTGAGTCCAGTGACCGTGACCTTGTTGGAGACATATGCCTTGCCGCCGGTCAGGGAGCTGTCGGTTGCCTCAACGGTGCCCCGGAACTTAATCAGGCTGTTCTTGCTTCTTCCGAAGAGTACCACCGCCTCGTTGTCGGCATCCTTTTCCGTCATCCAGCAGAAGTTGAGCTTGGTCTCGTCCGCACCGGGCTCGATGGAGACCTTGGTGTAATCCGTTGCGGTCTCTGCCCAGTTTGCCTTCCACTCATTATAGCTGATGGCAAAGGCTGCCTGGGTCGCATCGTTGTAGTGCGCGGTGGATGCAAAGGCGGTTCCTCCGAACAGCGAAGAGAGCGCGGTTGCAAGGGTTAACGCAGTAATGACTTTCTTCTTCATGACACTTCCTCCATAGGGTAACAGCTCTTTTTCAAGCCTCTTCATCCTATCGGGGAGATGTAAAATTCCGGAGGGAAAACAGGTTATGGAATTGTAATCGAAGGTAAAATTTCGGTGAGATTTCTGTGTCCTGGGAGCCGTTGGGCAGAATCCGCTGTCTCTGCTGTCCGTTTCCCTCTCCCGAAGGATTGCCCGGTTCCTGCCCGTGCCGTATGATACAATTCGAGACACGGGAGGTGATCCATTGTCATGAGCAAACAGCACGCCATCTATTACCTTGTCGACACCGAAAATCCCGGGGGATTCAATACCGTAGAGGATCTTCTGAAGAAGACCGCGGAGGAGAAGTGCCGCCTCTACCTCTTTTACTCGGAGAATACCTCCAAGCTTGCCCCCGCAACCGTGGAAAAGATGCTGGATGCGGGCTGTGTGAAGCTGATCCGGGTAAAGACCGGGCACAACTCCCTGGACTTCTGCCTGATCTCCATGGCGGGATACCTGTGTGCAAAGCACCCGAAGGCCACCTTTGTGATCCTCTCGGATGACCACGGCTATGACAATGCGATTCAGATGTGGCAGGATGCCGGCATCCGGATGAGCCGGACCGGCTCCCCGGAACGGCCTGCCGCAAAGAAGGCAGCACCTGCAAAGAGATCCTCTGCAGGGTCCTCCGCCGCTTCTTCTGCTTCCCAGGAAAAGAGACAGATCCTTTCGGGAAGAGCCGTCCTGGAGCTCTCCGAACTTTCCACCGGATCTGCGGAAGCAGAGGAGGGCGTTGTCCTTTCGCAGGAGGACGTCTTCTCCCTCCCGGAGAAGCTTCCGGAGATCCCGGCGCTTCCTGCAGAAGCAGGGCTCTCTGCCCCTGTGATCCTGGATGGCAGAATACCTGGCTTTTCCAGGGGATCCCGGCCCATCACGCGCCTTGATCCCGCCGCCAGCCCTGTCCCGGAGGAACTCCTCCAGGCCGTGCAGGAGCTTCTTTTGGATGCCGGCATCCGGGACATCGGGACAATGGACGGCATCTTCGCCCTTGCCTCGGAGAACACCCAGGGGTATCTCACAAAGACCTGCGGCTGCACCGGTGCCCAGGCGGCCGCCTTCTTCCAGAAGACCGACAGGGCACAGCGAAAGCTCCTCTGCCGCCTTGCGCAGCGGTCTCTGCAGGGAGGGAACTGACAGATGGAACTTCTGCGCAGGGCTCTCCTTCTGACCGGGCTCTCTGCCCTTGCTGTCGTTCTCTCCGGCCTCTTCTTCCGGCTCCTGCAGCGGGCGTTTGTATCGCTCCTGTCATGGATCATCGGTCCCCGGGCAGCGGCTGCTGTGATCAACGCCCTGACCTTTCCCGGCACCGTGCACCATGAGCTCTCCCATGCCCTCGCCGGGGTTCTTACCGGAGCCAGAGTCACTGCCATCCGCCTTCTCCCCTCCGGGAATGAGCTGGGGAGCGTCTCCATGATTCCACCCCGCGGGGTCCTTGCGGGCAGCCTCTCCCGGACCTTCTCCGCCCTTTCGCCGGTGTACCTCGGCTGCCTCTCCCTTTCTATTCTGTACAGCAGGGTTCTTCCGCTCTGCACCACAGTCTTCCCCCTGATCCTCTTCTGGTACCTCTTTGTCTCCATCCTGCTGCACATGGACCTCTCCGGTGCAGATATCCGGGCAGCAGCAAAAGGAGCGCCGGTCTGCCTGGCGCTCCTCTTCGTTCTCTTTCTTGTTCTTCTGTACTTCTTCCCGGATCTTCCGGGGACGCTGTCGGATTCGTTGCTCTCCGTATTACGTGCTCACCGTCCGGTCCAGGAATTTTGAAGCCTCCAGGTCCGCCTCATGCAGGGCGAGGACCAAGGGGTATTTTTCGATGGCCGCATCCAGGCTCCCCCAGACCTCCTTCGGTTCCGTATAGCCCATGTGCCATCGGATCGCAAACTTCTCCTCGTCCGTGAGGTCGATGAAGTTCCGGATGATGTCCACAGACTTCTCCCCGTGGCCATAGGGATAGTCATCCGCCACGGCAAAGAAAGGCACCTGCTGCCAGTTTCCGTTGATCTTGCGGTTTCGAAGCTCCACGGTGTACAGGTTTGTCTTGCACACATCGTGCAGGAGCGCCGTGATGATCGCGGTGTTCATGGACACGTTGGCAATCCGCTCCTTGAACAAGGCATCCCCCATGTGGTGGGTGAGCCGCTCCAGGACGTGCAGGCTGTGCTCGCACAGTCCCCCCGCATAGTTTCCGTGGAAGCGTGTGGAGGCGGGGCAGAGGAAGAAGTCCGTCTCCTCCTCCAGATAGGTGATGAGTTTCTCCATGCCCTCCCGCTGTGCGCGGCGAAGGTAGTCCGTGTATATCTCCTGGTTCTTTGCGATCCAGCCCTCCTCCACGTCGCTGAGCGTCAGGTCTTCTCTCTTAATCATCTGCCTTTTCCCTCCTGATTGACTGGGCGATCGCGCGGACCGCGCGCTCTGCGGCCTCCCCGGACACGGTCTTTCCCATGGACGGCAGGGTCCCGTAGGGCGTCACTGCCTCCTCCGGAAGACAGGGGAGCTGCAGAAGGCCAACCTGAATCCTGCCCCCTGCCACCTTTGCCCGGTCGAGGACACCGAAGAAGAGGTCGTTCTCCACATCTGTGCCGGCGCTCATGGAGATCTCCGCGGGGATGCCCGCCTCGACAATCTCATCCCGCACCTCCTGCACCGGGATCGTCGCAAAGTAGGCGTCCGGGCCATCCCTGCGGATGCGCTTTTCCAGGCTCCCCTTCCGGCTCCCCTTTGTCAGGTTGACCGCAACGCGCTCCACGGAGACGCCGGCCCGCCCCGGTGCCTCCCCGACGAGCAGAATCGCATCGGGCTTTGTGTTCTCTGCAATCTCCCAGGCACGCGTCACACAGGTGCCAAAGGCATGGGGGAGCTCAAGCTTGAAGATCTGCACCCCGTGTTCCCGGGGCCGCAGCTGGGAGAGGGCCTCCTTCGAGGCGCTCTGCTTTTTCCCGCGCGCAGGCGTAAAACAGGTGACCAGTATCCGAATGTCCGGCTTCTTGTCCATTGATCTCTCCTTCTTGCTGATGCCCCCATTGTAGACAAAACCCGGCAAAACTTCCATGTGCCGCAACAAAAAAGAGGGGCGGAATCGGGTTTCCCGGGTTCCGTCCCTCTTCCTTTCTGTTCCTGCTCAGGCATCCGAGCGGGAGAAGGCGTTTTTCATCTGCATGCTGCGCTCATAGAGCACCTTGTTCAGCGTATCCTGGGACAGCGCTCTTGCTGCCTCTGCCACCTTTTCATTGGCCTCTTCCTTCAGGGCCTTCTGCTTTTCAGAATTCGTCTCCCCGGCAAGCAGGGCATCATAGGTGTTCAGGATCTCGTATCCCTTTGCGTGAAGCGCATTCTGGTAGCGCTCGATGTGGGAGGCGCAGGCCTTGTAGGAGGCGTCCGCGAGCGCCCCGATC
>Ga0256406_1006406_pt1 | contig 11840 bp, 11 predicted proteins | sample RumenRJG_03DNA_FD_185986 | JGI IMG/M metagenome (GOLD analysis project Ga0256406, IMG submission 185986) | Bovine rumen microbial communities from Lethbridge, Alberta, Canada - RJG_03 | ecosystem: Host-associated > Mammals > Digestive system > Stomach > Rumen | place: Canada: Alberta | collected...
CCACACCGCAGTCATAGAGCGTCTTGACGCGGTTGCCATAGAGCTCGGCCGTCAGCCGCGCCTCGGCCGCGACGGGGATGTCGCTCGTGCCCGCCGTGATGATGAGGATTTCATGCGCCTCGTCCTCTGGCGGCGCACCGACGGGCTTTGCCCGGCGAATATAGATGGCGCGGGCTTCCTCGTCGTACTCCGCCTCGGGCATCTCCGCTTTCACGAAATCATATTGCTCGCGGCTCGCCCGCGTCGCGAGCAGACTGCCGTCGCTCGATGCCGCAAGCGACTGGAGGATGGCGAGCACCTGCTCCTTTGTCTTGCCTTCCGCATAGATGACTTCGGGAAAGCCCTGCCGCGCCTCGCGGCTGTGGTCGACGTTCGCGAAGCCCATATCCTCAAATGCAGCCTTGCTGAGAGATTCGGCGGCATCCTCTTTCGTGATGCCGCCGTCCTTGTACGCCTCAAGAAGGCGCAGAATATCGTTTTTCGTCATGTCACTCCGCCTGCTGCGATGCCGGAGCTGCTGCCGGCGCCTGTGCCTGCTGGGCCGTGACGGCCTGCACGGCAGCCGGGGCAGGCGCTGCCGCCATTTCCTCGACCGGCACGTCGGCAGCCGCTGCGACCTCGGCCGCGCTGCGGTTCATCTGCTGCTTTGCCTGGCGAAGTGAGCTTGCCGCCTGGTCGACCGCCTTCGCCGACTGCTGCAGGTAGTCGCCGGACTGCTGCGAAATCTGCTGCAGATAGTCCACATACTGCTGTGACGCCTGCTGTAGCGAATCGACAGACTGCTGGACGGCTTTCTGCACAAAATCCGCCGACTGCTGTGCCGCCTGTGCGGTCTCCGTGACATGCCCGATGAGCTGGTCGAAGACCTGGTTGACATAAGCATCCGTCGTGTCGCGCTGCTGCTTCATTTCCTCTTTCGTGCGCTCGAGGATCTCGCGGCGCTTCTGCTCCGCCTGCTCGACGAGCACGCGGGCCTTTTCTTCCGACTGCTTCTGGATCTCCTTGGCCTTTTCCCTCGCCTCGTTGACGATGGTTTCCTTATCTACGAGATCTGCCGCATAGTCCTTGGCTTTCGTGATGATGCTGTCCGCTTCGCGATGTGCTTCCTCGATGATCTGGCTTTCGTTCGCCATGATCTCTTTCGCGTGATTCAATTCGAGCGGCAGATCCTGACGGAGCTCTTCGACGAGATGGATGAGGTCGTTCTCATCAATCATGCTCTTGCCCGTCAGAGGCACATGCGAAGCGTTGACGACGAGATTCTCCACTTCGTCGAGCGTGCGCTCAACGCGCGACGTCGCATTCCGGCTTGAGGTATTGCGGTTTGCGGCATCGCGGGCCGCAGCCGTCCGTTTGGCAACCTTTTTAGAAGACATGTTTTTTCCCTCTTTATTATACTGGAAGCATGGATGAAATCATCGCTTCTTATCATTTTCAGCAGCAATTCTTTCATTCACTGCGTGTTCAACACATGATGGCACGAGCCCGTGCACGTCCCCTCGGAACATCGCGAGCTCGCGGACGCCCGACGAGCTCACGAACGAATAGGACGGATTCGTGAGCAGGAAGACCGTCTCGATGGAATCGTCGAGATGATGCAGGATATGAGCCTCGTTTTCCTCGTATTCGAGATCCTTGACCGAGCGCACACCGCGCACAATGATGTTCGCGTGGATTTTCTCCATATAATCGGTCAGCAGGCCTGAGAACGCATCGACGCGGACATTCGGCAGATGCGCCGTCGCTTCTTCGAGGAAGCGCTTGCGCTCCTCGATGGAGAAGAACCCTTCCTTGCGCACGTTGTGAAAGACGCAGATGACGAGTTCGTCAAAGAGGCGGCTTGCGCGCTCGAAAATATCGACATGCCCGATCGTGACGGGGTCAAAACTCCCCGAGCAGACAGCGATGCGATGGCTCATACAGGTTCCTCCTCCCCAGTCTCGCCCACATAGCTTCGCTTCTGGAAGAAGCTCAGCTGCGTCGTTTTGCCATAACGGCGGTGGTCGACGCGGACGAGTGCTGAAAGCTCTGGCACATCATCATCATTCCCGCCGTGCTCGACGACGAGGATGGCATCTTCCGCGAGCAAGCATCCTTTGTCAAAAGCAATGAGCGCCTGCTGCCAGAGCCCCTTGTGATACGGAGGGTCGCAGAAGACGAGATCGAACGTGCGGCCCTGATGTTCGAGCCGCGAAAGGCTCTGGAACGCATCGCCCGCAAGCACTTCGGCTTCCTGCTCGAAATGGCAGTGGCGGATGTTCTCGCGGAGAACGTCCGCTGTCGACTGGTCGAGAAAGACGGCAGATTTCGCACCGCGCGAAAGTGCCTCGAGGCCGAGGCTGCCCGTGCCTGCAAAAACATCAAGCACCGTGCGCCTCGCGACCATAGAGCCCAAAATGCTGTAGAGCGACTCTTTCACGCGGTCGGACGTCGGCCGCGTCGTCTCCATGCCCTTCGGCGCTCTGAGGCGCGCTCCGCGCGCGCGTCCCGTGATGATGCGCATGCGCGCCCTCCTCTCGCAAAAAGTTCCAATCGCAACATATTTTACCATACTTTCGCCCATTCGTGAATACGGGCACGAAAAAAGCAAGGAAATCTCAAACTTCCTTGCTCTCTTGCAAATAACCCCGTTCAGCACGTCGCGCCCGGCAGGAGCTTCGGCGGCAGCACCCAGGGCAAGTGATCTTTCTTGCCCGCGATCATGTTCACGATTTTCTGCGCGGCGAGCTCTGCGAGTGCTTCAATCGGCTGGCGCACGGCCGTAATCGGGCGCCCAAGCTGCGTCATCGCCGTGCCATCATAAGCCACGAGGCGCAGGTCTTCCGGCACGTGGAGGCCGCGCTGCTGCGCGAGCTGCAGGCAGCTGATCACATAAATGTCCGCGCCGAGGATGCCGTCGACGTCCGGATAGCGCTCAAAGAGTTCTTGCGCGATCTGAAACGCCTCTGCAAAATCGAACGAGTTCCACGGCAACCGCAGGATGTCCGTCTGCACGCCATGCGCCTGCAAGACCTCGTTGCACGCGGCGTGGTACCCCTGTGCCGGCGTCTTGACGTTCTCGGAGCCGCCGATCTGCACGATGTGGTGGCAATCATGGTGCAGAAACGTCTCTGCTGCCATCCGCCCGCCCATCTCGTGGTCGCAATGCACGATCGGAATCTCATCGCTGAGGTAGCGGTCGAATGCGAGCACCGGGCGATCGAGGTTTTCATAGAGCGACACGTCGAGCGAATGCGCGCCCATGATGATGCCGTCCATCGTCTGCCGCTTCAGCATCGTCACGAACGTATGCTCGGCGTTTTCCTTTTTCTGCGTGCAACAGAGCATCGTCTTGTAGCCAAGATGATAGAGCGCTTCCTCGAGCGCCTCGACGAGCTCGGCAAAGAATGGATGCGCGACGGTCGGCACGATCACGCCGACCGTCATCGTGCGCTGGAGCGAGAGGTTGCGCGCCATTTCGCTCGGCACATAATGCAGCTTCTCGACGGCCGCCTCGACTTTTGCGCGGATGGCCGTCGATCCATAGTCGTCGTGGTTCAGCACCATCGAGACCGTGCCGACAGAGACGCCGGCTTCGCGTGCCACGTCCTTGATTTTTGCCATACGCTTCGCCTCACTTGCTTCTTTTCCTTTATCATAGCGCAAAACAGCCCCACTGTCATGTCGTGAGGCTGTTCTGCGAAAAATTTCTTTTGGTCTGGAGGCCATGCTCAGGCATCGAGTGGCTGGCCATTGACGTCCTGGTCATCCTTTTTCAAGATAAAGAATGCATAGACCGTCGCGAGCAAGACGATACCGGAAATAATCAGGAATGTCGTCTGATAGCCGATGTTGTCATGCAGGCTGCCAAGCGGACGCGAGAAAATAATCTGACCGATTTGCGCAGCAATCTGGAAGCCGACCATGTAGAGCGTTGCCGAGATGCGTGTGTCAAAGTGGAGCGTGAAATAACGGAAAACGGCAAGGACGAAGATAGCGGTTTCCGGCGCATGCAAGAGCTTGATGAAGCTGATACCAATGGCCGACGAAGCGATGCCGCAGCCGCCGATACGAACAACCATGATGAGGCCGCCAAGAAGCACCGTATTGCGGATGCCGATTTTCTTCATGAGAATCGGCATGAGCCCCATCATGAGAGATTCAAGGAAGACTTCGGCGGAATTCAGCACGCCGTAAGCCTGCTGGCCCTGCGCCGGCGTCTCGAAGAAGCGCGTGAAGAATTCGGGGAACATCTGCTGATCAAAGACCGAATAAAACGAGCAACTGAACATAATGAAAACGATCATCTTCCAAACATCTACAAGGCGGAACACGCCGAAAATTTCTTTGAGACTCGGCATTTTGGCACTCTTGAGACTGGCAGATTTGTTTTCAAAGGCTTCGAGGTTTTTGGAGTTGTTTTCCGGTTTGACAGTCACGACAACGATGAGCAACAATGTGGAGATCGCCGAGCCCGTCCAGAACAAGAGGTAGGGGTTGATTGTGAAAAGGAACCCCGCAACGAGCGCCGCGATGGCATAACCGAATGAGCCCCAAGCGCGCGCCTGGCCGTATTCAAAGCCATAGCGGCGGCTCATGCGCTCCGTCAGGGCTTCAAAGACCGGGCTCGTCGCGAGGTAGGCGATGGAAAGATAGACAGCGCCGACCATTGCGCCGATGTAGAAGTTACTTTCGAGCATCGGCACATAGACCCAAGTGAAGAACGGCGCGAGCAGGATTTCGCAAGCAAATGCTGCAATGACCAGCGTCTTGCGAAGCCCCAGTTTGTCTTGGATGGAGCCATAAACGAACATGAGCACGAACGTTACGATGGAGCCAAAGGAATAAATCGTGCCGACCTGCGCGCCCGAAAAGCCCTGCTTCGTCGTCAGCCAGATCTGAAAGAACGACCACCAGATGCCCCACCCGGCGAAAAACATGAGCATTTCCAGCGAACTCGTCCGGTAGAACGGGTTGTGAAGTGCATTTTTTAAAGCATTTGTCATGATATGAATCCCCTTTTGTCAAATCCCCATGATATATGTGTGAAACTGTGATGACGGTTTAGTATGTATTTGCTTCGTCCTCGAGATTCCAGGCCTGCGCCTGGTTTTTGGCGCTCGTGAGCACGCGCACGCTGACAACCCCCTGCCAGTAGATGCGTTCGGTGAAAGTGAGCTCGCCATCATTGACGAAGATTTCTGCCGAGCTCTTGTCTAGGAAGATCCGGAGCTTCAGCTCGTCGCTGTCCAAAAGCTTTGCCGCGCGCTCGCCGTCTTCCGTGTTGCGGTCGATGACAAAGCGGTGCGTGTCCGGCTCGAGGCTCAGCTGCAGGTGCTTTTCCCCATCTGTCAGCAGGAGCAGTCGGCCAGCAGCCGGACGTTCAAAGGTCAGCTGCAGTTCTGCCTTGCGGCCGAGCGCATACTCATTTTCCGCTTCGAGCGGGCCATGCAGCAGTTCGTTTTCACGCAGCTGGCATACCTCGGCAATCGGCTGCTGATAGATGCGACCATTTTTCACATGCAGCTCGCGCGGCAGAGTCAGCGCACCAGCCCAGCCGTCCTCGACTTCGTACATCGGCGAGTCCCAGGCATTCATCCAAGCAATCATGATGCGGCGACCGTCCGGTGCCATCATCGTCTGCGTCGCGTAGAAGTCATGACCGTGGTCGATTTCCACGAACTCCCCCCGCTCGAGATGCTTCGTCTCGGGATTGACATGCCCCATCAGATAGCCCGTCTGGTTCATGTTGTGGAAGCGATCACCGTCCGGATCGAGGCCCTGCGGCGACATCAGCAGCACGTCCTGCCCGTCGAGATGGAAAAAATCCGGGCATTCCCACATGTAGCCTTCCGTTTCCTTGGATTTCGCCTTGCTAAGTTCGGTGGCGAGCTGCCACGACAGGAGGTTTTCCGAACGGTAGACAAGCGCACGGCCGAGGTGGTCGAGGCCCTGGCTGCCGAGCACCATGTAAAAATCCTTGCCGTCCTGCCAGACTTTCGGATCGCGAAAGTGCTTTGTGTTGTCCTCCGGCTTCGTCAGCACGGGGTTCGCGCCGTACTTCGTGAAGTGGATGCCATCCTCGCTCCAGGCGACACGCTGGTCCTGATAGAAGTCTTCCGGATCGCGTGCGTTCGGCGTGTGGTGGCCTGTGTAGACGAGCCAGAGCTTGTCATCATAGACGACGGCACTGCCGGAAAAGCAGCCATTTTCCTCGGCGTCTGGCGCGAGCGCTACTCCAAGCGTCTCCCAGTGAATGAGGTCGCGGCTGCGGGCATGGCCCCAATGCATGGGGCCCCACTCGGCCTTGTACGGATAAAACTGGTAGAAGATGTGATACCAACCCTTGAAGAACGAAAACCCGTTCGGATCATTCATCCATCCACCCGGCGTCATGAGATGATAACCGAGGCGGTAGCGCTGATTCGTGACCTTCATCGGTTCTGCCATATTTGATGCACTCCTTCGATTTTGATTCATCGAGTTCTTTATGATTCTTTTGTTTGAATCGGTTCAGTGAACCGGTTCAATACGTATTCTAGACGAAGTGCGACGATATGTCAATAGGATTTCATAAATTTTTCTGTTCAGAATCTTTTGGCTTTCTCAGGCAAAGAATCGGGCAATGCATAGAAAAAGCCTGCCAGACCGGCAGGCTTGAAAGTTTCGAGGCTCCGTGGTATCCTAGAAAGGAACCGGCGGAGCTGGCTTCCCTTCGATGCGAAGGGAGATGATTGACATGACACTGTACGAGATTCTGTCACTTCTGATAGCATTTCTGACACTCATCGTCAGCATCTTCAAGTAGTAAGGAGGCGATAGCCACAAAATGATACGCCACTTTCCTTACGACTATAAATCGGAGAAGGAAGTCGGCGCCATTACCCGCCGGTCTCCTTGTATCTCTATTATATCAGATAAAAATCTGACTTGCAAACACGAAAGGCTCTCCATGAACCGGATTTTTCGCTCTCTGCTGCTCATCCTCGTCTTTGTAGCAGCTCTCGCCTTCTACCATTTCATCCTGCATCCCGCTGCCGCGCTTGCGCCCGTGTCGCCCGTGCGCACGCTCTCATCACGCGTCGTGCTCGTGCCGCTTGACAGCCGGCCGCCGTGCCGGCAGCAGGTCGTCGACCTCGGCCGCATCGCGGGGCTCGATGTCGTGACACCGCCAGCAGAATGCATGGACTACTATTCCCAGCCCGGTGACACAAAGGCCATGCAGGACTGGCTCATGACAGCCGTGCAGCCCGGTGATGCCGTCATCCTCTCGATTGACCAGCTGCTCTACGGCGGCCTGCTCGCCGCGCGCGAGAAGCAGGCGCCGGAAGATATGCAGGACGCGCTCGTCAATTACCTTCGTGCCCTGCGCGCCGCGCATCCCGACGTCCCCATCTACGCATTCTCCATCCTGCCGCGCCTCACGCCGCAGGACACGATTGACGGCTATGACGAACGCCGCGCCCTCATCGCTTACTCGCGCCTCGTCGGGCGCAGAGCCGCCGGCCTCGCCATTGACGAAGACGAGCTCGCGCGCCTGCGCGCCAAGATTTCCGACCAGAGCCTCGCAACGTATGAAGGCCATTTCCGCGAGAACGCCACGCTCAATGAAAAGCTCGTCGCACTGACGAAGGACGGCACGCTCACGCGCCTCGTGCTCGGGCAGGATGATGGCGAGCCCTACGGCATCCCGAACATCGAGAAAGCCGCCATCCAGCAGACGATGGCAGAGCTCGGCCTCACGGAACAGCAGTGCTTCCTCACGCACGGCGCCGACGAAATCGCCCAGACACTGCTCGCGGCCTACGCCTGCGAGCGTGCGGGCTACCATCCGCGCGTCGCCATCGCCGCGACCGACCCGAAAGCGAAGACGCGCGTCATGCCCTATATGGCCGTTGATTGCGAAACGGTCGCCGAAGAAAAAATCCGCCTGCTCGGCGGCACCGTCGCGGATGCCCAAGAAGACGCCGACCTCACGCTCTTCCTCTCGGCAAATGACAGCGACGAAGGCTCGATGGACACGCGGCAGGCCGCTGCAGACTTCCTCACGGCCTGCGTCGTATCGCCAGACAAAGCGGGCACGCCTGTCGCGCTTGTCGACCTCAGCAAGCATTTCGACGCCGCCGAGCCGCTGCTGCCGCTGCTCCTGAGCCGTGACTTCCCCGTCACGCGCCTCGCCGCCTATGCGGGCTGGAACACGACGAGCAACGCCATCGGCACGGCGCTCTCCGCTGCGGCCATCCGCGAAGCTGCCGCGGCCCAGCCGCTCGACGCGGACGAAGCCCGTGCCGTCGCCGCTGAGAGCGCCCGCTTCCTCCAGAACCGCGTGCTCGAAGACTACTTCTATCTCAAAGCCGACATCGATCCCATCAACCACGCGCTGAAGAAAGCCGACTACCGCAACACCTCCGACCTCGACCTCGAGCACAACCACCGCTGGGCGACGGCCATGCTCCAGAAAAAGCTCCAGCTCCAGACCATCCTCTACAAGCACTCGAAGAGCCTGCGCGCCCCGTTCCCCGTCCCGCAGACGGGCGAAGAGCTCGCCATCTACGACCTGCGCACCGATACGAGCTTCCCCTGGCCGCGGACGTTCGAAATCTATCTCGAAACCGAGCCGTATTTTGCGCTCGCAAAATAATTTCGCAGAAATCCAAATTTTTCCTTGACACCAGCCGCTCGAACCGTTATACTATTTCTTGTCGATACGACATAGGGGCATCGCCAAGTTGGTAAGGCACGGGATTCTGAATCCCGCATGCGTAGGTTCGAGTCCTGCTGCCCCTGCCATTTGAAAAATCCGAGACCATCGCGAAGTCGATGGTCTTTTTCATTCCCAGATTCTTATTTTATACTTCTAAAGAGAAACGGCAACTCGCCGATCATGGCGGGTTGCCGTTCATATTCTATTTACAAGCATTTTGCAACCATCGCCGGATCGTTGATGGCTAAATCCAACAGGCGGCTGAGAATACCTGTATAGCCCCTTCCAAGCTTCTTCGCTTTTGCCAGTGTGTCCGGCGACACGCGGATAGAAACGAGCTGTTTCTTTCGCTCCGCACGTTGCTTGGCAGCGATGCGTGCGAACTCCTCATACTGTTTTTCCGTGAGTTCCGGGCAATCTTCATCATAGGTGATAGGCATGGACGCAGCGCGGCGGATGCGTTTGCGTTGCTCTTCTGTCGGCTTCTGCCCTGATCTCACAACCATTTTATGAATGGCCATAGTACAACCTCCTCTCACGCGCATTCGCTGTTCTTGCGGATATCAGTCGAATCGATTCATGCTCCGGACGTTCCGTAAAGACAACGAACAAAACATCTTCCACCTTGCCAATCGTGATGTATCGGTCTTCTTCATCACTATGCAGCTCGTCAAACATCTCAATCCGTGCTTCATCTCCGAAAATCAATCCGGCATCCTCAAAGCCGATGCCATGTTTTCGCCGATTGATTTCATTCTTTTCGTCATCCCATTCGATAAGACGACCATCGATTTCTTCTATCATACTTCAAGTATAACTCAAAGTATTACAATTTGCAACAATAAGCAAGGCACAGGATTCTGAATCCCGCATGCGTAGGTTCGAGTCCTGCTGCCCCTGCCATTTGAGAGATAGCGGCTATCGCATAAGATGTGCGATAGCCGCTTTTGTTGTATCCATAAAGAAAACGGCCTCCGCGCGGAAGCCGTTTTCTTTATTTATCTGCGAGCAACGCTTCAATCTTCGTCTTCATGATGTCGAACGCCACATCATTGAGGCCGCTGTTGAGGATGAGGTCAGCGACGGTCTTCGTCGGCTCGACATAGAGGTAGTGCATCGGCTTGACGGTCGTCAGGTACTGCTCCATGATGTTCTCGAGACTGCGGCCGCGCTCCTTGATGTCGCGCGTGACGCGGCGCAGGATGCGCTCATCGGCGTCGGCCTCGACGAATATCTTGATGTCGAAGAGGTCGCGCAGGCGCGCGTCCTGGAGGATCAGGATGCCCTCGACGATGATGACGCGGCTCGGCTCGACGCGGACGATGTCTTTCGCGCGCGTGTGATGCGCGAAGTCATACGTCGGGCAGTCGATGGCCTTGCCTTCGCGCAACGCCTTGAGGTGCTCGATCAGGAGGTCGGTCTCAAGGGAGTCCGGATGGTCGTAGTTGATTTTCTGGCGCTCCTCGAACGGGAGGTCGTCATGCGGCCGATAGTAGTTGTCGTGATACATGACCGTGATGCGGTCGCCGAAATACGCCTTGAGCCGGTTCGTGAATGTCGATTTGCCCGAGCCCGTGCCGCCTGCGATGCCGATGATTGTCGTCTTCATGTTATCTCCCCGTACCTCGCTTGTCTTGCTGTGATTCTGCTTTTTCTTTCTCTGTCAATGCGTCAAGCGCCATCGCGAGCACGGTTTCGCTCGCCTGCTGCTTGACCTCCATACGCGTGCCGCGAAAATGGTTTTCGCGCACGACCGTGCCCCACGGCCCGGATGCCGCCGTGTAGACGAGGCCGACCGGCTTTTCCGCCGTGCCGCCGCCCGGGCCTGCGATGCCTGTCGTCGCGAGGCCGACATCCGTACCGACCGCGTGCCGCACGCCCTCGGCCATCTCGCGCGCCGTCTCTTCCGAGACCGCGCCATGCGCCGCGAGCGTCGCATGCTGCACGCCGACAAGCTTTTCCTTGACCTCGTTCGAATATGAGACGACGGAGCCCATGACATAGGCCGAGCTGCCCGCAATGTCCGTCAGACGGCTCGTGACGAGGCCGCCCGTGCAGGATTCCGCGCAGGCAACTGTGAGGCCGTGCGCCGCGAGCACCTTGCCCAGCCGCACTTCAACGGGCTCGTTTCTGCTTCCAGACGTGCTCATTCCTTGTCCACCCTTTCGCCGACGACATCATACGTGAAGCCCTGCAGGACTTTCACGCGCACGATGTCGCCGGGCTGGCTGTCCGTGTCGCCCTCGATGTAGACCTGTCCATCGACATCCGGCGCCTCGCGGTACGAGCGGCCGACGGCGATGTTCTGCTGCTCTTCGTCGCGGCCTTCGACGAGCACGTCGAGTTCGCGGCCTTCGAGTTCCTGATTGAGCTCTTCCGAAATCTTGCACTGCACGCTCATGAGGTCGTGGTAGCGCTCCTGCATGACGTCTTCGGGCACCTGATGCGGCATGTCATAGGCCGGCGTGCCCTCTTCGCGCGAATACGTGAAGACGCCGACTTTGTCGAGGCGCATCTCTTCGAGGAAGTTCCGCAGCGTCTGATACTGCGCATCCGTCTCGCCCGGGAAACCGACCATGAACGTCGAACGAATCGTCACGCCCGGGATGCGCTCGCGCAGCTTCTGAATCAGCGCGCGCATGGATGCCTGCGTATCGGGACGATGCATGCGGCGCAGCACTTCGTCGTGCGCATGCTGCATCGGGATGTCCACGTATTTCACGAGCTTCGGCTCTTTTGCAATCGTCTCGATGAGCTCGTCATCAAAATACGTCGGATAGCTGTAGAGCGTGCGGATCCAGCGGACATCGTCCACTTTGCAGAGCTCCCGCAGCAGCTTCGCAAGGCATGGCTCGCCATAGATGTCGCGGCCATACTCCGTCGAGTCCTGCGCAATCAGCACGATTTCCTTGACGCCTTTCGCCGCGAGGTTCGCGACTTCGTCCCTGATGTCCTCGATCTTGCGGCTGCGGTATTTGCCGCGGATGTACGGAATGGCGCAGAACGCGCAGCGGTTGTTGCATCCCTCGGCAATCTTGACATAGGCCGTATACGACGGCGTCGTCGTGATGCGCGGCGTGTGCTCATCGTAGAGCAGCTCGTCCTCGCCTGCGATGACGACGCGATGGCCTTTGAGCGTCTCCTCGACGGCTTCCAT
>Ga0256406_1006409_pt1 | contig 11836 bp, 11 predicted proteins | sample RumenRJG_03DNA_FD_185986 | JGI IMG/M metagenome (GOLD analysis project Ga0256406, IMG submission 185986) | Bovine rumen microbial communities from Lethbridge, Alberta, Canada - RJG_03 | ecosystem: Host-associated > Mammals > Digestive system > Stomach > Rumen | place: Canada: Alberta | collected...
TAAAAACGCTTTGAATTTCAAGGCAATTCCACAAGATATTTTTGCAGCATGCTGCAATTTTACCTTGCAAAGATAATAAAACGCTCTGAATTCTACTATGCCGACTTCGACTATCAGCGTTATCTGCTCAATCTTCCAAATAATTTCCAACCTTTTTCTTTCTCCATTAGATATTTTTCCATTTTCATTCGAAAGAGTTACATACGTTATGCAGCCCGTCCTCAATAAGGTGGCGCTAAGCAACTATTGTTAGAATGTACGAAGCTGCTTAGCTCATGAACATATCAATGCTCCCCACGAAGCCACAGCCTTGACATTCACATGTACCATCGTCATAGACAACGACCTCCGGACATCCACATTCGGGACAAAGTAAACCATCCATAATCGTAACGTTTATTTGAACAATATTTTGATGAGATGCAATTTGCACCGGCAAATATACAAGTTATTTCTCAAAGTCGTATATCTGCCATTGTATTTTATCGTTTTGTACGCATTTAAGTCAGCCTTTTATGACTGCTATTGGAGACAGGTGGACTTTGACCTTCACAAGATCCTGCTCTTCAGCAATAACCTCTTCAATATTTTTGTATGCCGATGCTGCCTCTTCCAAGTCCTTCTGGCAACGGATTGCGTGGACAATACCGAGACTGTCAAGCCGCTCCTTTTCTTTTTCGAGATCAAGGGTGTGTACTGCCTCTGTACGGCTCATTGCGCGACCTGCACCATGCGAGCAGCTCATAAACGAGTCTGGATTGCCGAGTCCTTCTACGATGTAGCTGCTTGTACCTTGTGAGCCAGGGATAATTCCTATCTCACCGAGGCGTGCATGTGTCGCACCCTTGCGGTGAACGATACAATTCTCACCAAAGTGGTTCTCCCATGCCGCATAGTTATGGGCGATGTTTATCATCGGCTCAAACTCCGCATCCGGTATAGAGTCGGCAATGACTTCCTCTATCCGCTGCATCATCAGCCGGCGGTTGCACAAGCCGAATGCAATGCAGTATTCCATCTCATTCCAATACTCCTTGAACAGTGGATCTCTGAGTGGAATGAACGGCAGCATAATCTCAGACTTCACCGTTGAGAACCAACGGCGGTTAAGCATGTCAGCTTTCTCGTTGTAATAGTCTCCGACCTGCTTGCCAAGGTTACGTGAGCCGGAGTGAATCATTATCCACATAAAGCCATCATCGTCCTTCTGCAACTCAATGAAGTGGTTGCCGCCACCAAGAGTGCCAACCTGCTTGGTGGCTGAAACATAGCGCCGCTTGACAATCTCCAGTTTGTCAATGTCGAAGCCTTGTGGCATGTACTTCTCGTCCTGAGCTTGTTTGTGATGCTCCTTTCCAAGCGGAATCTGCTTACGTATGCCACGCATAATCTTCTTGCGCAAGACTTCCGGTATTACCGTCTCAACCTTGATGTTTGTCTTTACTGCGCACATTCCGCAGCCGATGTCCACACCTACTGCATTCGGAATGACCACTCCGTTAGTAGCGAGAACCGTTCCTATGGGCATGCCTTTACCTCCGTGAAGGTCAGGCATAAGCGCAACATGGTGATAGATGAACGGAAGCGAGCAGATATTTGTCACTTCCTTCCATGCATGCGCATCGCACGTCCGTTCCCACATCTTTACGGGCGTGTCATTAATCATGAATTCTTGCATATCTGTCCATTTGATTATATCCGACCACTATGGTCTGATTTCCGCTTGCAAAGTTAGCATGGCACTACGCAAGGTTTTTACGCAATCAGAAAAAAGTTATGGAAAGAGATAAAAAAGTTCAGTTACGCAAATAGGTTCCGTAAAACTACACTATCTTTGCATACGAGAAACCAAAAACAAAGCAAAAATGCCTGCAAACAAGAACGCTTTACTACGATACAAGACCATAGACAACTGCCTCCGAAACCGGCAGAGAAGGTGGACATTGCAAGACCTTGTCGATGCCTGCTCCGACGCACTGTATGACTTTGAGGGAATCCGCAAGGGCATATCAACCCGTTCTGTCCAGTTCGACATACAGATGATGCGTAGTGACAAGCTCGGCTACAATGCCCCTATAGAAGTCTATGACCATAAATATTATAGGTATTCTGATCCGGACTTTTCAATAACAGAACTACCACTCTCTCAGACCGATTACGACAAACTTGCCGAGGCTGTTGACATGCTCCGTCAGTATGCAGACTTCGACTATTTCACCGAATTGTCGGATGTTATCGGCCGTTTGCAGGATACCCTTGCAATAGCAAGAAACAAGCGTGCGCCGATTGTGGACTTCGAGCGCAACAGCAACCTGATGGGCTTGAAGTTCCTCAATCCGCTCTACAACTATATTGCCAACAAGCAGACACTCACAATAAGTTACCAACCATTCAACAATCCTAAGCCAAAGGATTGGATTGTCTGGCCATATCTGTTGAAGGAGTACCGCAACCGCTGGTTCCTTTTCTGCACAAGAGTAACAGACCATAAACTGTTCAACCTTGCTCTTGACCGCATGAAGTCGATTGAGCCCAACAAGGAAACACCATTTCAGGAAGACTCACACTTCGACCCGTCAACATTCTTTAAGGATGTCGTTGGCGTAACCAAGACACGAAAGACTCCTCTTGAAACCGTCCGATTCATTGCAAACAGTGAGCAGGCTCCATACATTGAAACCAAGCCTGTCCACAGTTCGCAAATGGTACTCGAAAGAAACAATGAAGACGGCACCGTCCTCTTTCAATGCAAGGTAGTTCTCAATTTCGAATTCTATGCCCTTATGCTCTCATACGGTCCTGGAGTAAAGATAATCTCTCCAAAATGTGCCGTAAGAACTATAAGAAAGATGCTAAACGATGCAGCCGAGCAATATAATCCGAATAATAATTTATGACTGTGCATTGTTTTGTTACATCATAGAACTAACTTTGCACATATAAAAAAGGGAAATCAAGATGAAAGATTTTGCAGCTATAGACTTTGAGACAGCCAACTTCAAGCGGACAAGCGTCTGCTCAGTTGGCGTGGTTGTGGTCAGGAACGGAAAGAAAGTAGACCAGTTCTACTCTCTTATCCATCCCGAGCCGGACTATTATAATTATGTATGTTCCAGAGTCAACGGACTCTGCCGTGAAGACACGGAGGAAGCACCAATCTTCCCTAATGTATGGAAGCAGATTGAACCCAAGATTGAAGGACTACCGCTTGTTGCCCATAATAAGGCATTCGACGAGACATGTCTCAAGGCTGTATTCCGCTTGTACCAAATGGACTATCCCGACTATCCATTCTATTGCACTCTTATAAAATCCCGCCAGGTATGGCCGGGCGGGCATCACAACCTTGACATCATTGCCGAGCGCTGCGGGTACGACCTTAAGAACCACCACCATGCCCTTGCCGACGCAGAAGCATGTGCAGCCATCGCTTTAAAGATTCTGTAAATGCCAACAAAATACATTTCCAATTCCGATCACTATAAGGAAGTTCTCTCATATGCAAAAGATGTGAAGAGCACTTTGTGGATAGGCACTGCCGACATCAAAGACTTATACATTGAAGTCGGCAAACAAAAACTACCATTCCTCGGATTGCTCGCCATGCTCATAAATAAAGGCGTTGAAGTACGCCTTATCCATGCCAAGGAACCCGGACCGGCATTCCGTGAAGACTTCGACAAATATCCTATACTCTTCAATCGTCTTGAAAGAGTCCTCTGCCCACGTGTACATTTCAAGTTAATAGTGTTTGACTGCAAAGAAGTCTATATTGGCAGTGCCAACCTAACTGGTGCCGGCATAGGCATGAAGTCTGATAACACAAGAAACTTCGAGGCTGGTATTCTTACAGATGATCCTCAAATAGTCGATCAGGCTATGAATCAGTTCGACAGCGTTTGGAATGGATCTATGTGTAAGAAGTGCAGACGCAAGCAATACTGTGCTGATCCAATCTCAAATCTGTAGACATGAAAAAGAAAGTAATCTTTCTTGACTTTGACGGTGTTATGGAAACTGTATTCCAGTTGCCACTTGAAGATGCAACGAAAGTAAAGTACGACAAGTATGGACCGATGTTTGACGATGAATGTGTCAATAATCTCAGGCTACTATAGATGGTTGCCAAGATTGGCCTGAAATTCACTAAAAAATCTTAGCTATATAGTTGCACTGCTGAGATAAATTCACTAAATTTGCAATTAAAACCAATCTAGTGGTAAAATAACGCCATCTATGCTATATTTAGATAATGATAATAGCCGTGAATTGCAGTTACTATGCTATCGACTTTGGCCAGAGAAGAAAGTCCAAATTTACAGTGAAAGACGGTCCTGGTATATCAGTAGATACTTTATTCTAACTGCACCTGTGCCAAAGTCTGATCTGTGGTTTCAAGCAAATAATTAGAATAGTTGATCCTATAATAAAACATTTCTTAAAAATAGAATCAAGTCCTGTTCCTATGGATAATAATATAGTCAAAACTGATATTGATTTTGAAACTCAACCAGAGAAAGATGAATTGATACCCGAAATAAAGAGTATCAGTGAACTTCCATGGAGTTCTTTCGATATTCCTACATATCAGCGCCCATATAAATGGGCAGCAAAGAATGTCAACCAGCTTATATCAGACATAAATTTCTTCAAAGATAGTTCAGCCTATCGATTAGGAACGCTTGTTCTCCATAAGCATAATAGCAAATTAGATATAGTTGATGGTCAACAAAGAATAATCACTTTGGCTTTGCTATTGTCATTTCTCTTTGAGAAATTTAAAGATACACAATTGGTTACGTCTCATACTGCATTAAGAGATTCGATTAAGAGTTTCTGCGATAATATCAAATTCACGAATCGCTACTCATTGCACAATGTAGTAGAGAATATGAACACCATTGCTACCAGGACAGAGGACTTAACCGAAGTGTTTTTCGATTTCCTTTTAAGAAAGTGCGAATTCGTAACCGTTTCACTGAACAAGATTTCGGAAGCCTTTCAGTTCTTTGATTCTCAAAATGCACGTGGAAAAGATCTTGAAGGACATGACCTTCTGAAAGCGTTCCATCTGAGAGAAATGGATCCAAACCGCATGACCGAGCAAGACAATGATAACATCAACCAATGGCAAAATGAAGAAACCAAGGAGTTGCGGGATATTTTCCTTACATTATTTAGGGCTAAATATTGGTCATTAGGCAAATCAGCTCGATACTTCACAAAGAATGACACGCACGTATTCAAGGGTGTTTCATTGAAAGAAAAAAATCGTTATCCATTCTATCAGATGGAGATTATAGCTCATATTTATATTGAGTATTACCTAAAGTCACCCGATCGAATAGTCGACGGCTCTAAAATGGAGTACCCATATAATCTTGACGATCAAATTGTAAATGGTAGCCGATTCTTTGATATGATAAGGCACTATTCTTCTCTTATAAAGCAAATGGAAGACCCAAATACCTATAGAGGATGTCCTAAAGCCGAAAAAGTTATTGATCTTATCAGAAATGGATATGATGGCTCCTATCGTACTGGCGATTCCTACGTACAAAGTATGTTCAAAACCGTTTTGCTTTACTATGTTGACAGATTCGGTTTTGCCGAACTTAACAAAGTGGTTCCAAAACTTTTCTTGTGGGCATTCACATGCCGGTTGAGGAATACTGCCGTTCAACTCGCTTCTATAGACGGTTACGCCTCACAAAATAGTTCTATACTCCGAGTTATACATAATGCGCATACTCCGGACGACATTTTGAATGTGGTTTTGGATACCATTAATGAAAGCGAAATACGTTGCAGCAAATGCGGAGAAGTTATAAACATTTTCAAGGAATATAAGAAGGTGGTTAAGCAATGAGTAAGACAGGTGAAATAAAGCAATTAAATGTACGTCAACTTCTCACTGACGGTAATCAATATAGAATACCTCTCTACCAACGTAATTACGATTGGGGAGAAAAAGAAGCAGTCCAGCTTATAGAAGATATAAGCGACTATGCATCTAAAGCTGTTAATGGCGATACACAAAACTATTACATAGGGTCTCTTGTTGTGTATGAACGCAAGAATAGCGGAGAAGCCTACTTTGAGACTATTGATGGCCAGCAACGGTTGACAACATTGACCATACTACTTTGTGCCATGAAGAATATGGACAAGGAGAAAGATTACTCCTGGTTTTCAAAAGTAAACCTTTCTTACGACCATCGTGAAAAAGCAGAAAACACACTTACAGATTTATTCAATGGAGACATATCTAATGAAGACTCTGTTGATAGCATGAACGATGTTTTTCAGCTTCTTCAGAAAAATCTTATTCCGATTTTAAAAGACAAAGACATAAGCATAAAGCAATTTGCAGACTATTTGCTGGACCATGTAGTGATATTGAGAATTCCTGTACCAAAGGATACTGACCTTAATCACTATTTCGAGATTATGAATTCTCGCGGTGAGCAACTTGAGAAGCATGAGGTTCTGAAAGCAATTCTTATGAATTACATTCCTCAGAACTATTTTGATTTATTTTCTACTATTTGGGAGGCTTGCTCAGATATGAGCTCCTATGTGCAAATGAACTTTATCCCAAGTGTTAGGGAAATTCTCTTTGATAATTGGCAAACACTTAACGGAAGCAGTTTAGAAGATCTCAACAACCCTTTTGAACACCGGAATGACAATTTAGACAAAAATGTTGGAGAAGATGATGCAAAGCCTCATTCACTGGCATCTCTAATGAATGACGCTTATAGCAATAAGCATTACGATTTGCCCTCTGATGGTAGAGAACAGAGTAACGAACGCTTTGGTTCTATCATCAACTTCTCAAACTTCCTGCTTCATGTATTGAAGATTGTCTATCATAATTGGGATGACTGCCATCCGGAAATAGACAATGAAATCATGCTGGATGATAAACGCTTATTGGATATGTTTAACATGGTTCTTAAGAATGTAGATAAAACAACATTTGTACTTACATACATTCATGAGCTTTTGCGTTATCGTGTCCTATTCGACAAATATGTAATTAAGCGTGAGAACACAGATAACAAAGTTGCTTGGAGTCTAAAGTCACTTAAACGTTATGATAAGTCAAAGGTAAATTATATTTTAACCTTTGGACAAAATGAAGATGAAGACTCAAAGGTAGGAAGTCAGATAAGGATGTTGGAAGCTATGTTCCATGTGTCTGCTCCCACACAAATATATAAATACTGGCTACAAGCAGTTCTCTACTATGTTGGCGAACATGAGAATGATATTGACCAACATCAGCAAGACTTCAGAGATTACCTATTCCATTTAGCTCAAGCTTACATGCTTGACCGTTACCTCTGCGATGAAAATGATAAAACAGAGTTCTACGACATCATCTATTCTAATAACGGTAAACCTTTGCATAAAGTAGCCAATATTCAATGGGGTAACCTTAATAGAGGCTGTGATGTCGAGAACTTCGTATTCAACTATTATGACTTCTTAGTCTGGAATGAAGAGACTAGCAAATACCGAGATTTTGAATTTACGTATCGTACGTCTGTAGAGCATTTCTATCCTCAGAATCCGATAGAGCCACATAAACCATTGTCTAAAGAAGAAGGTTTGGATGACTTTGGTAACTTATGCCTTATAAGCAGAGGCATGAATTCAAAGTTCAGTAATAGTATGCCTAAGGCTAAATATGACAACTTTGGAAGAATAAAAGGCATAGAATTAAGTATCAAACTCCAGCAGATGTTTGAAATAGTTCGTAACAATGACTGGAGCACGCCGCAGATAAACGAGTTCACGAAGTATGCCTTTAATACAATTAAGAATAGTTTACGCCAATAAAAGCTCCAAAGTAAGATAAATGCAGCATAAGCGTATCTATTGTTGTTTAAAAGATTCTGCGCTATTTATAAAGCCGCACCATTGACATTCTGCTAATCCGTTATCATGAATTATAACATCAGAACTATTCTGCGAATCTTTAACGGTTGTCAGAAGGGCCTGTGATGCTGTCTTCTGTTGTATTCTCTGAGATGATGCTTACAGCCTTTATGCGGTCTTCAAACTCTTTTCTTGGAACAGCCGACATGTTCTTGGCACGAGTACGATAGTTGTACACGCTGTTTGGAGAGTAACCGAGGATTTCAGCTATACGTGAACTCTCGGTGATGCAAAGACGTATGAGGGCAAAGATGCGCAGGGTGGTGTTAAGTTTTTCATTTCCATTAGGACGAATCTCACAACCAGGCTTTAACAATGCATTAAACTTCTCGACAAAGTTAGGGTATAGGCTCAAGAAGATGTCGTCGAAATTGTCCATCAGTTCCTTATACTCCACCTTGCGCATATCCTCAGGGTCTGTCATCGCCATGACATCCTGTGTCTGTCCGGCCTTCAACTTACGCCTAACTTTTGAACGAAAGTTATCAAGTTTCTTAATATAGTCGGAGCAGATAGAGAAGAACTTGCCCTGAGCTTTGAAGCAACGAAGGACACAACTTTTGAGAGCACACAAGTGGTGGAAGTTACCCATGGTGTTCGATTGTTACGTTTGGCACTTATCTACGGTGCTAACGCAAGTGGAAAATCGAACCTGCTTGATGCCTTTGACTTTCTCCGCAAGTTCTGGTTTATGCGCCATGATGACATGGATGAGTCGACCGAAACAATCCCATTTCTTTTAGACAGTGAGACACCTAATGAGCCTTCGGAGTTCAGCTTGAAATTCTACATCGGAAGCACCCGCTACTGGTATGTCCTTTCTTTGGATACCCGCCATGTGGTGTCGGAGAAGCTGTATTATTACAAGAGTGTGCAGCCAACGATGTTGTTTACGCGTATGTACCAGAACGGTCAGTCCGTCATCAAGTTCAACCCAGCCGTGTTGAAAGTGAGCAGCACTGTCGTTGACGAGATCACGATCAAGTGTCTGCCGAATATGTCTTTTTTCGCAGCCAGGAACATGGCGAACTGCTCGTTGGGACCAATCGACGATGCCCGAGACTTGATGCGCCGCCATACGATACCCCTGATAGACCCGAGGACACTGATGTCCAACTATGCAGGGCGCAAGATGATGGAAGATGCTCGAATGAAGAAGTACATCCTTGACTTCATCCATCGTGCCGACTACAACATCACTGATGTGAGCGTTGAGAAAAAGGTCGAGCCCATTCCAGCCGATTTCAGAGACTTTCTTATGAACGAGGGCGACCTTTCGAAAGAAGACAAGAAAAAGTTGCAGGGCAAGCCAGTCTATGACAGGGTGGACACAAACTTCGAGCATACGGTCAAAAACGCGAGGGGCGTGGAAAAGTACACCCTTCCCAACGAGATGCAAAGCCAGGGCACGAGGAGGACGTTCGGTATTGAGGCTGCCATCTACCAGGCCATGTCCAATGACGAGTTCCTGTCCATTGATGAGATAGAGTCATCACTCCATCCGGAGCTCATCGAGTTCATCTTGGAGCAGTTCTTGAAGGAGAGCAGCCGCAGCCAGTTGCTTGTCACCACTCATTATGACCCCTTGCTCAACACCATCGACGACCTCATCCGCAAGGACTCCGTTTGGTTCACCGAGAAGGGTGAGGATGGCAGTTCTGAACTCTATTCCCTCTCTGACTTCAAGGGCTTGAACAAGATACATTCTTTTCAAAAATCTTATCGTAACGGGCGCTTTGGTGCGCTTCCAAACATCCAACATACATAGGTCTAAAACACAATTAAAGTAAATAGCGACGAAAACAATAATACTACAGCTAAAAATAATCAATAGAAAATTTTGTTGGGCGAAATATTATTCTTATCTTTGCAGTACGAGAACCCGCCAAGCCTCCTGACAATGCTTAAATCGGCGGGTCGTTTTTTATTATGGCACACTACACTAAAACATATTCATCCCCAAGTCAATTGGTTAACCTGCTTAAAGGTCGTGGTTTGGCGATTGACAATGAAGCAAGAGCCGAGAATTATCTGAAGCACATAGGTTATTATCGGTTCAGTGCTTATCTGTATCCATTACTCCAAATGCCAAAAGAGAAGCAGACTTTTAAATCAGATGCAACTTTTGACAAAGCACTTGACATGTATCGGAATGACATGACGAGCAAGCTGGTAAAATTGCTTTCTGATTACCCTAATATTGATATTAATGCTATGGGGTTCGTTGCTAATTGGGAACAAGAGCCATTATGGAGATAGAGACATTGGCTAAATTGGTTATTATCCTTTGTAGTTGACATGAGAGCAAGGGTGACAAATAAAGAAGAATTAGTAAATATATTCATAGCATTCATGCTGCCTAAGGAAGCATCATCAGACATGGAAAAGGTGGCCGAAGACGTCAAGGAACTTTTCCTACCCAACGGCAAGGACGAAAAGTTCTTTCATTGCACTTTACTCTTTATCGGCAGGGTTGCAGAAGAATACATTCCTTTCATCCAAGAAAAGATGAAATCCATCGCAGCGATCCAAAAGCCCATCACAATCGACATCGACGACATCGGCTATTTCTTCAGCACAAAGAAAGACAGAATAAAGGTGCTTTATGCCAAATCCTCTGTCATATCACCAGCCCTGACCGAGCTATGCACTATACTCTATGATACCATCGGCAAACCTCTTGAAGGCAAGACAACCCCACCCATCAATCTTGCGAGGATACACTTTACCATTACCAAACGCCTCAAGAGAAAGCTCTCGCGTGAGGACTTTGAAAGCATCAAGACAAAAGTGAAACACTTCAACATCCCAGTCACAATAGACAACATCGGCCTATATTATTGCAAAGATGCTGAACACAGATATTATAGGGAGATAAGCAGATACAATTTTCCACACCCGGGTAATATTGATTGCAAGGAGCGCATAAATAAGTAGGATCGAGTAGGGGGCCATGACCCACCAAAAGATAGCAGCGTGCCGCGATAGGGTTCTCCCCCTATCCCTTATATGTTTCACTTATTCTGTCTATAATTCGAAATATAACTTATCAAATTAGGTAGTCCAAAAGCAAATCGCTAACTTTGGAAAGGGATAAAAACCAGTGCACCTGTTAATTGCTATTTTCAGGCTGCACTATAAAAGGAACTGATAGGGATTGCCTAAGCGACAATCCCTTTCTCTTACTCCATAGTCAAAGAGAAGCTATTCTCCTATGCTGCCTATTGGAGACCATGATAATCAACGGTTTAACTTTCAAAAGATTGTCATGTGGTACTGGAAATAAAGAATAGTAAATCTTAACCTAAACTTTAACGTTTTTAACTTTATTTATTACTACCAACTTCGATAAACTCGAACAAATTTGAAGTATCAACGGCGTATTGCGGTTTTCCCGGCGAAAATGAAAGCTTCTCTGAATGACGGAGAAGAGTCTCATAAGTTGCAATCGTGGTATGGACCAAAAGAGAAAGCTAAGTGAACAGGTTTAAGTTTACATATTTATATACAAGGGTGTGCTTAAACTTAAACTTGTTCTGCCCTCATGGCGTCTTGTTTGGCTTCAAGCTCTTTTCTTTTCGTCTCTCAGAGGAATCTGCCTGTTTGTTGCTTCCAGATAGAAGATCTTAGAGCCTCTGTTTCCTTGTTTTTGACGTTCGGCAGAGATTACACAGCATGAGATTCTTTACGGAATCTTTAGTTCTTTCGCATGCAGGTATGAAGTTGCATGGAACCATTTTTAGCTCTTGATAAAATAAAAGTTCCTTCTCCTTGCAGAATAAGACAAAAGTGCGTATATTTGCAAAAACAATAATACGATAAGCTATGTTGTCAAGAGAAGAGACTTACCAACTGAAATATACGATAGCCTTGATAGCAGAGTTTGCCA
>Ga0256406_1006410_pt1 | contig 11836 bp, 7 predicted proteins | sample RumenRJG_03DNA_FD_185986 | JGI IMG/M metagenome (GOLD analysis project Ga0256406, IMG submission 185986) | Bovine rumen microbial communities from Lethbridge, Alberta, Canada - RJG_03 | ecosystem: Host-associated > Mammals > Digestive system > Stomach > Rumen | place: Canada: Alberta | collected...
CTATATCTATAGGAGGGCAAAAAGAACGAGGCCTCGGGCCGAGCTCCATCCGATCCGCCAGGCGCCTGGAAATTTCAGGCGGATCCGGAGCAAGACCCACGTGTTCCGGATGCCTTCCATCCTCGAGGAAAATCAAGTTTCCTATATGGTTAAAAAATGAAATAAACTCCCGGTCCGAAATGATTCAGTAACGGCAACCTCGCTACGTACCCAGTCACGGGAAGCATATCCCAATGCGGGAATTCCTGCTACCGTATTGACAGGTAAGACCGAAACTCCGGAAAACGAACAATTCCTCGCTCCTGGAGTTTATTTTCGTGTCCCAAAGCCCCTCGCCACACGGCGAGGGGCTTTGGCTTGCATAAGAGTTCCCTTACTTCCATCAGGGCCTGTGATTTCGACTTGAGCGGGGGAGGTCATATTTCCGTGTACCATTACGGTATGCCGGAAGCCGGAATCCGGGGCGGTGGCGGACACTATTCATATAGACCGCTTTTTTATATTTTCTCCCATTGAAGTTACCAGTTACCAGACTCCCATCAGGGGCTGAAAGAGATGAGACTTTGATTGAATAGTTATCTTCGAGACCTTGCATTGTCCGGGACTCGGGACGTCGGGACTCGGGAAGGTGGCCCGCGACAAAATTGGAAAGCGGGCCATTTTATATATTCTCCCCATAAGGAGCTCGCACGGAAATTCCGGGGCATCCATCATGGTCTTCGGTTTCGACTTGTACGAGAGAGGCTTGACTTCGCGTACCATTACGGTATACCGGAAATCGGAATCCGGAACTCGGGGCGGTGGCGGGCGAAAAATTTGTGAAGCCTGCCCTTTTTGATATTTCTCCCTTAGGGGCTCGCATGGAAGTTCCGAGTTCCCAGAGTTCCATCAGATGGCAGGAATTAAAATCAGGTAAATGCAGCATCCTTGAAACTCTTGAAATCGTGATTATCGTGAGTTTCGTGACTATCTGGAGGGGGCGTGACAACATCGGAAGGCCGCCATTTTGAGGTTAGTTCCATTTGTCGCCTTTTGAGAGACCAAAATAAAGATAAACAGTAATAAAATTATTATATGAGATGATTGGTTTATGATAAAGGTTAATTGATATACGTAGAATCTTCCTTGAGCCCTGTTTGAACTTTGGCATTTGAATCTTTTCAACTATAGAGATAGATCACTATTTAACGAATAGGATTTTTGGCTATGGCATCTGGTCAGGAAATGAGATTTAAAATATTTTCTTGGGAACGCAAATTTCAGTGAATTATTTTCCGGACAAAATATGTCTCACATCAATGATATAATAATGATATAATATAGAAAATAATTGGACAGTACGATTTTCTAAAGTGTTTAAACCATGGAGGAAATCATGATGAACAAAGGCTTTGAATTTATTGCTCATACCACTAATGATGGCAATAAACCACAGACATTGCGGGATCATCTGATTCATGTTTCCCAATTGGCAGGAAAATTTGGTGAACCTTTAGGTTTGAAAGAAGAAGCCGCTCTGATTGGCTTTTATCATGATATTGGTAAATACTCGGATGAATTTCAAAAATATATCAAGGGAGAAAGGACTGCAAAAGTAGACCATTCAACGGCAGGAGCCCAGCTTTTTGATCGTGAAAAAAAGAGCTTGAGACTCCTTTCTTTGATTGGCGCTTTTTGCATTGCCGGACATCATGCTGGAATTCCTGACTGGGGGGGAAAGGGGGATTTATCCGGAATTAATCGCACTTTACAGGCCAGATTGAAGAAGAAAGTTCCTGATTATCAAAACTATATGAAAGAAATGGATGATCCCCAGGGAGTATCGTTCCTGCCCGATGAAGATATTCGAAGGGATCCGGTCAAGATGTCACTTCTCATTCGTATGATTTTTTCCTGTCTTGTAGATGCAGATTTTCTGGATACGGAAAATTTCATGAATCACGGAAAAATTCTTCGGGGGCATTTTGATGATATATCCTATTTATGGGAAGTTTTCCAAAAAGCATTGAAGAATAAAGGATTTTTTGATCCACAAACCCCAATAAATAGAAAAAGAACCGATATTATAAGAAGGTGCATAGAATCAGCTGACTTGGACGATAAAATTTATTCTTTGACAGTGCCAACCGGAGGCGGAAAGACCTTGTCTTCCCTTGCCTTTGCCCTACGCCATGCAGCAATCAAAGGAAAGCAAAGAATTATTTATGTAATTCCATACACATCTATTATTGAGCAGACTGCTGACGTATTTCGTGAATTTCTTCCAAAGCAGGATATTATTGAAGCCCACAGCCAGGCAGAATATGATGACTCTGATGAAAGCATGGAAAAGCGGAGATTGGCTGCGGAGAACTGGGATGCACCAGTAATCGTGACGACGAATGTTCAGTTCTTTGAATCACTTTTCTCGAATAGAACTTCAAAATGCAGAAAGCTGCATAATATAGGAAACAGTGTCATTGTATTTGATGAAGCGCAAATGTTTCCAGCCAACTTTATGAAACCGGTAATGAAGGCTTTGCAGGGGCTGTCAGATGATTGGAATTGTACACTCCTGCTGTGCAGTGCAACCCAGCCTCCTTTAGGACAGTTTCTGGAAGAAAAGCCCCATGAAATCATGAATCGTATTGACGAAATGTACCGATTCTTCAGAAGAGTACAATATAAAAATGAAGGCCTTCTGGAATATGCTGATATCGCCGATGCAATGTCAGCAAAAGACCAGATACTTTGCGTATGTACCACGAAAGATGAAGCAGAGAAAATCTTTGACTCATTGAATGGCAAAATTAATGCGTCTGAAGGACTGTACTATCTGTCTACTCAGCTTTGTCCGATTCATCGAAAACATGTGATTTCTCGTATAAAAGCAGATTTGAAAGCAGGAAGAAAATGCAGGGTAGTATCTACCTCAGTTATTTCAGTAGGCGTAGATATTGATTTTCCTTCTGTATATCTTGAAATGACAGGTTTGGACAGTATCATTCAAGGGGCCGGCCGTTGTAACAGAAATGGAAAACATACCTGGAAAGAAAGTATTGCTCATGTTTTCACCACTGAAAAAAATCAAAAGTCCCATTTCATGCAGCAGGAGAAACAGGCTGCCGAAATAGCGGAGAAAATTCACGCGGATATTTCATCGCCTCAAGCAATCAGTACTTACTTCCGTGAACTCTATAATGCTAAAGAAGCTATACTAGATAAAAAAGATATCATAGGTCTTTCTTCAAATCTTGCATTTGAAACAATTGGAAAAGAGATGAAACTGATTGAAGATTTTACGAAATCAGTTTTTATTCCGTGGAATGAGGAGGCGAAACAGCTGGAATTAGAACTCAGGCAGGGAATTCGGACCAGAGAACTCATGAGGGAAGCATCTCTCTATATGATTAATGTTCAGAGCAGTGCGAAAAGTCAGGCTCCCGGCCTTTATGAACAACTTAGGGATGATGGTTTTATAGAGCCATTAGATGAAGAAATGGCTATTCTCACAGAACCAGCCTGGAACCAGGGCATATATGACAAAATAAAAGGATTGACCTATACCCACAATGAGGGAATGGGCGTTATGTTATAAAGAAAGGAGATATTTCATGGCATTTGGAACACGAATAGAATGCTGGGGCCGATATGCATGCTTTACCAGACCGGAAATGAAAGTAGAAAGAGTCACCTATGATATGATGACCCCGTCTGCCGCCCGAGGTCTGGTAGAGGCGATTTTCTGGCATCCGGGACTTCGATATGTAGTGGATGAAATCGATTTGTTGGCGCCGATTAAAACCACCAATATCAGAAGAAATGAGGTCAAATCAAAAATTCTGGCATCATCGGTTATGAAAACTGCACAGACAGGAGAGCCGATAGCTCTGTATACATCAGGAGATATAGTGCAGAGAGCAGCCTTGGTCTTACAGGATGTTCACTACTGCATAACGGTCCATTTCGAAATGACTGATAAGGCATCCCCGCAGGATAACCCTGGAAAATTTACAGAAATGCTCAGAAGGCGGGCAAGAAAAGGCCAATGCTATCATCAGCCCTATTTTGGGACACGTGAATTTCCTGCTGCCTTCAGGCTGGTAGAAGATAATGAAACAATCAATCCTTATCCGGAAACTAGAGACCTGGGGTATATGCTCTATGATATGGATTATAAAGATCCGGCCCATATAACACCCTCCTTCTTCCATGCGAAACTGGATAAAGGGGTCATGGATTTAAGGAATTGTGAGGTGCACAAATGATACTACAGGCACTTGTACACCTTTATGAAGAACTTAAAAATCAGGGGGAAATAGAATCCCCGGGCTGGGGAAAATCGAAAGTATCACATCGTTTAGTCATTGGAGATGATGGCAGGCTCATCGGCATTCTTTCTGCTAAAGTGAAAGTCACAAGAGGCAAAAAGGAAATAGAAATACCGCCAGAAATGAGTGTCCCTCAGCCCGTAAAGAGAAGCGTCGGTATAGCTCCTAATTTCTTATGCGATACGAATTCCTACATTCTTGGTATTGATAATAAAGGGAAAAAAGAAAGAACAAAGCGTTGCTTTGAAGCATCAAAAAAGCTTCATCATGAAATTCTGTCCTCTTGTCAGTCACCCGCGGCAAAAGCAGTTCTGGCTTTCTTCGATGCCTGGGATCCTGCAAAAGCGGCTGGAGATCCCATCATTGCTCCTCAACTTGATGATTTATATAAAGCTTCCAATTTCATCTTTGAATATGATGGAAAAGACGTATGTAAAGATCCGGAAGTCCAAAAAGCCTGGGAGCGTTATAGAGCTGGCAAGGATAAAGTTGGAAATAAGGTCAGAGGGCAGTGCCTCGTAACCGGAATAGAAGATCAGCCTATTGCCATACTTCATCCAAATCTTAAAGGTGTCCGAGATGCACAGAGCAGCGGGGCAGCTCTCGTTTCTTTCAATGCACCCTCTTTCGAATCCTATGGGCATAATAAGGGTCAGGGGCTGAATGCGCCGGTCAGTGAATATGCTGCTTTTGCCTATGGGGCAGCATTGAATCATCTCCTTGCAGAAAAGAAGCACGTCAAAGTTTTGGGAAATACGACCATTGTTTTCTGGGCTGAAAATGCTAAGCCTTTGTACATGGATGTATTCGACAGTTATGCCAATGGAGAAGACTGCGGCATCAGCAATGAGGATATTCACCGGGCCGTAAGTAACCTGGTCCAGGGAATTCCTGCAGATCTTAATGAAACCGAACTGAACCCGGAAGAACCTTTCTATATCCTTGGTCTGGCTCCCAATGTTGCCCGGGTAGCTGTACGATTCTTCATTCGGAATTCATTTGGCAAAGCCATGAAAAACGTCTGGGATCATCAGCAGCGGATGACTATCGAAGGACCGCCGGGCAAAAAGCTCTGGATTCCATTCTGGCAGCTGCTGGCAGAAACGGCCAATCATCATTCCAGCGATTCCGCCGCTTCCCCTGTCATGGCCGGTATGCTCATGAAAGCAGTATTCAATGGACAACCTTATCCCGAAACCACTTATCAGAATATACTGCTTAGAATATTCTCGGACCGTGACGAAAAAAACAAGAAGGGGACTACTACATATCGAAAAATCGGCTACATTAAGGCTGGATTTATCAAAGCTTATCTGTTAAGAAACCACAGTAAGAGATGGGAGGGTCAATTACAAATGAAAGTGAACGAAAACTGTAAGGAAATTTCCTATATTCTCGGGAGGCTGTTCTCTGTTCTCGAGAGTATCCAGAAAGAAGCGAACCCGGGTATATCATCCACCATTAAAGATCGATATTTCAATGCTGCCTGCTCCACACCGGCAGTCACCTATCCGGTTCTCCTCAAACTGGCCAATGCCCATTTAAAGAAAATCAAAAACGAAGCATTCAGGATTAACGATTCGAAAAAAGTGCAGGCACTCATGGCAGAGATTCCCATGCCGGAGAGTGGAAATCCATTTCCAAAGAGACTTTCCCTGGAAGAACAGGGCGCATTCATTTTAGGTTATTATCAGGAAACACAGGCAAGATATTCCAAGAAGGAGGAAGCTTAACATGGCAGACGTAATTTCCAACAAATATGATTTCATTGTTCTTTTCGACGTAATGAACGGCAATCCCAATGGGGATCCCGATGCAGGGAATATGCCGAGAGTCGATGCAGAAACCGGACTTGGCATCGTTACCGATGTCTGCCTGAAGAGAAAAATCAGAAACTATGTGACTGCGTGGGCAGAAGCAACCGGGAATGAAAACGGTCATCGCATTTACATCCAGGAAAAAGTGCCGCTCAATCTGAATGATCAGGAAGCTCTTGAATACACCGGAGCCAAAGATATGAAAGAGGCCAAGAAAAAAGATAAGGATATTGATACTAAAATCTGCAAGTATATGTGCCAGAATTTCTATGATATCCGTACTTTTGGTGCAGTCATGACCACTTTCATGACTGGCGCATTGAATTGCGGACAGGTCAGAGGCCCGGTGCAGCTTGGATTTGCCCGCTCTATTGACGAAGTGCTGCCGCAGGAAATTACTATTACCCGTGTCGCAATAACGACTGAAAAAGATGCTGAGAATAAACGGAATGAAATGGGAAGGAAATACATTATTCCTTATGGCCTGTATCAGGTGGAAGGCTATGTATCTGCCAATCTGGCAAAAAAGACAGGATTCACTGAAAATGACCTTGAACTTCTCTGGAAAGCAATCATTAACATGTTTGAAGATGACCATTCCGCTGCTAGAGGCAATATGGCAGTAAGAAAACTCATTGTATTCAAACATGACAGCCTTCTGGGCAATGCTCCATCCTATAAACTCTTTGATCTTTTAAACGTTCACAAAAAAGAAGGTGTCGAAGTACCGAGAGCTTACAGCGACTATGAAGTGACTATCGATGAAAAGAATCTCCCTGAAGGTGTTCATATCGAGCAGAAAATCTGATGTATGATGAAGAAGATTATCTGATGATTTCCGGAATCCAGCACTTCGCTTTCTGCCGTCGGCAATGGGCCCTGATTCATATTGATCAGGAATGGGATGAAAACCGGTTGACGGCGGAAGGCGAGCTGATTCATAAAAACGCTCACAATACTGATTTTTCCGAAACGAGAAATGGGGTATTAACCATCAGAGGGCTGAGAGTATCATCGCCGACGCTGGGGATGTCCGGACAATGCGACGTAGTAGAATTTATTCGTGATGAAAGTGGTCATGGAGCGATTCTTCAAGGCCATCGGGGCACCTGGCTTGTCAGGCCCATCGAATATAAACGAGGAAAAGATAAATCGGATGATTCTGATGAGCTTCAGCTTTGTTTGGAGGCTATGTGCCTTGAAGAAATGCTTTCCTGCCATATCCCGGAAGGAGATATATTCTATCATGAAATCAGAAGAAGGCGTGCCGTTCTCTTGACAGAGGAACTCAGGGAAAAGGTGAAAAAAGCAGCTGCAGAAATGCATTCTATTTATCAAAAGCACTTCATACCCAAAGTAAAAAAGAATAAACGTTGTCAGTCCTGCTCTCTGAAAGATATCTGTCTGCCAAAATTAATGACCATGACGAACGTCTCCGATTATTACAACCGTATTCGGGAGGATAAATCTTGAAGAAACTTCTGAACACACTATATATCCTTTCAGAAGATATTTACCTCTCTCTGGAAAATGCGAACATTCTGGCCTGGAAAGGCAAGAATGTCGTACAGAAAATTCCATTGATTAATCTGGAGAATATTATTTCCTTCAGCAGAAGCGGTGCCAGCCCTCAACTGATGGGTGCCTGCGCGGAAAGGCACATCGGTTTATGTTTCCTCACTCCAGAGGGACGATTCCTGGCCAGGGTGAATGGGAAAAGTAATGGAAACGTCTTTCTGCGGAAAGAGCAATATCGTATATCGGATGATGAAAATAAATCCGCTTCGATTGCTGCCTGCATGATTGCCGGGAAAATCTACAATGAAAGAGTCGTTCTTCGAAGGACAATGAGAGATCATCCTTTATCCATAGATAAGAAATCTTTCGACGCAGCAACCGACATACTGAAGCAGTCTGCCATTGATGCGCTGGATGCGGATTCATTGGAAACCATTCGGGGAATCGAAGGAAATGCCGCCCAGGTTTATTTCTCCCTTTTTGAGCAAATGATACTGGTCGACAAGAAACATTTCTTCTTCAACGGGAGAAATAAGAGACCTCCTCTTGATCGGACCAATGCCCTTCTTTCCTTTGCATATACGATCCTTGCCCATGACTGTGCCAATGCCCTGGAGGCAGTGGGGCTGGATTCCTATGTCGGATTCCTTCACAGAGATCGTCCCGGAAGAATATCTCTGGCATTGGATCTGATGGAAGAACTCAGAAGCCCTGCAGCAGATCGGTTTGTCCTGACTTTGATTAATAATCGTATTATGAATGCGAAAGATTTCAAAATCAGTGAAAATGGTGCAGTACTGCTTAATGATGATGGACGCAAGAAATTCCTGAGTCAATGGCAGGAAAAGAAAAAGGAACAGATTCAGCATCCCTTCCTGAAAGAAAAAATAGCGAGAGGACTGATCCCCTATGTGCAGGCCATGCTTCTGGCCAGGTATATTAGGAATGATCTGGATCGGTATCCCGCTTTCCTGGGGCAATGATTATGCTGATACTCATAACTTATGACGTAAATACAGAAACCGCTGCCGGCAGGAAAAGGCTCAGGAAAGTAGCAAAGTGCTGTGAATCTTATGGCCGGAGAGTCCAAAACTCGGTTTTTGAATGTTCCCTGAATGAAGCACAGCTTGTTACCGTTCAAGGTCAGCTTAAGGAGCTGATTGATATGGATAGTGACAGCCTCAGATTCTATAATTTGGGAAATCATTTTCATGGGAAAATCATCCATCTTGGCATCAAGAAAGTGGAAGCACCGGATGATACCCTGATACTCTGATGCGAACCATAAGCTCACATCAGAAAAAGCCTCGAATTTATCGATAAAATGAGGCTAAAAAATGGAAAAGATTGAGGTTCGCAGAATCATATATGATTTTAGCGATAATTACTAAATTTTTTCCATGTACAGTCGCACCCCACGAGGGTGCGTGGATTGAAATTTCTACATTGTCTACTAATTTCTTTTCTTTAACGTCGCACCCCACGAGGGTGCGTGGATTGAAATTTTACTCCTAATAGTGATTTTACAATTACTGCCAATGGTCGCACCCCACGAGGGTGCGTGGATTGAAATATTCCATCAACCTTACCTAAACCTGCAACTGTCAGTCGCACCCCACGAGGGTGCGTGGATTGAAATATCCCCAACCATCTCTGCGATTGATGGGTCCATGGTCGCACCCCACGAGGGTGCGTGGATTGAAATACCGCGACCAACGCTTGATGACTGAATGAAAGGGGTCGCACCCCACGAGGGTGCGTGGATTGAAATTGCTTCCATGTGCTATTCCATCCAAAGCCTTTGAGTCGCACCCCACGAGGGTGCGTGGATTGAAATAATAAAATTAATAACATTACTGAATTTAAAGCCGTCGCACCCCACGAGGGTGCGTGGATTGAAATAATCTCCTCATTACTGAAGAACCGGGGCGAGAAGGTCGCACCCCACGAGGGTGCGTGGATTGAAATTGAAGTACAATAAGGCTTTACCAGTAACCCCTGCCGGTCGCACCCCACGAGGGTGCGTGGATTGAAATTTCGATAAGGTTGCGGACGTCGAAGCGGATGTTCGTCGCACCCCACGAGGGTGCGTGGATTGAAATTCTGTGATCCTGATGCGGAAGACATCGAGGGTAAGTCGCACCCCACGAGGGTGCGTGGATTGAAATAAGCTCTAACGTCACCAAAGTCACCACAGAGAACAGTCGCACCCCACGAGGGTGCGTGGATTGAAATAAGCTCTTCAAAGAAAGCGTGCGGGCCGGTACTCGTCGCACCCCACGAGGGTGCGTGGATTGAAATCTGTCGATAATGTCACAATGACCGATTTATCCGATGTCGCACCCCACGAGGGTGCGTGGATTGAAATCACCTTCTGCCCGTAGTCATCCTCGTCGAACAGGGTCGCACCCCACGAGGGTGCGTGGATTGAAATGTGGTCCACGCCGTCTTTATCTCTCAGCCTGTAGGTCGCACCCCACGAGGGTGCGTGGATTGAAATTGTACCTCCGGGTGCTGACGGTACACGATGTCAAGTCGCACCCCACGAGGGTGCGTGGATTGAAATCATTATTTATTTACCTCCATCCATTCTTTCACAGTCGCACCCCACGAGGGTGCGTGGATTGAAATTTTTCCTTAACCGCATTAAACACTGAACCAATAAGTCGCACCCCACGAGGGTGCGTGGATTGAAATATCATCATTCCTTAATTTTTTTGTAAGTCTTGCGTCGCACCCCACGAGGGTGCGTGGATTGAAATCACTCCGTCCCATGTGAGTCCTTCCAGGTAATTTGTCGCACCCCACGAGGGTGCGTGGATTGAAATGTCCCCGATGGCATCGGGGTCGGAAATTTTGGAGTCGCACCCCACGAGGGTGCGTGGATTGAAATCTGATGTTGGCCACCGGGGATTTCCCCCAGGCGTGTCGCACCCCACGAGGGTGCGTGGATTGAAATTTTAATTTTCGGGTCTGCTTTAGCAGCTACCCTAGTCGCACCCCACGAGGGTGCGTGGATTGAAATTGCAGGAGCTGCGGCAGGACTTGCCATAATCGGCGGGTCGCACCCCACGAGGGTGCGTGGATTGAAATAATAAGCTCCTGGATTCGTTTAGAGCGTTCTGAGTCGCACCCCACGAGGGTGCGTGGATTGAAATATTAATGACAGATATTTTGAATCAATGGTGACAAAGTCGCACCCCACGAGGGTGCGTGGATTGAAATAATGGGGAAACACTCACGCCCACAGAGTTATCTGTGTCGCACCCCACGAGGGTGCGTGGATTGAAATGTTAACGTTGATGCAGTCTGTCAGTGTTGATAGGGTCGCACCCCACGAGGGTGCGTGGATTGAAATATACTGAACACGATCGGAGCGGATAAGGAGGATGGTCGCACCCCACGAGGGTGCGTGGATTGAAATTATCCATTTTGTCGCGAGGTCTATGACAATGAGTGTCGCACCCCACGAGGGTGCGTGGATTGAAATTATAATGCTGATTGTGAAAGAGTGGCGATAGAAAGTCGCACCCCACGAGGGTGCGTGGATTGAAATCGTGTTCACGGAAAGTGATACACTGTCAGTGATAGTCGCACCCCACGAGGGTGCGTGGATTGAAATTTATCAAACACAGTGTCCCCAGTAACATGAAGATGTCGCACCCCACGAGGGTGCGTGGATTGAAATCGGTGAGTATCCACTGAATCGCAACTGGAGGATTGTCGCACCCCACGAGGGTGCGTGGATTGAAATGCAATGCCGTAATCAAGGGTAAAATCACGGCTGAGTCGCACCCCACGAGGGTGCGTGGATTGAAATATCCATTTCCGTTGGCGCAAGAACGGCAAGCCGGACGTCGCACCCCACGAGGGTGCGTGGATTGAAATCTGTTAGGGTAACGCAAGTCATGGCAGGAAGCGGTGTCGCACCCCACGAGGGTGCGTGGATTGAAATAAGCAAAGCCATGAAAACCCAGTTTTGTGGGAAGGTCGCACCCCACGAGGGTGCGTGGATTGAAATTGGATTATTACCCTGACAATAGACTTGCAGGATGGCAGTCGCACCCCACGAGGGTGCGTGGATTGAAATTCCACCGTACAGGGCAAGGAAGCCATAGAACAGCTGGTCGCACCCCACGAGGGTGCGTGGATTGAAATCACGAATTAAGAGCTCTTGCTCCACCAACATTA
>Ga0256406_1006411_pt1 | contig 11836 bp, 6 predicted proteins | sample RumenRJG_03DNA_FD_185986 | JGI IMG/M metagenome (GOLD analysis project Ga0256406, IMG submission 185986) | Bovine rumen microbial communities from Lethbridge, Alberta, Canada - RJG_03 | ecosystem: Host-associated > Mammals > Digestive system > Stomach > Rumen | place: Canada: Alberta | collected...
CAACTGGGCCGTGGCGGATCAGAGTTCCCACACGCGTGTGGCACTCCGCACGACACGCTACACCGTCCACACCGACGCCGTCATCAAGTGGCCGGAAGCAGTAGTAGCCAACTTCGAAGGCGAAGGCACCAAGGCTTCACCTTATTTAATAAAGACCTATTCCGACCTTGAGGCTCTAGCTGAAAGCGTAGAGTCGGGCAACACCTATCAGGGCAAATACCTGAAGCTGAACGCCGACATCGATCTCTCGGCTGTACAGGGCTATCTGCCCATCGGCAACCATACGAACCAGTTCCTCGGTACCTTCGACGGTGGCGGCAAGACCCTCAGTGGTCTGAACATCGTCAACCGCGGCGGCAACTACTACGGCCTCTTCGGTTCGCTGGGCGAAGGCTCAGCTGTAAAAGACATCACCATCAAGAACTTCACCATCAAGGGCTCGGGCAGCTACGCAGGCACTCTGGCCGGTGAGAGCTATGCTTCCATCGACGGTGTGAAAGTAAGCGGAACTACGCTGACCATCACGGGAGCCTATGTCGGTGGACTCACAGGCATGTCGTTTGGCTCTGTGAACAACTCCTACTATGAAGGCAACATCAGTGCCTATGGCTCTGTGGGCGGTCTCTGCGGTTACTCCTACGGACCAGTGAAGAACTGCCACGTCACGGGTATCGTCAGAATGCCGGGCACTGTGAACGCTTCGGCAAACAACGACATCGGCGGACTGGTAGCCATTGCTTCCCGACGCGCAGGCAACGACTCCACATGGACCAACAACTACTTCAGCGGAGCCATCCTCGACGAAACGGGCTACTCTTCTGCCGGCGGACTTACGGCCTTCGCCTATGACATAGCCGTAAGCAAGTGCTTCAACACGGGTATGATTTCAACATCAAGGCTCAACGGTACTGACGACAGGGCTACGGGTGGTCTCTGTGGCAACATCCTGCACTCCACTTTCACTGACTGCTACAATGCAGGCACCATCCTCAAGAGCGGAACGAGCGACAAGGTGGGTGGTCTGGCAGGCAATCTCTCAATGATGATGAGTAGTGTAGATGGCCCAATTAACCTGAGCCACTTCACGAACTGCTACAACTCCGGAAGCCTCTACTACTCGCCATCAGTAGAAAACAACCACGCCGGTGTCTGGGGTACTGAGACCGTCATGGACGGCTATCATCCAGGAGAGCACTTTTTAACGAACTGCTACAACGACAAGGTGTCCACAGCCCTGAAAGACTCTCTCTTTGGCAAGACAACCTCTGAACTCACCGACGGCACACTGCCCGAGGGCTTCAGCAGCGAAACATGGCAGGCTCAGAAGAATTGCTACCCTGTGTTGAAAGCTCTGGCTTCAACAACAGCCTCAAAGGTGAGCGCCGCCAACATTATGTTCAAGAATGAAGAGACACCGAACAAGTTCAAGCACACAGCAGGCATCCACTATGACAGCAGCCTCAAAGCTCGCATCCTCGATTCCGAGAAGGGGTATGTCACTGAGGACAACAACATGAAGGTGAGTGCCGACTCCATCTACGTGAAGAGCAACTACGCCACGGAGATGTTCACCATCGGTACTACCGACAACTTGCAAATGCGCGTCTACCGTCTCGCCATCGTGCCTCAGGTGTTCGAGGGCGAAGGTACCAAGGCCTCGCCTTACCTCATCCGTAACAAGGAGGACTTCAAGAAGCTCAACGAGGCCGTCTATGTCTACGCACAGCCTCACGAGGGCGACTACTTCCTCATGACTAACGACATCGACTTCGAGCGCGCCAACGACTTCCACGGTGTAGGCTACGGCGAGAACGCCCGTACGACACTGCGCGAGTTCGACGGCGACTTCAACGGTGGCGGCCATCGCATCAAAGGCCTCTATGTGAAGTCCTACGCTTTCGACGCTCAGGGCAAGACCGTGACCGACTCGCTCTACAACTATGGAGCTCTCTTCCGCATCTTGGGCAAGTATGGCAGCATCCACGACCTCGTCATCGACAAGGACAACGACTTCTATATCTACTCTCACGGAGGTGCCGTTGCAGGCTACGTCATGGGTAAGGTATACAATGTGAAGAACTATGCCAACATCTATGGCTACGATGACTTCATCGGTGGCCTCACGGGTACCGTGGGAGAGTATGGGCAGGTGAGCAACTGCTACAACGCAGGAAAAGTCTACTACAGCTCCAACAACGGCGGCGGTATCGCCGGCAACAACTTAGGTCTCATCGAGAAGAGTCAGAACGACGGCGACGTGACAGGCAGCAAGTATGAATATGGCACCCAGATATCCGTACACCGTGCCGCCGGTGGTATCGCGGGTATCAACCAGGGTATCATCAACGACTGTGTCAACACAGCCACTGTCACGGCCAGCACTCGCACGGGCGGTATCGCAGGCTACTCCTACCTGGGTACGGCCAACCGCAATCTGAGCACGGGTATCGTTATCCAGACAACCAACGAGACCAGCGAAGGCGGTCTTGTCGGTGAGGAGTCGACGACAGGCTGCATCTACAGCGGCAACGTCTACGATGCTTCCATCAACATCAAGGGCAGTGTCATGGGGGCCCGCAAGGACGGCTGCACCGGCGTCTCCACAGCATCACTTGTCAGCGGAACACTTCCCGAAGGTCTCACCGACTCGCTCTTCGCTACTGAAGCTGGCAGCTATCCAGTGCTAAAGGCTTTCGCCAACGAAGAGGCTACAAAGGCTCTGCGAAAGATGTACGCCAAGTTTGCCGACAACACAGAGCGCACCGACATTCAGAAGCCGGTGGAGCTCTCACAGGCCGACGGACTCCAGTGGGCCCTTACCACAGGCAAGAACTACACGATAGCCAACAGCACGCTGTCGCTGACAAGCATCTCTGACGACGATGTTGCCTCCGACACGCTGACGGCAACACTCGGCAGCGCTTACAAGAAGGTGCTCTACATCGCCTCCATACCGAAGATTCTGCCCGGACAGGGCACCAAGGATGCTCCCTTCGAAATCAAGACCAAGGACGACCTGAACAAGGTGGCCGACTTCATTGACAAGACGGGAACAACCTTCAAGGGCTATTACTTCAAGGTGATGAACGACATCGACTATGCATCAGACTCTCTGCACGTGTTCTCGATGGGCAGCAATGCCTTCAACGCTGACTTCGACGGTAACGGTAAGACTATCAGCGGGTACCAGTACTCCAACACCACGTCCAAACTGGGCCGCTACGTGGGCTTCTTCGGTTCGATAGGTGTCGACGGATACGTTCACGACCTGACGCTCAACGGCAAGATAAATATCAACAGCTACGGCGGCGGATTCGTGGGCAAACTCTACGGTAAGCTCTACAATGTGGTCAACAAGGGCACCATCACCACCAGCAGCTCCACAGCCTATGTGGCAGGCATCGCAGGCGACGTGCTCGCTGGTTCCGTCATCGACCACGCCAAGAACGAGGCCAATATGAAATTCACGGGTACCTACTGTGCTGGTATCGCTGCAAGAATGTACGAAGGCTCGACGGTGAAGAACTGCGTCAATGAGGGCGAACTCAGTACGAGCAAGGCTACCATGGCCGGTATAACAGCCTACATGATGACCGGAGGCACCGTGGACAGCTGCTCCAACAGTGCAAAGCTCACGAGCACATCGTCAAGCGTAGCCGGCATCGTAGCCTCTGTGGCTGCCCATCCTTACAGCATCACGAACTGCTCCAATACGGGCGACCTCACGGCTTCATCGTCTGTTGCAGGTATTGTCACAACAATTACTGCCAAGGCGGAGGGCCTGCTGAAGAACTGCTTCAACACAGCTTCCATTACGGGCAAGTCGAGTGTGGCCGGTGTGGCCTGCGAGATTGGTGCCGGCACCACCATCTCCTACTGCTACAACACGGGCAGCGTCACAGCTACAAACGGTGGCTATGCCGGTGGAGTGATAGCTAAGCTGAATGCCGGATTCGGCACGACCGCTACTACCTATCACACGGCCGCAGACCACCTCTACAACACGGGAGACGTGAGTTCAACAAAGGGCAGCACAGGCGGTGTCTTCGGCGACATCTCCGGCGACGACGGTGTGCCTCATATCACCGACAGCTACAATCTCGGAACTGTGCTTAGCAGCTACACTTCCTCGAGTGTCACCGACGTGGCCGGATTTGCCGGAAGCACCGACGGCATCATAGAGCGTTGCTGGAATGCAGGCGACGTCTCGTGCGAAGGCTTCGGAGCAGCCGGCTTCGCCAGCATTGGCGGTCCAGTAGTCACAGACTGCTTCAACGTGGGCAACGTGGAGGCTAACGCCACTAAGAAGACCAGCAAGTCGCTCGGTACCGCAGGAGGAATGTGGGGCTACGGACGTGCTGTACTCAATAGTTGCTACAACATGGGCAACGTGACCGGACCCAGCATGGTGGGTGGCATCGAAGGCGCTGCTTTCAGCGAGTCGGGATTCACCAACTGCTACAACGCCGGACTCGTCACTGCTACGACCGACGATTCCAAGGCTTCGAACCTTACTTGGATTTCGGATATCGAGGATCTCGACACAATTGCCAACAACTTCTTCGACATGAGCGTCAACAAGGAGTTCGAAATCGACAGTCGCATCGGCATGAAGGGCCTCACTACAGCCCAGCTGTACAATGCAACGGCTCTCGGCGACCACTACGCCTACAACCGTGCCGCCTATCCTGTGCTGAAGAGCATTGAGGAGAAGGCCGTAATGAACTTCTTCGCTGCCGACACGCTCTTTGCTGAAGGCGACGATGCAAGTCACGTCACAAAGCCTTTCTACGTGGGTAATCTCGACAGCGTCAGCTGGACATCCTCACCCAACATCACTATCGCCGACGGTGTTGCCAGCGGTACCGTAGGCAAGGGATGGGTGAAGAAGACCACGACCTTCAAGGGTATGACCTACGAGAAGACCTACGAGGTGAACATCACAATGACTACTGGTATCAACGCTATAGAAACAGCTGACAACGGCGAACTCGACAAGACTAAGCCAATGTACAACGTCTCTGGCCAGCGCGTCAACTCTGACTATCGCGGCGTGGTCATCCAGAAAGGAAAGAAGTTCATCCTCAAGTAATCTTCTACCGAAAGGGGAAAGGCATTATCGCTGAACATTCAAGGCCGGCTGTCCGTCATCGGGCAACCGGCCTTTCCTGTTCCATTCAACAGACATCAGACCTACTTTGAATTTATCTATACGCATGCGTCTGAAGTTATGCAGCCTATCTGCTACACTCAAAACCGTCACAGACAGCTTCTTCGTCTCGCTTCTATCATCATTGCAAGTGCGGGGAAGTATAGGGATTTCCCTATGTTAATATAGGAAAAAACCACAATCATGACAGATATTTTGTGCTATCTTTGCGTGAAGTTTTAAAGGGAACGATTATGAGAAAAGGGTTAGTTATAGCAGTCAGCACAGCGATGTTGCTGAGCAGCTGCGGGACTTACGAAGGTTCCGGAGCCTATGCAGGTGCCACGTTGGGCTCCATCTTAGGTTCTGCCATAGGCGGTCTCAGTGACGGTCCCCGTGGCTCCGACCTCGGCACGCTTATCGGTACGGTGGGTGGTGCGGCTGTAGGTGCTGCCATAGGTGCCAAAACCGACCAGCAGAGAGCCGAGGACCTGCAACAATACCAGCACGACAAGGCCGAGCGCGCTGCCGCAAGGGCACGCCGCCAGCAAAGCTATCAGCCGCAAGAGAATTCAGGCCAACAGTACAACGCCCAGCCTCAGAGCAACAACAACAGCACCACTGATTACAGCGAGGAAGGCAAAGAGCAGAGCGGGTTCGATGCTACCAACAGCGGCGACGACCGCATCTATGACTTCAGCAGCTCTGACTACACCGGCAACTACAGCGCACAGAAGCCCTCTGTAACCATGCCAGCCAACTCAAGTGTGAGCCGCATTGCAGGGCACCTCACCTACTCGCCTGCTATAGAAGTGAGGAACGCACGCTTCGTGGACGACAACGAGAATGGCACCATTGAGCGAGGAGAGCTCTGCAAGATTATCTTCGAGGTGATGAACCAAAGTAATACCACCGTACGCGATGTCATACCCAATGTCGTGGAGACGACGGGCAACCGTCACATCTACATCTCACCGAGCATACACGTGGAAGAGATAGAGCCGGGAAAAGGTATCCGCTACACCGCAATGGTGAAGGCCGACAACCGTTTAGGCAATGGCAAAGTGAAGTTCTGCGTAAGCGTCCTTCAAGGAAACAACGAAATCTCAAAGGTGTCGGAATTCAATATTCCAACGCACAAATAACATCTGCTGAAACCTGCATACCCTGAGGTATGTGGGCTTCAGTATTTTCTATACCGACAGTCCGTAGCTGTCACTTAAACAAATCTTCGCTCCAATTCTTTATTCTACTGAAGATGCGGCTGATATTGTTCTCAGCCGGCTCGTTCTTGTTAGTCTGGCGCTTCGATTTCACCGGGCTCTTCTGCGGAGCATGGGCAGCACTCTTATGTTGGGCACGCACTTTCGGCTTTGACTGTCTGATGTTCGAAGCATCGGCATCCGAATCATCCGACTTGTCGCCGCCAAGGTCTTTCCACTTGTCAATGTAGCTATAGCCCGCTTCAGTAACCTCAAAGTCCATCTCCGGAAGTTCTATACGCTGGTTCATTGACGCCGGAATCTCAGCCATGCCCACCGGTTCAACCTCTACAATGGCCACGCCGTGTCCAAGGATACCCAATCTTTCAGCCGCGCTCCAAGAGAGGTCAATGATGCGCCCCCGGGCAAAAGGCCCGCGGTCAGTGACGCGCACCACCACCTCATTGCCATTGGCCGGATTCGTCACCCTAAGAAGAGTGCCGAAAGGATAAGTGCGATGTGCACAAGTGAGACTGTCGTGATGGATTCTCTCACCACTGGCAGAACGTGCTCCAGTGGCTCGTTTAGAATAAAACGTAGCTTTTCCTCTCTGCACTTGAGCGTGCAGAGGGGAAACAGCCATTAATGCGAAGAAAATTAATACTAAGTTTTTTCTCTTATATTTCATCTGTTAAATTTAGACGATACCTTGGGCCATCATCGCGTTGGCCACCTTCATGAAGCCAGCGATATTGGCACCTTTGACGTAGTCGACGTAGCCGTCGGCCTGTCTGCCGTACTTGACACACTGCTCGTGGATAGAGTGCATGATGAAGTGCAGCTTCTCATCGACCTCGTCCTTGCTCCAGTGGAGCCTCATGGAGTTCTGCGTCATCTCCAGACCCGATGTGGCCACGCCACCGGCGTTGACGGCCTTACCCGGTGCGAAGAGCTGATGAGCCATTACGAACTTCTCCACAGCCTCTGCCGTGCAGCCCATGTTGCTCACCTCAGCCACACAGAGCGGGCGGTTGGCAAGTATCATGTCAGCATCCTCTCCGTTGAGCTCATTCTGCGTAGCACACGTAAGATAGATGTCGGCTTTCTGCTCCCACGGCTTGCGTCCGCTGATGAATTCAGAACCGGCAAACTTCTCTGCGTAAGGAGCACACACGTCGTTGCCACTCTCACGGAGCTCGAGCATATACTCGTTCTTCTCGCCTGAGATACCGGCCGGATCATAGATGTAACCATCAGGACCGCTGATAGTGATGACCTTCGCTCCGAGTTCGGTAGCCTTTTTCACTGCACCCCAAGCCACATTTCCGAAACCACTGAGAGCAACCGTCTTGCCCTTCATGTCGAGTCCGTGGGTGCGGAGCATCTCGTTGACAAAGTAGAGAGCACCATAGCCCGTGGCCTCCGGCCTGAGGATACTGCCACCCCACTCCATGCCCTTGCCGGTGATGACACCGCCATGGAACTGACTCGTGAGCTTCTTGTACTGTCCGAAGAGGAAGCCTATCTCACGGCCTCCCACACCGATATCACCGGCGGGAATGTCCTCATCGGGCCCAATATATTTGTAGAGTTCGCTCATGAAAGCCTGGCAGAACCGCATTATCTCGGCATTGCTGCGACCACGCGGAGCAAAGTCCGAGCCACCCTTGGCCCCACCCATAGGAAGCGTGGTGAGCGCATTCTTAAAGGTCTGCTCGAAGCCAAGGAACTTCATGATGGACAAGTTCACCGACGGATGGAACCTCAGTCCACCCTTGTAGGGGCCAATGGCACTGTTGAACTGCACTCTGTAGCCGATGTTCACCTGCACCTCTCCCTTGTCGTCAACCCAAGGCACGCGGAACTCAATGACACGCTCAGGCTCGACGAGGCGCTCTATAATCTTAGCCTTCTCAAATTCGGGATGCTCGTTGTAGACATCGGCTATCGACAGCAGCACTTCCCTCACGGCTTGCAAATACTCCGATTCACCTGGATGCTTAGCCTCCAGGGCTTGCATAATCTTTTCAACTTCCATAGTAGATTTATTTAAAAGTTAGTGTTCTTAGCTATCATAGTGTCATTACGACGCGACAAATATAGTGTTTCTCCGCCCCTCTCGCAACTTTATCAGCTTAAATTAGTTTAAATGGGCTTACAAAAGAACACTTCACCCCCTCACAGAGGCTCTCGAAAGGCTCCGATTTCCCTCTACCGACCGACGCTTTAGTGGAAGGGAAGTCTGAATGATGAGTCAGCAAGTGCCTTAACCTGGGAGCAGACAGCCTTGAGTGGCACAGCATCTTTGGAGGATGCTTCTGAGCTGATTTATTATGCCACCGTGGAGTGTTTATTTCAAGCAGCCGATAAACACTGTGTTATAATCAAAACGATGAAGAAACAGAAAATAATCATCGACAGGCTTCGCTCTTTGGTGGCTCACCGTCATCGTCTTGCTCGAACCAAGCTTCGGCAAGCCGACGACGGAGCGCCACCCACCTTCGTTCCTCAGTCTTGCATTACAGCAAGAAAAACGCCGCTCGTTCCTCGCAAAAAAAACACCGTCGCATTAAGGTCCTAACGCAGGGTACATTTTGTTAGCCCATAGTTTGCAGCAGTCCGCAAGCGAAGATTGCCTAATGTGTGTCCACTGCATGGTGCGGCCCTCGTGGCCGTCCGAATCCTGCGGGCAAATACGAAATTCTTTCACTCCTACTTCATCCGATGGATTTCCTTCTATATTCGCTGGATGCGGACGGCCACGAGGACCGCGACCTGCAGTGGATATTTGAGGACAACTTCCAACCTACCTATCCAACGCTTTGAGTGATATGTTATCTTTGAAGATGTGGACAGGAAAGATTCTAAAATCGAGGGAGTGTGCAATGGAAAACTTTGATTTTTGATACGGAAAAAGGTGCGTTAAATAATGCTAACACTAACCGAATCCTTTACAAATGAAAATCTCGAAATAGAGAAAATCCGGGTGCTTCGAGAGCCTTTTTTGAGTACATTTCGCTCGAGATCGGACCTCGAGGGCCTCGTCGAAGTACCTCGAGAGCCTCGAGATAGGACTTCGAGCGGCTAAAAGCATATGTTTTACAAGGCCAAAATAGGGCTTTTTTGGGCCTTTTTAAGCGGTTTTGGGGGCTCCTAATAGACCTATAAAAACGTAAACACCTAACATCCAAGCAATTACAAATTCTCTCTATTTTTGCGTATTTGGGAGCAAAGTAAGTCTTGCTTCAAAATATGCCCGTATTTTGGCACTTTCGCGTTTCTTTTTCTTTACAAATTCCATAGCGACCTTTGATTTTTGATACGCTTTTTCGGGCCGAAGTCAAACAAGTGTGCAATGGTGTCACCGGCCAGCCCTCCCGAAAGAAAACCGGCATGCGGAGATTGAAAAAATGGATGGTTCTAATCTGCCAACGGACAAAACATACACTCACCGCTCAGTCAGCACATAGTCCTTACCCTTCGTCCTGACTTTGAGATTGCACGACTCACAGATAATTCTGAGCGACTCGTCCAAATTGTCCGTAGGCAAGACTCCATTAAACCTGTAGTTTCCGGCCAACCTACTTTCAAAGTCAACACCATAGGCCTCAGCAAGTTTCCGAAGTACATAGCCAAGAGGAGCATCATGGAACACCAATGACTTATGGAGCCAGTCGATTCTCACAGGGGCTTTCTCGACAGCTGTAACAGAGATAGTCCCTGTACGACGGTCGATGACAGCCTCATCACCCGTGGAGAGGGTCTTTTCCTGACGCGTCTTCAGAGCCATGACATGAAGTTTTCCCTTGTCCAGAATAACGGTTACCGTTGCCAGACCTCTACGGGCCTCAACGTTGAATTCAGTACCGAGCACCGACACTTCCGCATCGGAGACATCAACCACAAACGACTCATCCTCCCTGTGGTTCACCTTAAAATAGGCTTCCCCTTCGAGGCTCACGCTGCGCATTCCCTGATGAAAAGCTGCCGCACTGTATTCGAGCTTGCTGTTCTGGTTCAAGTCCACCACAGAGCCATCAGGCAGGTTGACCGACGCCCGCTGTCCCTCGCCCGTCACAAAGGTCAGGCTCCTCTCCATCTGACTGCTCATCTGGCGGTTTCTATCCAAGAGATAAAAAGTAGCGACCACGAATAAAGGCAGTAGCACAGCAGCCACTCGCAGAAGCCACAGCGGAAGTCTTGACCGAGAGGGGTTCTTTAGCTTCAAAGGCTCTGATGCAGCTATACGGGCATCAATACCCTGCTTCATCCTCAATAGTTGTTCGGCTGAAGGTGCGGGCACACCGTCGTTGTTATCCCACACCTTCCGCATCGCTGCCTCAAGTTCTTCTTGAGTAGACGTGGCAAAACAGGACTTCAACAAAGCGAGTTCCTCTGCCGTCAGCTGTCCTTTTATATATTTCTCTATCAGTTCGTACATAGTTTTCAACTATAATAAACAGGTGGTGGACTTCAGGATGCCCACAGAAGCAAGAAGAGGCCAAAAGCCAGCTCTTGACCATTCATCTGACCTCTGAGCTTCTTCAACGCCAAAGAGAGCTGATTTCTCACTGTCTGCTCGCTGAGGTCCATCCTCCGTGCAATCTCTTTGCTCGGCATATCCTCCATCTTCGCATACTGCACGATTTTCCTCTGTGTAGCCGGAAGCTTGTCCATCAACTCCACCATCCTTCGTGAGAACTCGTCGTATTCTACAGCATGTTCCGTGCGTCGGCTGTCTTCAACCTGCTCCTGTATTTCAAGATAGGTGATGTATCTCGGGTCGAGCATCCGCTTATGCCAGGCATTGATAACGAGCCGGTGCGAGATAGTGAAAATCAGATTGTTCAGGTTTGTATCCAGCCTCAACTTGCCACGGCTGTTCCACAGCCTGACAAAAGTATCCTGCACAATTTCCTCTGCATCTTCCGCTGTGCGGCTGAACTTGTAACAGTAGCTGTACAGTCGTGGTGCGTAGGAGGAGTAGATTTCGTTGAATGCTTCCTGCGAATCACTTTTCAGAGCAGCAATCATCTCGCGCTCATTCTTTGAATCTTCTGGCATCTCCATTCTGATATAATGCCACAAAGTTACACAAAAATCTTTCGGGAGCTAAATCTGAATAATAAAATCTCGTTACATTTTCAAGGCATCAGCCTTCTCCCCCTCTGTTTTCTTATGGGCACATGAGCATTCGGACTCTCCGCATATCAAGAACGCATGGCACTGCCTCTCCGGAAGCTCCTCACTCCGTATAAGCCCACCATACAGAAACAGACGAAGGGCAACATATAAGAGACATTCACGGCAGGCAACCACAGCACCCGTCCCAAATCGATAATCATTCCTTGGAGCGGAGGCATGATGGCTCCACCCACGATGGCCATCACGAGGAAGGCCGCACCCAACGACGCATCTTGCTGGTCGACATTCTCAAGGGCGATGCCGTAGATGGTGGGGAACATCAGCGACATGAAAGCACTGA
>Ga0256406_1006412_pt1 | contig 11834 bp, 11 predicted proteins | sample RumenRJG_03DNA_FD_185986 | JGI IMG/M metagenome (GOLD analysis project Ga0256406, IMG submission 185986) | Bovine rumen microbial communities from Lethbridge, Alberta, Canada - RJG_03 | ecosystem: Host-associated > Mammals > Digestive system > Stomach > Rumen | place: Canada: Alberta | collected...
ACATCCTGGTCCTCCCCTCCTGGGAGGAGCCTGCGGTGCCGGAGGCAATGCCTGCCCTCACCTTCCACATCGATCCCGGCACAGCCTTCGGCACCGGCATGCATGAGACGACACAGCTCTGCATCCGAAAGATCAGGGAGCACCTGACGGAAAAAACCAGGCTCCTGGATGTGGGTACCGGGAGCGGCATCCTCTCGATCCTCGCCCTGATGCTGGGCGCAGAATCAGCCGTCGGAACCGACCTGGATCCCATGGCAGAACCTGCCATTCAGGAGAACCTCGAAGCAAACGGCGTGGACCCCGCAAAGTTCCACCTGATCCTCGGAAACCTGATTGACGACAAAAAGACCCAGGATGAGGCGGGCTATGGCCGCTACGATATCGTCGTCGCCAACATCCTCCCGGATGTGCTGGTGCCCCTGATGCCTGCCCTGAAGAATGCAGCAGAGGACGGAGGCGTCATCATCACCTCTGGCATCGTCGCAGGCAGAGAGGGCGAGGTCGGGGATGCCATGAAAAAGCAGGGCCTTACCGTGCTGGAAACGGCAAGACAGGGCGAGTGGCGCTGTGTCGTCGGGAGAAAGATCTGAAGCATTGCGTCATGTGGGACAGGAGACCGAGCTCCTGTCCCTTTTTGGCGTACACGAAGGAAGAAACAGCGGACCGCGCTGCGGTCAGGAAGGAGAGAAATGCTGCACATCTTTGCAGACCCGGCTGACATGCAGGGGGACCTGCTCACGGTGAGAGGGCCCGAGGTCAACCACATGAAAAATGTCCTGCGGATGAAGCCGGGGGACGAGGTCAGCGTCTCCGACGGAAGGCAGGATAAGGACTTCCGGTATGTGATCACGGAATTTCAGGAGGATGCGGCCGTTCTGAACCTTGTCGGGGTGGAGGAGAAGGACACGGAGCTTCCCGTCCTGCCCTATCTCTTCCAGGGGCTTCCCAAGGGAGAGAAGATGGAGCTTGTGATCCAGAAGGCAGTGGAGCTCGGGGTGTATGAGATCATCCCGGTGTCCATGCGCCGGTGCGTTGCAAAGCTCGACGAAAAGCGGGCGGAGAAGAAGGCGGAGCGCTGGCAGAAGATCGCGGAGGCAGCGGCGATGCAGTCAAAGCGCAGGGTGATCCCGAGGATTCATATGCCGATGACCATGCAGGAGGCGATCCGCTACGCGCAGACCTGCGCCGATGTCCGGGTCCTTCCCTATGAGAACCAGCAGGACGACGGCAGCACGAAGGCACTCCTGGAAACGCTCCGGGAGCCCACACCGGACGGGAAAAAGAAGGGGGTTGCGGTCTTTATCGGTCCGGAGGGCGGCTTTGAGGAGGAAGAGGTGAAGGAGGCCAGGGAGGCCGGGATCCAGCCGATCTCCCTCGGAAAGCGGATCCTCCGGACGGAGACCGCGGGCCTCATGTTCCTGTCCTGGCTCACATACCTCCTTGAAATTTCATGAGGAATGAATTATGGTAGACTTCGTGTCCCTAAACCCGGCATGAAACGGGCAGAATGGGGACGCGGACAGGAATTTCGAGATCGGAGTTAGGAAACAGTTTCATGGCAAGAGAAATCTATCTGGACAATTCGGCAACGACCCGGTGCTTTCCGGAGGTGGTGGCCCTGATGGACCGGATCTACCTCGAGGAGTACGGAAACCCCTCGAGTCTTCACCACAAGGGCGTGGAGGCGGAGCGGGAGATCCGCAGCGCAAAGGAGATCCTGGCGGACATCTTAAAGTGCAGCCCCAGGAACCTGTACTTCACCTCCTGCGGCACAGAGTCTGACAACATCTCCCTGATCGGCGGTGCGCTCGCAAATCAGCGGGATGGAAAGCACATCATCACGACGAAGATCGAACACCCGGCGATCCTGGAGACCTGCAAATACCTCGCCTCCCAGGGCTTTGAGATCACGTACCTTCCGGTCGATGCGGACGGCCTCGTCTCCCCGGAGGATGTGAAAAATGCAGTCCGGGACGACACAATCCTGGTGTCCGTGATGCACACAAACAATGAGATCGGCGCTCTGGAGCCGATTGCCGAGATCGGAAAGGCCATCAAGGAGAAGAATCCGAAGACGCTGTTCCATGTGGATGCGGTGCAGGGCTTTGGCAAGAGCCTGATCCATCCGAAGCAGATGAAGATTGACCTCCTCTCCGCCTCCGGCCACAAGATCCACGCCCCGAAGGGCGTGGGCCTTCTCTACATCGGAGACGGCGTCAGGGTAAGGAACATCCTCTTTGGCGGCGGCCAGCAGAACGGCATGCGCAGCGGAACGGAAAACGTGGCGGGCATTGCCGGCATGGCCCTTGCGGCAAAGATGCTGTATGATCACCTGGATGAGGAGATGGACCGGCTCTATGAGATGAAGCAGCGCTTTATCGACCAGGCGACGAAGATCGACGGCGTGCACGTCAACGGGAAGACCGGGCGCGACAGTGCTCCCCACGTCATCAGCCTCTCGATTGAAGGCGTCCGGGCGGAGGTGCTCCTCCATGCGCTGGAGGAGAAGAACATCTATGTCTCCGCGGGAAGTGCCTGCAGTTCCAACCGGCCACACATCTCGGAGACACTGCTTGCCATCGGCACCCCGAAGGAGTACCTGGACTCAACGCTGCGCTTTTCCACCTCGGTCATGAACACGGACGAGGACATGGACGACGCCGTAGCGGCGCTCGCAGAGCTTCTGCCGTTTCTTCGGAAGTACACCCGTCAGTGAGGGAAGGACAACACCATGCGCTACCATGCATTTCTGATCAAATATGCGGAGATCGGCATCAAGGGCAAGAACCGCAAGCTCTTTGAAGAGGCCCTGTGCCAGCAGATCAGGCTCCAGCTCAAAAAGTGCGAGGGCACCTTTACGATCGACCGCACGAGCGGCCGGATCTTTGTGAACTGCGAGTCGGAATACGACTACGATGAGGTGGTGGAGCACCTCTCCCGGGTGTTCGGCATTGCCGGCATCTGCCCGACAGTGATTCTGCCCGTCATGTCCGTGCCGGAGCTGAAGAAGGCCGCGGCGGATTTCTTCGGCCAGGAGTACCCGGATCGGGCGCACACCTTCAAGGTCCACACGAGGAGGCTTGCCAAGAACTATCCCCTCGACTCGATGGAGATCAACGCGGAGATCGGGGAGGCGATCCTTGCTGCTTATCCCGAGGCAAAGGTGGATGTGCACAACCCGGAGATCATGTTTCACGCAGAGGTCCGGGAGCGGATCTATCTCTATACCCATGTGATCCCGGGACCCGGGGGACTTCCCCTTGGATCCGGCGGAAAGGCCATGCTCCTTCTCTCCGGCGGCATCGACAGCCCGGTTGCGGGCTGGATGGTCGCAAAGCGCGGCCTCAAGATCGATGCGACCTACTTCAATGCTCCGCCCTATACCAGTGAGCGCGCCCTGCAGAAGGTCATCGACCTCGCGAGCATTGTCGCCCGCTACACGGGACCGATCTACCTCCACAACATCAATTTCACGGAGATCCAGCTCTACATCTACGAGAAGTGCCCCCACGATGAACTGACGATCATCATGCGGCGGTACATGATGCGGATCGCGGAGACAATCGCAAAGCGCACGAAGTGCGATGCCCTGGTGACCGGTGAGTCCATCGGCCAGGTGGCCTCCCAGACGACAAGGGCACTGGGCGTGACAAATGCCGCGGTGGAAACGCTCCCGGTATTCCGTCCGCTCATCGCCTTTGACAAGGAGGACATCATTACGATCTCAAAGAAGATCGGGACGTATGATACCTCGATCCTTCCCTATGAGGATTGCTGCACGATCTTCGTGGCGAAGCACCCGGTGACAAAGCCCCTGCTGTCTGTCATTGAGGACCACGAGGGGAACCTGAAGGAGAAGATCGACGAGATGTTCCAGCGGGCGCTGGGTACGGATGAGATCCTGATTGTTGATGAGAACGGGAGCCGCGTGTTCAAGCACCGCGAGGACCCGCTGGTCGAGGGCATGTAAACAAAAAAGGTCTCCCTGTGCGGGAGACCTTTTGCTTTTTCAGAGCGGCAGTTCAAAAATGGACACAAAAAACAAACCCCTGCCCTGCAGAGGTCTGTCCGGGATTGCGATATCCGGTCTGTCTTTCTGATCAGACGAGGTAGGGCTTTAACACTTCCATGATCTCATCGACATTGTCCTCGGCATGGATGTTCAGGTCGATCGGCTTGGACAGATCCAGCGAGAAGATGCCCATGATGGACTTTGCGTCGATGACATATCTTCCGGAGACGAGATCAAAATCGTAATCAAACTTTGTGATATCGTTTACGAAGGACTTAACCTTATCGATGGAATTCAGAGAAATCTTTACGGTCTTCATGAGGGCAACCTCCTTGGTGTGCTGTTTTACTTAATACTACGGTTGAATCGGTCAGTTGTCAATGTGGGCAGGCGGTGGAAAATCCGCAAATTCCTCCCTGTCCGCGGCAGAAATCCGGGAAAGGATACATGGAATGAAACGAGCGGCACTTCACAATCTGGGCTGCAAGGTGAACGGATATGAGATGGATGTGATGGCCCAGAAGCTGAGGCAGGCGGGCTATGAAATCGTTCCCTTCGATGCGCCGGCAGACGTCTACGTGATCAACACCTGCACGGTGACGAACATCGCAGACCGAAAGAGCCGGCAGATGCTCCACCGGGCAAAGAAGCAGAATCCGGACGCCACAGTGGTGGCGGTGGGCTGCTACGTGGAGACCGACCATGCGGAGGTGGAACAGGATCCCTGCATCGACCTTGCCATCGGCAACAACCGGAAGGGGGAGATCGCGGAGATCCTCGGGGACTACCTGATAGACAGGGAGACGGGAAGGCAGGAGGGCAAGACGCTGAACGGGGAGAGCGTGGACGAAGACTTAAACCGGCACCCCGCCTTTGAGTCCATGCACCTGGAGATGCCGGGGCACACCAGGGCCTACATCAAGATCCAGGACGGCTGCAACCAGTTCTGCTCCTACTGCATCATCCCCTATGCAAGGGGCAGAATCCGATCGAGAAAGACGGAGGAGATCACGGAGGAGGTGAAGGACCTTGCCTGTTCCGGCGTGAAGGAGGTCGTCCTCACCGGGATCCATGTCTGCTCCTTCGGCAGGGACCGGGGGGAGAACCCGGAGGAGGCGCTCCTCGAGCTCATGCGCCGCATTCAGCTGATTGCGGGCATCGAGAGGATCCGCCTTGGCTCCCTGGAGCCGAGGATCATGACGGAGGACTTTGTCCGGGGCATCACCTCGCTCTCGAAGGTCTGCCCCCACTTCCATCTCTCGCTCCAGTCGGGATGTGATGCGACCTTAAAGCGCATGAACCGCCACTACACGGCAGAGGAGTACCTGGAGGGCGTGCAGCGCCTCCGCGCCTACTTTGACCGCCCCGCCATCACGACGGACGTGATCGTGGGCTTTCCGGGAGAGACGGAGGAGGAGTTTGCGGCGTGCAGGGCGTTCCTGGAAACGGTCGGCTTCTATGAGATCCATGTGTTCAAGTACTCGGTCCGCCGCGGGACGGTTGCGGAGAAGCTCCCGGACCAGGTGAGCGATGCGGAGAAGACCAAAAGAAGCCAGGAGCTCCTTGCGCTCACAAAGGCGCAGGCAGAGACCTACCGGACCTCGTTCCTGGGGGAGCAGGAGGAGCTTCTTCTCGAGGAGAAGGTGCAGGTAGAGGGAAAGGCGTACTACACAGGCCACACGAAGCGGTACGTGGAGGGCCTTGTCCCCGCAGAGGAGATCCCGGGAAGCGGAGAGGGAAGGCTTGTGTCCGGGGAGATGGCCTCCCTCATTCCGGGAACCCCGTATGTTCTCCTTCACCCGCAGGCGGTCCGATGATTGAATCGGCCTTTTGTTTATTGTAGAATAACGGAGTATATGGAGAAATGCGGCTTTCGGGGAACCCGGAGCCGGGAAGATAGAAAGGCGGCAGTGCCGCAGGAAAGAAGTGCAAGGTATGGAAAATTATTATTCTGAAGAGGATCTGGGCAGCACCCAGTACTTCAAGGTAAAGCCGGACGAGGAGAGCGGCGTCAAGAAGGTGCTCTCCGTCGTCTATGAGGCGCTCTCCAAGAAGGGGTATGATCCCGTAAACCAGATCGTCGGCTACATCATGTCCGGCGATCCCACCTACATCACCAACTACATGGGCGCCAGATCCCTGATCATGAAGGTGGAGCGGGATGAGCTCGTGGAGGAGATTCTGGAGGACTACATCCGCAACAATCACTGGGCACCGGAGAACTGATTCCGATGAGAGTGATGGGACTGGATTACGGCTCGAAGACGGTGGGCGTTGCCCTGTCCGACGAGCTGCTCCTGACCGCCCAGCCGAAGGAGACTATCTGGCGGGACCGGGAGGGAAAGATCAGGAAGACCCTGGTGCGCATCGAGGAGCTCGTTGCCGAGTACGATGTGCGCCTTATTGTGGTGGGTCTTCCCCTGAACATGAACGATACTGTCGGGGAGCGGGCAGAAGCTGCACTCGCCTTCCGCGACAGGGTAGAGCGGCGCACCTCTGTGCCCGCGGTGATGAGCGATGAGAGGCTCACCACGGTGGAGGCCGATGAGATGCTCGACAGGATGGGAATCCCGCGGGAGGACCACAAGAAGTACAACGATCAGGTTGCAGCGAATATCATTCTGCAGGAGTACATGGAGAACCACCGGGAGGAGATGAAAAAGCTCCTTACGGAGTCCGGCACGCCTGCAGACAGTGTAAAGGAGGTTTCATCTGAGCAGGGAACAGAAGAATAATGCCAGGCTTAAAATCATTCCCCTGGGAGGACTGGAGCAGATCGGTATGAACATCACTGCCTTCGAGTACGAGGACAGCATCATCGTGGTCGACTGCGGCCTTGCCTTCCCTGAGGACGACATGTTCGGAATCGACATGGTCATTCCGGACGTGACCTACCTGGAGAACAATCTCAGCAAGGTCAGGGGATTCGTCATTACCCATGGACATGAGGATCACATCGGGGCCCTCCCCTACGTGATCCAGAAGATCAATGTCCCGATCTATGCGACCCGCCTGACCATGGGCATCATCGAGAGCAAGTTTGAGGAGAAAGGGCTCCTCTCCAGCACCAAGCGCCACGTCGTCAACTTTGGCGACACCGTGACGCTGGGAAAGTTTAAGGTCGAGTTCATCAAGACCAACCACAGCATCGTGGATGCGGCGGCACTTGCGATCTACTCGCCGGTGGGCACGGTGATTCACACCGGTGACTTCAAGGTGGATTACACCCCGGTGTTCGGGGATGCAATCGACCTGCAGCGCTTTGCGGAGATCGGAAAGGCGGGCGTTCTTGCTCTGATGTGCGACTCCACGAATGCGGAGCGCCCGGGCTACACCCAGTCGGAGAAGACCGTCGGCGTCACGATCGACCGGATCTTCCAGGAGCACCAGAGCACCCGCATCATCATTGCGACCTTCGCTTCCAACGTGGACCGCGTGCAGCAGATCATCAACTCCGCCTACAAGTACGGCAGGAAGGTGGTGATCGAGGGCCGCAGCATGGTCCAGATCATCGACATCGCGCAGAAGCTCGGCTGCATCAAAATCCCGGAGAACACGCTCATGGGCATCGATGAGCTGCGCTCCTATCCGGATAACAAGACCGTCATCATCACGACCGGCAGCCAGGGTGAGAGCATGGCAGCCCTCTCCCGCATGGCGGAGGACACCCACAAGAAGGTCAAGATCAAGCCCGGCGACACCATCATCTTCTCGTCCCACCCGATCCCGGGCAATGAGAAGAGCGTCACGAACGTGATCAACAAGCTCCTCCGGAAGGGCGCGGACGTCATCTTCCAGGATGTGCACGTGTCCGGCCACCCCTGCCAGGAGGAGCTCAAGCTCATCTACTCCCTCGTGCAGCCCAAGTATGCCATTCCGGTGCACGGCGAGTACCGGCACCTGATCGCCCAGAGCAAGATCGCGGCGCAGCTGGGCGTGCCGAAGGACAACATCTTCATCCTGCAGTCCGGCGACGTGCTGGAGCTGGATAAGAAGAGCGCCAAGGTCACCGGAAAGGTCCCGACAGGGGGCGTTCTGGTGGACGGCCTCGGCGTCGGCGATGTGGGAAACGTTGTCATGCGCGACCGGCAGCACCTGGCGGAGGACGGCATCGTTGTCGTCGCCTTCGCCATCGATGCCGACCACAACCTGGTCTCCGGACCGGACATCACCTCCCGCGGCTTTGTCTATGTCAAGGAGGCGGATGTCATGATGAATGAGGCCACAGCAGTCGCCGAGAAGGCGATCTTCGACTGCCTCGACGCGGATGTGACGGATGAGAACAAGATCCGGAGCATGGTCCGGGACGGCCTCTCTGATTTCTTCTGGAAAAAGACCAAGCGCAGTCCGATGATCCTTCCGGTGATCCTGAACACGTAAACAGCAAGGAGAGCAGCTCATGGCTAGACCTGAGGCGGGAAGCCGATACGACGACAGGAAGACGTTCCTCGATATCATGGGAACGATGCTGAAGTACGTTCTGATTATCGTACTCATTCTGGCCTTTATCCGGCTCTCCCAGAAGGCCTATGCCATCGGCTATGCGGTCTTCTCCGAGGAGACGGTGGACCCCGCGGGCTCGGGCACCGAGGTCTCGGTGGAGATCACCTCCTCCATGACGGTCAATGACATCGGAGACCTCTTGGAGAGTGACGGCCTTTTGAAGGACGGCTCCGTCTTCCCGTTCCAGGAGCGGTTTTCCTCCTGGCACGGCGAGATCATGCCAGGCACCTATCAGCTCTCCTCTGATCAGACGCCGGATGCAATGCTCGAGACGATGGCAACGGATTACACCGACGGAGAGACCGGGGCGGAGAACGATCTCGGAAAGGCCCTGAGAGAGGTGCTGTTTTCAGGCTGAGGCATGGAAAACAATCGGGAGACATTTGATCATTCAGATACCATACAGGAAGAGCGCATTCTGACGTTCATGGAATCCATGGGCGGAAGCAATACGCCCTTTCTTCAGGAAAAGGAGAGAGAGGCTCTGGCGGAAGACATCCCGATCATTCGGGAGCAGACCCAGAGCCTGATTCGTTTTCTTCTGGAACTGCGCCGTCCAAAGAACATCCTGGAGGTGGGAGCGGCGACGGGCTTTTCCTCGCTCTTTCTCAGAACCTATGCGGACAAAGACGCAAAGATCACGACAATCGAGCGGGATCCGGAGCGGGCAGAGCGGGCAAGGCTCCACTACCGGGAGGCCGAGGAAGCGGGGGTGTTTCAGGGAACGCCCGGCATCACGCTCCTCGAGGGCGATGCGGCGGACATCCTGAAGACGCTGGAGGGGGAATACGATTTTCTCTTCATGGATGCTGCAAAGGGGCAGTACGGGAACTTCCTCCCGGAGGTTCTGCGGCTTCTATCCCCGGGCGGCCTCCTTCTCTCCGACAACATCTTCAAGGACGGGGAGATCCTGGAGTCCCGCTTTGCGGTAAAGCGGCGGGACCGGACGATCCACCGGCGCATGCGGGACTATCTGTATCAGCTGACGCATGACGAGAGGCTGCAGACCCTCCTTTTGCAGGAGGGAGACGGCGCAGCACTCTCCGTGAGAAAGAGCAATTCATGAGTGAAACAACGGGAATCCGGAAAAAGCCGGAACTTCTGTGCCCTGCAAAGGACCTGGAGGTCTTGAAGACCGCCGTGGACTTCGGCGCGGATGCAGTCTACATCGGCGGCGAGTCCTATGGCCTTCGCGCCAAGGCGAAGAACTTTTCGAAGGAGGAGATGGCAGAGGGCATCGCCTATGCCCATGAAAGGGGCAGAAAGGTCCATGTGACCGCAAACATCCTTGCCCACAACGCAGACCTTGCGGGGGCGGCGGAATACTTCCGCGAGCTCGAGGAGCTCCGCCCCGACGCGGTCCTCATTGCAGACCCCGGGATGTTTGTGCTGGCAAGGCAGAACTGCCCGGATGTTGACATCCACATCTCGACACAGGCAAACAACACCAACAGCGGGACCTTTCATTTCTGGGCGGCCCAGGGCGCAAAGCGCGTTGTCTGCGCGAGGGAGCTCTCGCTGAATGAGATCCGGCAGATTCGCAGGGACACCCCGAAGGACCTGGAGATTGAGGCCTTTGTCCACGGCGCCATGTGCATCTCCTATTCCGGCAGGTGCCTGCTCTCGAGCTACTTCACGGGGCGGGATGCAAACCGCGGTGCCTGCACCCATCCCTGCCGCTGGAAGTATGCGGTCATGGAGGAGTCAAGGCCCGGGGAGTACCTTCCCATCGAGGAGAATGAGCGCGGAACCTTTATCTTCAACTCCAGGGACCTGTGCATGATCGACCACATCCCGGAACTTCTGGATGCAGGCCTCGACTCCCTGAAGATTGAGGGAAGGATGAAGACGGCGCTCTATGTCGCCACGGTGGCAAGAACCTACCGGAAGGCCATCGATGACTGCATGGAGAGCGAGGAGAAGTACCGGGCAAACCTCCCCTGGTACCGGGAGGAGATCAGAAAGTGCACCTACCGGCGCTTTACGACGGGCTTTTACTTCGGGCGGCCGGATGCCGACTCCATGGTCTACGACAGCAACACCTACGTCTCCGAGTCCGTGTGGCTTGGAATCGTGGAGGACGTGGACGAAAGGGGCCGTGTGAAGTTCATGCAGCGGAACAAGTTCCGGGTCGGCGATGAGATTGAGATCATGGAGCCGGACGGAACGGACATCCGGACGAAGGTGCTGGGCCTGTACACGGAGGAGGGGGAATCCGTACCAGATGCCCCGCATCCGCAGCAGATCCTCTGGGCACAGCTGGACAAAAACGCCCGAAAGGGCGATCTTTTAAGAACCACGGGAACAGAGCACGCGGAGTGAAACCGCAGAGCAGAGAACGGAGAACAGCATGGAAGAAAAAGAGAGGATTGATGCGCTGTACGCAAAGAACGTCTTTACCGTCGCGAAGATGAAGGAGCGGCTCCCCAAGAGCGTCTTCAAAAATGTCCTTGGCGTCATGAAGAACGGCGGGGACCTGTCGCTGTCCGATGCGGACGTGATGGCAAAGGCCATGAAGGACTGGGCCATGGAGAACGGGGCGACCCACTACACCCACTGGTTCCAGCCGCTGACCGGGATCACGGCCGAGAAGCACGACGCCTTCGTCGGCATGCCCGACGAGGAGGGCCGCATGGTGACGACGTTCACCGGCAAGGACCTGATCAAGGGCGAGCCCGATGCCTCGAGCTTTCCCTCCGGCGGCCTTCGCTCCACGTTTGAGGCGAGGGGCTACACCGCATGGGATGTGACCAGCCCTGCCTTCCTGAAGGAGGCAGGCACCGGCGTCACGCTCTGCATCCCCACGGCGTTCTACTCCTACAAGGGCGAGGCGCTGGACAAGAAGACCCCGCTCCTTCGCTCCATGGAGGCATTAAACCGCCAGGCGCTCCGGATCGTGAGGCTCTTTGGTGACACCCAGTCCACGAGAGTGACCTCCAGCACCGGTGCGGAGCAGGAGTACTTTCTCGTCGACGCGAAGGAGTACCTGCAGAGAACCGACCTCATCTTCACGGGCCGCACGCTCTTTGGCGCCCCTGCCCCGAAGGGACAGGAGATGGAGGATCACTACTTCGGCGTCATCCGCGAGAGAGTCGGAGAGTTCATGAAGGACCTGAACGCGGAACTCTGGAAGCTCGGTGTCCCGGCAAAGACCCAGCACAACGAGGTAGCGCCGGGCCAGCATGAGCTCGCACCGGTCTTTGAGGAATCCAACCTTGCAACCGACCACAACCAGCTGATCATGGAGACCATGAAGCGGGTGGCGGAGCACCACGGCCTCCGGGTCCTGCTGCACGAAAAGCCCTTTGCCGGCGTCAAC
>Ga0256406_1006413_pt1 | contig 11832 bp, 6 predicted proteins | sample RumenRJG_03DNA_FD_185986 | JGI IMG/M metagenome (GOLD analysis project Ga0256406, IMG submission 185986) | Bovine rumen microbial communities from Lethbridge, Alberta, Canada - RJG_03 | ecosystem: Host-associated > Mammals > Digestive system > Stomach > Rumen | place: Canada: Alberta | collected...
ATATTATCAATTCCTTTTAATAATAGAATGACCCGCCTTCTAAAAGGCAGGTCTTATATTTCATTTGTCCACCTACGCATTTATTTGTCGGAGGTAGGGCTCCGAGTAACATTTGTGCACCTATGCATTTATACCCCGCAAATAGGGTTGCGGCTAACATTTGTTATAATTATTATACAATGCTTTTTATAAAAAATCAAGCAATTTTAATAATAATTATAATATTAGTATATGAATTTTTTATAAAAATATTTAAGTTAGCGCACTATTTCAGTACTTGAATTAATTTTTAGGTTATATTCAAATGGGTATAATTATATATCTAATTTTTGTCTTACTCTCTCGTAAATCATGATTGAAGTTGCGACTGCTGCATTAAGACTTTCTGCTTTTCCAACCATAGGAATTTTCACTCTAATATCAGACATATTTTGAATGCTCTTCTCTACCCCATTTGCCTCATTTCCAATTACAACAACCTTTTTATTATAATCAACATCGTAAATACTTTTAGTTGCATCAAGTGCAGTTGAAACAATTTGAAATCCATTTTTCTTAAACTCTTTAAAAGTTTCTTCCAAGTTATCACTCTCAATTATCTGTACTCTAAAAATAGAGCCCATTGTTGATCTAATAACTTTTGATGAAAAAGCATTAACAGTATTTTTAGTAACAATAATTTGTTTAATTCCTGCAGAATCACAAGTTCTAATAATAGTTCCTAAATTTCCGGGGTCTTGTATGTTATCTAAAGCAATAAAATAATCATTATTATAATCTATTTTAAAATCTTGATTGTGTTTATTTATTACAGCAAGTATTCCTTGTGGTGTTACAACATCAGTCAAAGTTTCAAAAACATTTTGAGTTACTTCTATTGATTTGTAATTTGAAATATCAAAATCAATTTTTGTATTTTCAAGCACAACAATCAAATCAATATCTTGTTTTTCGCTAATGGCTTCTTTTACCATTTTAATTCCTTCAACAATAAATTGATTTGTTTTCTTTTCTTTTATTTTTCTAATGTTTTTAATCGTTTGATTATCCTTACTTGTAATTAGCATACTTTCTCCTTTTATAGTACTTTCAAAAATTCTTTTATTTCTTCAAGTTTTTTTGCATCATTTACTCTTATAGAAATTACTGGTGTTTCTTTATGGAATCTAATGTTGTTTTTATAAATGTCCCATAATTTATTTATATCAACATTTTCTATATGATTAATTGTAAATGAAATTTCTCCGAACTTTTCTTGAACTTTTGTTACATTTTTTTCTTTGCATAAATTTTTAATTCTTGCAACTTCGATTAAATTAATAACATCTTTTGGCATGTCACCATATCTATCAATAATTTCATCAATAACATTTTTAATGTCATCTTCATTTTTGCAATTTGCAATGTCTTGATAAATCTCAATTTTTTGTGGTTGACTTTCTATGTAATTATCTGGAATGTATGAAGAAATATTTATATCAATTGTAACATCTTCTTTTTCAGGTTCAACCTTTTCACCCTTTGTTTCTTTTACAACTTCATTTAATAAGTTAACATACATATCATATCCAACCTGACCCATATGTCCACTTTGTACTTCTCCAAAAATGCTTCCAGCACCTCTAATTTGTAAATCTCTTGTTGCAATTTTAAATCCAGAGCCGAATTCAGTAAATTCTTTTATTGCCTTTAATCTTTGATTTGCATCTTCACTTATCATTTTATCTTTTCTATAAGTTATGTATGCATACGCTTGCCTTGAACTTCTTCCAACTCTACCTCTAATTTGGTACAATTGTGCTAATCCAAATCTATCAGCATTTTCAACGATTATTGTATTAGCATTTGGTATATCAATTCCAGATTCAAGAATTGTTGTACATACAAGTACATTAATCTTTTTGTCAATAAAGTTTTGCATTATATTTTCAATTTCTTCTCCAGACATTTTTCCATGTGCAAAATCAACTTTTGCTTCTGGAACTAAATCACGAATTTCTTGTGCCTTTAGATCTATTCCTTGAACATTATTGAAAATATAATAAACCTGACCACCTCTTTCAAGCTCTTTTGTGATTGCTTCTTTTACAATTTCCTTATCATATTCCAATACATAAGTTTGAATTGGCTTTCTGTTATGTGGTGGTTCATAAATAACAGACATATCTCTTATTCCAACTATTGACATTTGAAGTGTTCTTGGAATTGGAGTGGCAGTCATTGTAAGTACATCTACATTGGTTTTGTATTCCTTTATCTTTTCTTTTGCCTTTACTCCAAAACGATGTTCCTCATCAATTATTAGTAATCCTAAATTTTTGAATTTAACATCTTTACTTAATAGTCTATGTGTTCCAACAACAATGTCAACTTTACCATCATTCAAATTTTTAACAACATCATTTTGTTCTTTCTTTGTTCTAAATCTGTTTAACAATTCTATTGTTATTGGATAACTCTTCATTCTGTCTTTAAATTCTTCATATTGCTGATTTGCAAGTATTGTAGTTGGTGCTAGATATGCAACTTGCTTTCCATCCATTACAGCTTTAAATGCAGCACGAAGAGCAACCTCTGTTTTTCCATATCCAACATCTCCGCAAAGAAGTCTATCCATAGGTTTGTCAGATTCCATATCTTTCTTTACCTCAGCAATACATTTAAGCTGGTCATCAGTTTCTTGATATGGAAAATCATCTTCAAATTCACGTTGCCAAGGTGTGTCTTTAGAAAAAGCATAACCTTTTGCATTTTCTCTTTTTGCATATAATTCAATCAATTCTTTTGCAACAGTACGTAAATTTCCTTTAACTTTTGCCTTTGTTTCTGACCACTCTTTTGTTCCAAGTTTGTTAAGTCTAATTGTATCCTCTTCGCCTATGTATTTTCTTACATTATCTAGATCATTTGTTGGAACATACAAAGTATCTCCATCACGATATTTAATAGCAATATAATCTTTTGTAACGCCATCTGTAGTTATTGTTTTTATTCCTGTATAAATACCAATTCCATAATTTTTATGAACTATGTAATCATTTACTTTCAAATCTGCAAATACAATTTGTTCAGCAGAATTAAATTTTTCGTTTGACTTTCTTTTTGCAACATTTTTTGATACAAAGAAATCTTCACTACTAATTACAACAAGCCCTGTTTCTCTATTTTCATATCCTGAAGAAAGTGCTCCAATAGAAATTACAATTTGCTTATCTTTTAACATCAAATTATCAATTTCATCAGTCTTTACAGCGGTTGGGAACATCTTTGAAATCTTATCTCTATTCTCTTTTGTTCCTGCTAAAACAACAACTTTTTTGCCATGTTCAATTGAATTGTTTACTTCAAATTCAAGAGCCTTTAAGTCACCCTCATAAATATTTATTTCTCTTAATTTAAAGTTGTTTTCTTTAGTATCTTGTTCTAACAAATTTATTGCGTTATCAATTTTTAATTTAAAATTGCAAATATTTAAAATTATTTCTGGAACAATTTTGCTCTTCTCAATTATTTCTTTTGATAAATTTTTATTTTCTTCAATTAAAGATTTTTCTCTTTCTTCTATTTTGCTTGGTTCATCTATAAATATTCTAAAATCTTTAACATAATCTAAAAGAGTTGATTTGTCTTCATAGAATTCATCAAAATATTTATCAATTTTTGATTTGTAATTTCCATTACTAATTGCTTCAATATCTTCATCAATAATTTTCTTTTGCTCATCATTAACCTTGCTGTATTTAGCCAAAATCTTTTTAGTAATATTCTCAATCTTACCATCTAAAATTTTTTCTGTGTTTGGATAAATTGTTATTTTATTAATGTTCTTTGTTGATCTTTGTGATGACAATTTGAATAAACGTATGCTATCTATTTCATCACCCCAGAGCTCAATTCTTACGCCCTCATTATCATTAAGAGCAACATCTACTATGTCTCCCCTAATGCTAAATTGTCCTCTATATTCAACTAAATCCGCTCTTTCATAATCAAGCAAAATCAATTTTTCTTTAAGTTCTTCCAAGTCCAATGTATCAGTTTGATCAATTGATAATTTGTTTTCATACAATTTTTCTTTTTTGAGAATTGGTTGCATAACCGCTTCAATTGTTGTAACTACAAATTTAGTTTTTCCATCAACAATTTTATTTAGTACATCAATTCTTTCATGTTCAATTTCATTACTCTCAACATCATAATCATAAATTGAAAGCTCTCTTTTAGGAAATGTTAACACATCGTTTCCAAAATATTTTAAATCGTTTACAATTTTCTTCAATTGAAGTTCATTATATGTAATAAGCAAAATTGGCTTTTTGCTTTCATTTGCATAAGCAGATAAAAGCACACTTTTAGAAACGTCATTTAAACCCGAAATTGAAAATTCCGAGTTTTCTTTTTTTGATATTATGCTTTTAAAAACATCCGTTGATTGCATATCTCTTAATAAGTAATTCATTTTTCCTCTTTTATTTCTTGACAAGTGTATTATTTTTTAGTATAATAATCATTGTCAATTTTATATGGCGATGTAGCTCAGTTGGCTAGAGCACTCGGTTCATACCCGATAGGTCAGCGGTTCAAATCCACTCATCGCTACCATATTGCCTAACCCTTTTGGGTTAGGTTTTATTTTTAGCAAAAAAAATTATTTATATCTTTAAATATTATAATAGCACACGATTTTTTATTGTTTTTGACTTTCATCATAGTTTACTATGACTTTTTTATTTTTGTTTTCAACTTCTTTGTTATTTACTTGACTAGCATTTTTATACTTGTCTTCATTGATTACATTTGCTGTTGCTTTAATTACAGATATTCTATCACTTCTACTATATTCCATCAAGTTTTTAAATATTCCATAGTCTTCCATGGCAAAAATTATTTCAAAAATATCGTCTTTGTTGTATTGTGAAATAACACTATTTAAACTTCTTTTTTTCTTCATTCTTTCCATGCATGCTCTATCAATTAGAGAGTTTATTTGTTTTTTATTAACCTTATTTCTTTCATTTGGATATGTTTTAGCATATTCTGTATATACCAAATTTGGAAGGTCATATTTTTTCATATCATCTAAGCTTAAAAATGGTAACTCTGAATATTCAGCAACTCTTGTATACCCAAACTGATGACAATTTGCTGCCATATGTTTTGCAACAATTTTTCTGCATAAATCATCTATTTTTTCATTTTGGCCACCATCTAATGTTTGATACAATGTGTTTAGTCTACTGATAATATCCATATAATTTTTCTTTTCAAATTTTTCATTGTAAAAGTTTTTTAATAACTTTGTAAGTTTAACTGCCCTATAGTCTGAATCATCTATTAAGTTTAGTGCTCTTTCATTTTGTTTAGCACTTAATTGAATATTGTCATCTTGAATAACTTCTCCAATAACTTTATCTGGTACATTAACTTTACTTTGCTCCATAGATTTTACAATTACTGTGTTATCAACGACATCACTTTTTCCAAGTTTTTTTGCAACACTTAAATAAACTTCATTAGTAATTACTTTTGAGTCTAAAAGTAATTGGAGTACATTTGTAACGTCACTCATTTGAATTTTATTATCTTTAACTTGTTGTAAAAGATGGTCGGCAATATTTTTTGCTGTTTCCTCTACTGCATTGTCAACAGATGGATCAGATACATTTTTTCTGTAACTAGCTTCCAACTTTTTTAATTCTCTATCATTTTTTGACATTGTCAATTCATTTAAATTATTTTTAATGTTATCAATAAAACTCATTTTAATCTTCTTTCTAATGTAATAACTTTTTATATTATACTAGAAAAAAGCCTTAATTTCAATGACTTTTTTGTGAATTCTTTATAATTCAAAAAATTTTTTTAGTCATAAAAATTGAAGTTTAAAAATTGTTGTGATATACTTTAATAGAAAGAATTACAAAAGACATAGGAGGAACAAATGAAAATAATTGTAAATGCAAAATCAGTACCAAAAACAGATGAATTTTTAGCCAAAGTTAATGCAGGATTTAAAAACATAGAAATTCAATTATTAGAAAAGGAAGTTACTAAACAACAATATGAAGATACAGATAATATTATAAAAGATTATGGTGTTGATATAAGAGTTGTTCACTCACCTATACTAAGGCCTCCACTTGTAGATAAAATAACAGATGTTGTTCTAATAAGACTCCTTGATAGAAATTTTTTTGATACACTTGTGGACACATGTAAATATGCAGAACATATTGCAGAACTTGAAGGCCATAGAGTTAAAATTGTAGTTCACAATGATACTTCAGAAGACATGTGGAGAATTACAAATTTAATTGAAACAAGCATTGGACCTAAAATAAAAGACATTACAGATTTCTTCAGTAACATTGATTTTGTAATTGAAAATACAGGTACAATTGCGAATTGTGGTTTTAATACAATATTTGGAATGAGTGATATAGCATATGTTGTAAATGAGCTTAATAAATTTGCTCCAGGAAGAATAATGCCTTTAATGGATACATGTCATATGATGATGAGTTATGAATCTTGGAAGCGTGTTTCTTATGAAGATTTAACAGATTGGAAAAAGGAATTTAAAGATGCAACACAATATTGTGATTTTGGTCTTATCCATTTAAATAATATGAGAGATAATGGAATTGATGCTGATCATAGCAGACCATTTTCAATTGATGAAATTGATGATATGAAAAAGTTAAAAGAAATTATGAAGAATTATAGAAAATATTCTAAATGTGAAATCACTATTGAGGTAAATGAAGATGACTATACTGCAACTCCTGTTAATCTTTTGAAAACTAAAGAAGCTCTAGAAACTATTGGATTTAAACTAATTACAGAAAAACAATAAAAAAAGATGGAAGTTAACTTCCATCTTTTTTAGTTTGAATTAATTCTATATTACGAATCTCTTGATTAATACTGCGCCTGTTCCAATAATTGCAAGAATTGAACTTGAAAGTGCTATATATCTTGGTGCAGAACCTGCAACAACTGTAATAGCAACTGGTGCATAATCAAAATCATCTTCGCCTTCTACCTTGTTGTTTGGAGTAGAATCAATATCTGGTGTATTACTGTCATTCTTGTCCTTGCTGATTTCAGCCCAGTTTGTCATAACACCCATATTGTCCTCACTATTAATCCATGTTAATGTTAAATCAACAAATGCTTGATCTCCTGGATTTAATAATGTATCTTTTAATTTAGTTGTAATAATTTTGTCTCCTGATTCTTTCCAATCTGGGTTATCTGCTTGGTTGAATTTCAATCCCTTAGGAATGTAATCTGAAAGTTCTGTAGCATACCCAGGAATTTCTCCCTCGTTTGTTACTCTAATACTGTATTTAAATTTGATTACAGTATTCTTCATTCTCTTTTTGTTAACTTCAACCTTAACAACTGGCTCTGGTTCTTGTTCAGCATAATGTCCTGTTGCCATTTCTTTTTGAGTACCATCTTCAATTACGATTGCTGTTGTAACCCATTTTCTTAATGCTAAATCGAAGTATTTAACGTAAATCTTTTCGATATCTTCATCATCTTCTTTTGGATTTCCATTTTCCATATTGTCTGGTGTTGAATCTATATCTTCTACTTCGTTTCCATCTTCATCAAGATCTTTACTAACTTGTGCAGAGTTAATAATTATTCTATCAGATGTGTTTGGTGTAGTTACTTTAAATGCAACTTTTACATCAACGTAATTTGGTCCTTTTTGAGCCATTGTTTCCTTATCAAATGCTTTAATTAAGTTGTCATTATTTGTTGTAGATTTTTCCTTTGATCTGTAGTCTGTAACAATTGATTTTGCTTTTGTTACATCTGTTGTCTCTTGACCATTTTCATCTAACATTTTCCAAGTATAAGTTTGGTTTATTTCATTGTCTGGTACAAATTCTAGTCCTGCTGGAATATCATCTTTGATTTCTTCGGCATATCCATTTTGTGTACCTTCATTATAAACTCTAATTGTATATGTTACTATATCATTTTGACAAACTCTAACTGGCTCTTTTGTATGATTGTATGTGCATGTTGTAACTTGTTTTCCATCTACTATTGTACCAAATTTTGATGTATCAATTTGTGGTATTCTTGAATCTATTTTAGTATCATTTACACCTGTAATGAATTTTCTTAATGCTAAATCAAATGATTCCAAAATAACTTTATCAAAGTCGTCATCATCTTCTTGTCCCTTATAGTAGTAGTCTTTGTCTGACAAATCATCTTTGTTTGATGAATCACCTTTATATGCAGGGAAATCTGCATCTGCTGGAATTGTAGTGCTCTTCTTATTATCTCTATCAGGAAGGTTATAGCTATTGCTGCTTTCGGCTATTTCAGCTATATTTGTGATTTCTTTTCTAGGTTGTGCTGTATTTTTAACAATACATTTTATTTGTGTTTCTTTATATTTTAGTTCTTTTCCATCAAAAGCCTTAATTATATTATCTTCATCATTTTCTTTTGATAATGTTTTTGAATAAATAGTTCTATTTGTTTTATCACTTGGATCTATTATCCAGCCTTTTTCTGAGTTGAATTCAACTGCTTTCTTAACCTCATCACTTACGTTATCTGAAGTTAAAACTGGGAACTCTAATTCTTCTGGTAAATGATCTACTATTTTATCGGCATAACCATCTACTTCACCTTCGTTGTATACTCTGATTGTGTATGTTACTATATCTCCAGCTTTTACGCTAACAGGATTTTTAATGTGTCTATAAATTGCAGTTGTATCTGTTCCATTAACTAATGGTGTAATATCTACATTTGGTACTCTGTTACTAATTTCTGTTGTATTTTCCTTTGTATCTGTAACTCCTGTAATATATTTTCTCAATGCTAAATCAAAATATTTTCCCTTTAATACTAGTTCTTCATAATCATCATCATCTTGTTCTCCTCTACCTGTTGTTGGGTTTGTAGGGTTATATGTTGATGGATTTGAATTAACATTTCCAGGTTTTGAATCTATATCATTATCATTTGATGCTGTTGTAATTTCTGCAATATTTTTTAACATTGTATCTGTATTCTTTGTAGTTGCAGTAACTCTACATTGAATTGGAACATCAATATATGAAATTGTATATGCTCCAGATGCTGGCATTGGATCAAATGCTTTTAAGTCCGCTTGACTAGCAGTCCATGTAGAAACAACTTTATTTGAATTTTTGCTATCTTTCTTCCAACCATATTTTGTATTTATGTCACTATTTTCTGCAAGTTCAAGTCCATTTGGTAAGTAATCTGTAATAGATGTAGCCTTTCCATCAACTGAACCTTCATTGTAAATTCTAATTGTATATGTTACTAAATCCCCTGTTTCAACTTTTAAAGGATCTTTAATATGTGTTTTTGTGACAGTTGAACCTGTTGAAGCATCAAGTTCTGTTTTTCCTTGTGCTAATGCCTTTAATGCATCTTGTGAAATTCTTGGAACTCTGCTTGAATAATCATAATCTCTCTTTATACCTTTTGATGTTTCAACACTTGTAATAAACTTTCTCAAAGCTAAATCAAAATTTTCATTTTTTCTTATTATTGTTTGTTGTGCTGATTTTTCATAAGGAACTTTTTTATCTTCAATTACAACTAATGGCTGTGTTGAATTTGTTCCTCCACCAACTGCCCAATAAGTTAAATTTCTTGTACTATATTCTGCATTTACTGAAATTACAACATTTGAAGCTGTTGTAGTTGTTGGTAATTCAATGTAAAAATCCTTGTTCAAATTATTTTGAAGCATTTCAGTGTATGAAGAACCTGTTAAGACTGTTTTTTTATCAGCTCCAACTAATGTAACACCTGTTAAATCTGTTGTACCATCTTTGATTGAAACATTTAAAGTATATGGTGTTGTATTAATTTGATTTAATCTGTATGGTCCGATAAAATACTTATCATTTTCTTCTACAATTACGTCTCTTGTTTCATCAAATTCAATTGGAGAACTAACATCTTTGTATGTCCAATTTTTATTTTCAACAGCATCTATAGCTGAATTAACTAAATATTTATATAAAATATAACTTTCTTCATCTTGTAATGAACCTGGAGCGGTATCTGAACCCATTTTATTATTTACACTTAATAAACTACTCTTTACTGATTGAGAGTCACTTCCTACATAGAAAATACCATCTCCCTTTGGTGTATGTCCCGGATCAGTTGTTTTTGTTTCTTCATTTGAGAAAGTCCAGATAGCAGTTTGTTGAATAACATCAATTACATCTTTTACAATATCATCTTCAGCTGCTGAGGCATTTTGTGATACCCCATTAAGATTGTAATTTCTAAATGCATCTGCTGGATCAAGTCCTGCCTCTTTTATCAAATTATTTCTTGAAGTATCATCTTCAACCATAGAAACTTTATTTAATACCCAAAGCATTTCATTATAAATTTTTTCAGTTTTTGGTAGTACATTTCTATATGTTGAAGTTGAAGAATCTGTTGCATTAACAAACTTATCATCTTTAAGATTAAAGTTTTGATTGTAATTTATTGCTGTACTATTTTGATTTAAATTACCAAATCCCAATCCATTTCTTAAACAATAAATCGCTGTATTAGCATTTTCCTTATATGAACCACTTGTAATTTTAATTACTGGTGTTGTATTTGAATATGCATTTACAGAATAATATCCAGTTGGTCTACTATTGTTACTATTATACAAATTAAAACTAACTGGTGATACTTGCGTAGCATTTACCTTGCCTGTAACACTAAAACTAAATAATAAAATTATTGGTGCAACAATTGCAACCTTAAATAAATTTTTAAGTTTCATTTTTTTCTCCATCTCATTATATTTTCGAAAGTCATTATTAAAATTTATGTACAAAACTATACATATTTATTATACTGCACAATCGTTTTAAATTCAAGGTTTTTTAATAAATTTATTCATTTTGTAACATTTAATTTTAGTTTACATAAGTTTTTTTTAGTTCAATCCTATACTAACACCCAATGCGTTATTAATTTTTCCAAGTAACTTTTCATCTTCAATATGTCCAATTTTTTCACGTAACCTACTTTTATCAATTGTTCTAACCTGCTCCGCTAAAATTACTGAATCAGTCTTTAATCCTACGTTTTCTTTATCTATTTCAATATGAGTTGGAATTTTATTTTTATTAAGTTTTGAAGTAATAGCCACAGCAATTACAGTTGGGCTATATTTATTGCCAACATCATTTTGTACAATCATAACCGGTCTAATTCCACCCTGTTCAGAGCCAACAGTTGGACTCAAATCAGCATAAAACATATCTCCTCTTTTTATTGTCATAAGCAAACTCCTTTTCAATATACTATGTAGTTTTTAATAAATTGTGTTAAATATATTAATTTTTAAAGCCCGCGCAGCGAACAACCGAAGCGTAGCGTAGGGCGATTGATTATACTTTCAGATCAGTAGTCCGAAATTCACTTTTTTAAAAGTGAATTGAGTGACATCTAAAAAGCATAATCCGGTAAGGGCAAAAAATTAATATATTTAACACTAATGACACTAATGCAAAAAAATAAAGCCATAAAAAATTCTTATGACTTTATTATTGACAATAATATATTTTTTATACTTTGTAAAACTTCTTCAATGCAGAAATCACTTCATCCTTGCTCTCCATATGATTAATTCTATCTCTAAGTTCAGAAGCATTAGGTTCTCCTTTAATATAATAGCATAAATGTTTTCTCATCTCTCTAATTCCAGTAATCTCTCCCTTATCTTCAACTTCCAAGTTGATATGTTCCACAATTGTATCAAATTTTTCTTGATTAGAAATTACTCTTTCAGGTTTG
>Ga0256406_1006414_pt1 | contig 11832 bp, 11 predicted proteins | sample RumenRJG_03DNA_FD_185986 | JGI IMG/M metagenome (GOLD analysis project Ga0256406, IMG submission 185986) | Bovine rumen microbial communities from Lethbridge, Alberta, Canada - RJG_03 | ecosystem: Host-associated > Mammals > Digestive system > Stomach > Rumen | place: Canada: Alberta | collected...
CCACAATCTGTTGGGCAGCCGTGTGCAAGTTGCGGGCACGGCTGTAGTAACCCAACCCCTGCCACTCGCGTAGCACCTCATCCTCAGTCGCCCTCGCCAAATCTTCTACACGGGGCCATCGCTGCATGAAGCGTAGCCAATAGTCCATGCCCTGCTGAATGCGTGTCTGCTGAAGAATAATCTCACTCAGCCAGATGGCATAAGGATCGCGTGTGTGTCGCCAAGGCAAGTCCCGTCCATTGACGGAAAACCAATCGAGAAGTGTAGTGGTAAACATACTGCAAAGTTAAAACTTTTAAGTGAAAAACTGAAAGTGAAAAGTGAAAAATCTAAGTTACTATTGCTGATGATAAGCAGTCCGGATGGCTGGTAACTTAGATTTTTCACTTTTCACTTTTCACTTTTCACTTATTTTTCCTACCTTTGCAGTGATAAATTCAATTCTTATGCCACACTTCGAGATAGCCATTGTGGATTCCAACATCTTAGCGGCACTGGGGTTACAGCCGCTGCTCACCGACATCATTCCAGTGGCGGAGGTGCATATCTTTATCTCGTTCGACGAACTGCAAGCTGCTGATCATGGGCAGTTCGTCCACTATTTTGTGGCGTCACGGCTTTATTTCGAACATGCAGCCTATTTCCGTGAGAAACCACGTCGCACCATTGTGCTGGTCAATGGCGATTTGCAGATAGCTGGAGTGCCGACATTGAATGTGTGTCAGGGCGAACAGGCATTGGTCAAGAGTATCCTTTCTGTTCATCGTCAGGGACATCCAAACCCTCATGTATCCATCTCCCATCCACAGCCCTCTTCGTCCTCTTCTCAACTCTCTGCTCGTGAGGTAGAGGTGGCGATATTGTTAGCTAAAGGACATATCAATAAGGAAATAGCCGACCTGCTCAATATCAGCGTCACAACTGTTATCACGCACCGAAAGAATATTATGGAAAAGCTCCATGCACATTCCCTTGCCGACATCATCCTTTATGTGGTAATGAATGGCTTAGTCGATGTCGGTGAACTCTAACCCCTAACTTTAACCTTAACCTTTCTTTTCCCTTTGGGGGAGTTGGAGGGGCTCTTAACTTTTACATCCGTACAACTTCGCTACCAAGGCACCGCTGATGTTGTGCCACACACTGAAGATGGCACCAGGGATGGTTGCCAAAGGCGAAGCAGCAAAATGGATGGTTGCCAACGAACAGGCAAGTCCGCTGTTCTGCATACCCACTTCAATGCTGATGGCAGCACGTTTAGCATGAGAGAGTCCCAACAGTCGTCCGATGCCATAGCCAAGAGCAAGTCCGCTGAGGTTGTGGAGAATGACTACGGTGAGGATGATGAGGCCTCCTGCCAAAAGTTTGTCTGCGTTATGTCCCACGATGATACCGACCAAGAGAGTAATCATCAAAGAAGAGAAGGCAGGCAAGTAAGCCACAGCATGTCGTGTGAAGGTAGGCAGATATTTCTGAATGAGGAATCCAACCACGATGGGCGCAATCACCACATAGACAATCGAGAGCAACATGCCCCATGCGTCCACATCCACGAAGGTGCCAGCCATCAGCCATGTGAGGAAAGGTGTCATCAGTGGGGCCAGCAGGGTTGAGGTGGCTGTCATGCCAACCGACAGTGCCAAGTCGCCCTTTGCCAGATAGGTGATGACATTCGAAGCCGTGCCCCCAGGGCAGCACCCCACCAAAATCACACCCAATGCCAAGTCGGCAGGCAATTCAAATGCCTTCGTGAGCACCCATGCCATCAGCGGCATGATGGTGAACTGAGCCAGACACCCAATCAGCACATCCTTCGGGCGGCTGAATACCACCTTGAAGTCGTTGACATTCAGTGTCAAGCCCATCCCGAACATGATAAGTCCCAACATGGGATTGATGACCCATGTGTCAATTCGACAGAACGGTTTCGGCATCAGTACAGCCACCACTGCCATCGCCAACACCATCGCACCCATCCATCGGGCAATGAAATCACAAATTCTTTTCATTTTTCCATTTTCAAATTTGATGCAAAGGTACGGAAAAGTTTGGAGTTTAGGTTTTGAAGTTTAGGATAAATTGCTCTACAACCTACAAGATGAAAAAATGAAAGAATGAAAAGATGCGATAGGGCAAGTGTAGAGGTCACTCTTGTTTGCGTTATGCCTTGCAATGACAAGTGCGAAACTTCTCACCTCGCACTCTCCAATGATGAAGTCTTCACCTTTTCTAAATCTTTTATTAATTTTACTATTTGCTATTAGAAAAAGAGTTAGCTTTTTCATATTGTTATTGTTTTTTTGTTGTCTTCTACCTCTATATTACCCATTTGTGTCAAAATGTATAATCAAAGGCGCAACTATTTTTCTAATATCGTATAATATAAGCGCGTTTCAGCTTTCATATCCTCTTCCTCGTCATCTTCTTCCTCGTCCAGATGCCAGAATTGGGACGTCACCATGAGCTTATGATGGAATATGCCTTCCTCCTCAAATCCCAGGCTTTTAGAAACAAATCCTAAGATTTTAGGTACAAATTCATATCCCATGATGGACGAGCCCTCCTGATTCAGATCATAGAAGAAAGACTCCGAACTGGTGTGCTGCAACTCCCCGTGTGTTTGTCTGTAACACCGTCTCTGCAAGAGGTTTCCCTGAGGGTCGAACAAGGATTCATCCATACGCTGATGCACCATATCATGGTCGATGGTCGTGACCACGTCTTTCATCACGCTCAACTGCTGGCCAACGTACGAGAAATCCTTTCTCTGCCATTCTCTCCCTCCCATCAGGGCATTATAGATGGAATCGATTTCCGCAGTCAATCTTCCTTCCTCATCATAACGCATGATGGTCGTTCCCTTTTCAGCCGATGGCACGTTCAAGTATTCATACACCTCTTTCACGTGATTCCCTTTGGCGTCGTATTCGTCATGTACCGCCATTGTTTGTTGCCACACACCCTGTTTCTCCTTATACTGGGCTGCTGACACTTGTTTCCCTTTTTCATTATACTGATACTCCCATCTTGATTGCGATGACTCCTTGCCATCCTTGTATGACATTGTCCGCTCTTGCACCCTTCTCCCATGATTGTCATAGGTGTTGTAACGCTTTTGCGAAAGTTCCCACTGCCCATCTTCTCGCAGGAAGACGACACGCAGGGTGTCACGTCCCTGTTCGTCATAGAAATACTCATGTTTGTTGGTCAAGAACCAGCCACCCTCATCATCTTCCCACCTTTTGTAATAAAGGATCTGTTCCACTTGTCCTTTTGCGTTATAGCTGAACTCACTTTTCAGATAGTTCTTGCATGTTGTCAAGTTCTCAAAGGACGGCATCCAGTATTCGTAAACAACAATGCTGTCAAGACGCTCTGTGTAGCGCGCCTTTGTCTGTGCCCAAGCGCATGATGCGAGGGCAAGCAGAATCAGGAAAAGATTAATTCGTTTCATTTTTTATGGTTATTTATACACGATTTTTTCTGGTTTGATGGTGTAGTGCTGATAGGGCATGATCTCGTCTTCCTTGATGCCCTCCTTCACCCATTCACGATAGGGGCGGAAGGTGAAGTGTATGCCCAATCCGTGTCCGAACATCACGCCTTTGGGCTCTCCGTCGTCTTCCCAAATCTCCACATTGGCGGCATAGTCCCATTCGAGTTGCTCCTGGGCGTGGTCATAGGGGATGGTGACTGTGTAGTATTTTCGGCCTAAATTCCGCTTGGCCTCAGGGAATCGTTCCACAAGGCTGCTGTCAGAGAATACTCTCAGGTCTGAGATGGTGGGATTCATGTTATCTCGATAGTAGCCGGGACCAAAGTTCAGGACAACCTCTCTGGCAAGTTTCACCAAATATTCGTATCGTTTCACGGAATCCATCTGGCTCAGGTGGATGTCGGTTGCAAGTGAGGTGAGGGTATCGATGTCAGAATAATAATAGACGACCTCCTTGCTCTCATGAGAGAGTGCTCCGTCCACATCGTTCTCAGACACGCTGACAGGCTTGCTCGTCAGGTTGAGCTTTTTCTTCAGAAATCTTTCGGTAGTGAGCACCTCAGGACAGGAAAGTCCCAACACAGAAGAGACAGAGGTGTCCAAATCGTAGGTGAATGACGTATTTCTTGCATGATCCCATTCCCCATCAAACAATAAGAAGGTGGCTATCTGAATCAAGTTCCCATGTGAGTCATAATAGTATTCCTCCTTTTGGGGGATGGCTATTCCCCCTTCCTTCACATGGGATGTGAGGCGTCCCTGCTTGTCGTAGGTATAGTGTTCTGTCCCTTTGTAGTAGCTGTCCACCCCGTCCTTTACGATAGAAGTGAGGTGTCCTTGTTTGTCGTAGGTATAGTGGTCAGTGTGCTGAAGTTGCTTTTCTCCATCAAGAATATTCATATCATACTTATAGTCACGCTGTGTGATCAGCCGTCCCTTCTTGTCATACACCATTTCCGACCTCATTTGCGGTCTGAACTTCCCATTCAGGAAAGGGGAGTTGATACCAAGCGTGTTGCATATCTGGTTCCCCTGGGCATCATATTCATATTTCCGCATGCCGCCATTCGTGAATTCATACCATTCTCCCCTGTCCTTGTCATATGACTCTAACGTCCACATGGAGATGCGTCCTTTGTCATTGTATTCAACTCGTTCACGGGAAGGTGCCACATTTTTCTCATCCAATGAATAAGTGGTGACAGTCGTGACGCGTCCTTTCTCGTCATAGGCATAAATCCGCTGTTCACCATTCGCCCATTTACCATCCCACTTGCCATAATACAGCAGCTCCGCCAACTGTCCCTCTGCGTTGTAATGGAATACAAATTTGGACGGACGACCAAACTCTACGTCCGAAATGATGCTGTCAAGACGCTCTGTGTAGCGCGCCTTTGTCTGTGCCCAAGCGCATGATGCGAGGGCAAGCAGAATCAGGAAAAGATTAAGTCGTTTCATTGTTATTAGTTTTTTGAAGTGAATTCTATTTTGAAAACGATGCAAAGTTACGCCTTTTGTCCCCCAAACACCCAAAAAATCATTTTACAAAAATTTCACATTTTTATTGGGGGGTGGAAAATGAATTTACAAAAATTTTACATATTTCTTGTATTTCTCTATTTCCCAAATATTTGCGAGATGGATGCCCTTCAGTTTTCATCCTTCGTCGAACAAAATTTCCTCACCTCCTTCATGTTGCAAATTTGATAGTATATGTAACACATTTCTTAAGTTCCTTTCCATCTTCTTTTAAAGATTACGTCTGTTCGGCATAAAAGAAAGTGCTTTTATAAAACCACAGATTCACAGTTTTTAACAACGAACCTTTAGCTCGGCGTAGCCTATTCAACGGATTTTTTAACAACGAATAATACGAATTAAACGAATTTTTTTTTCTTTTCAATGCCGTGGGACGGCAACGAAGGAAAACGAATGGCGGGCGTTCCGCATTCGGAGAAATCAGAAGGATTTCATTCGTCGGGCTTGCCCATTAAAACAATTCGCCACATTCGGAATATTCGTTGTTGTTTCTTTCGGCTCCAACGGCGCAACCTCTTACACCGAATTCACGTTAAGGATTGGATTTATTTGTGGGTGTGCAGAACTTCCCAGCCCTGCACATCCCATGATGAAGTCTTCACCTTTTCTAAATCTTTTATTAATTTTACTATTTGCTATTAGAAAAAGGGTTAGCTTTTTCATATTGTTATTTTTTTTAGTTGTCTTCTACCTCTATATTCCCCGTTTTTCGGAAAATGTATAATCAAAGGAGCAACTTTTTTACATCAATGTCGCATTTTTAACATTTCGTGCGGCAAAGTTTTCCTATTTCCTATAATAGACTTTCTTGCCATTCTTCCAAGATTTCAGGTTTTCCCACTCCATAGGAAGAAATTCTGTTCCGAACTCGCTCATCTTCGTGTTGAGTATAATAAAGGTATAGCCGTGCCCAGCATTGCTAGGAGTGATGTAAATTCTAAACGTCTCTTTCTGCTTGTCTTTCAATTCTTTTTCCGAGCTAAAGATGAGTAGTGGAAAAGAATTCATTTTAGTTTCATAGCAGAATTCACAACGCATGTCGGGATGTTGTTCTATGTACTTCCAAGTCTCTTCACAAAAAACTTTATAAACATCCCGTATCATCTCTCTTGATGGGAACTGATAGGTGGTTGCATTCATTTCAGTGCTCCATTCATAGCCCTTCCTGACACCCCCGATATACCACTGCCCCAAGTCCTGACACTCTCTATCCTTACGAACGTAGCAGTGCTGTTTCTTGATACCTTTTTCCTTGAATATCTTGTTCAACACTTTTCCATACGACTTCTTATCTACATATTTTGGTGTTAATGTCTCATCTCCTCCAATTATTTTGTAATAACACATATAGCCAGACAAAGACACGGGGTCTGTTTCTTCCACCTTCATCTCAGCAGTGGATGGATGAAGTTCAAACACCATGGCTTCTGGCACTTGAGGATAATGATAGCTCCATGATCTTGGGCTATGATATTGTACAGTGTTTTGTAATTGCCTGTCCCCTTTCGAACAATCATTATCTCCCAATGTGGCTACATAGACGAGCGTATCCATCCTGTCGTTATGAATCTCCTTCATATACACTTCATTGCTTACATCTGATAGTGTCATGAAAGTCTGACGGATGGAATCCGCCATCTGTCTTTTATTGGCGTTCCATTCGGATTCAGGAAATAACTCCTCTCCGTCCTTGGGCTTCCTTGGAAACTTTTCATAGCCAAAACGGAATTTCATTGTGTTCATGTATTCCCCGTCATATTCATACATTCCCTCTGGTTCAATCCCTATTGTCCGTGCATGCGCAAATAGGCTATCCACGATAGGATTGCTTTTCAGTCTTTCTTGCAGACTTTCTTGTCCATAGGCAAAGCAGCAAATGAGCATTGCCCAAAGTATGATAATGATTTTTTTCATATCTTGTTCCTCCTGATGATTTATTTCTTATAATACAAAGCCTTTCCGTTCACCCAACTCTTCATGATTCCTATTTCTTCTTCCGATAATTGTCCAAGAATAGGTATCCGGGGATGCCGAAGGTGCCGTCTTGCAGGATGAGCATCTCTGGATCGGTTTGGGGACCGTTCCCACGCTGGAAGGCTATGTAGAGTCGCAGAAGTTCCTCTTCTCCCAGATAGACGGTGTTCTTCAGCGTTGGATACTTTTGCTGCAGTTCTTTCAGTTCCTGCTTGCTGGTGAATTTGGGTGTGGCGACAGGCAGGAAGACAGCTTCCTTGTCTATCTCGGCACGCCTTGCTTGATAAAGGCTGTCGATTTTTTGCAGGCCATCAGGTCTGTAGCAGCTAAGTGGCAGGAGCAGCACTTTTTTGCCCTTGTAGGGTGCATACAACTTCTTGATGACATCAGCCGCAATGGATTGGTCGGCTGGATAGCTTCTAATCTCATAGTCATGCAGGTCATACATCAAAGCCATTTTTGACAAAGCAATAGCGTGCGGCAATTTGAAATCATCTACAATGCTTGCTATTTTTTGTCGCAGTTCTGGATTATTCTTCATCTTGCCGTACTTATCTGCGGTCAGATAATAGCCAATCAGCACTTCTCCTATTCCCAACTGCTCGGCAGCGGCAAAGATGTTGATGCTATCATTCTCGCTTGATGGCTTTTCTGTCCCGGGTGCGAACATAATCGTCAGACCGAGGAGTTTACTGAGAAGAGTCTCATAATATTTTGTGGCGGAGAAGGTGGGGTCATCCCAAGGACAATCCTTGATGAAAGATAAATCGAGGTAAATGCTGTCTGCCTCATAGTCTTCTAAAGAGAAACGCGCTTGAGGCAACTTAGTTTTATCGTACTTCGCCTTTACATAGAGGTCATATTCCTTCCTTTCTTTGCGATAGAAAGGTGTCTGCATTCTTATATATGAAATAAAGGCATCGTTAATTTGTACGTTCATCTGCATAAGTTTCAGCTCTGTAGGCGTGAAATGGTGTTTGGCTGCCAGATAGCGGCACACCTCCATACGCTTCGCTTGTTCATCATGAAGCGGTTGCCAAGTGTCGGCTGCCAATTTGCCTGTCTCTGACCAGCTGAGAGTGCCCCTTGGGTCGGCAATTTCTTTTTCGTACAGGAAGGGGTAGTTGGTGAGCATTCGGCTGTAGTCTCCCTTTTCACTTCGGATGGTCACCTGCTGGTTGTATTCACCCCAATGGCTGATATCCACCTGAAGATGGTCGCCAGGAATCAGGAGGACGGGAATACGACCGCCGGGGATGAACAATTCGTCCATCGTGGGTTTAACCACCATGGTCTTGAAAGAAAATGTGCCGTCCTTTGCCACATAAAAGCGGTCGAGAGCACCTCCTCCAAGCCTGAGCTGATTCCGTAAAGCTCTCTCGGCATAGGAGTAACTTTCATGGTAGCAAGCATTGCTCTCCCTGTCATACTTGCTTTGGGTGATGCGTCCTGTCACATAGACAGTATCTACACAGAAGAAACTCTCTGGGAAGGGATTGTCAGCCACTTCCTTCTTGGGAAAGACATTCCAGTCCTGCCCTTTCTCACGAATGCCGTAGAACTGGAAAGACCATTCCAGATCAGGTCCTTCAATGCAATCGAACACACGAGTTCCCTCTGGCAGAGGCTCGAAGGAGATGGATATTTCTTTCACTCCATCTTCTTTCACGTTGTACCCTTTGTCCAACTGGAAGCCCTTGCAACTCTTGATGGGATAGCGTTTCCCCTCCTCATCCACCAGATAGGTGGTGGAGCGGAAACCAAAGGTCGTACTCGTGTAATGGCTGAAATCAAAATACAGCGTGGTCTGTTCCTTGCCGAACTCCACTTTGGAGATTTCTATGCCAAATGTAAAGAGAGCGCTGAAGTCTGGATGCTCAATGGTTCTCACCACATCGGACGATGCACTTCCATTGGTCTGTGCCCAAGTGCAGAGAGAGAAGAGCATTGCACAAAGTATAATGATGGTCTTTTTCATATTCTTTCTTTTATGTTGATGAATAACTATCGGGGACTCTCCCATGTTCTTTCTTCCTTTTCCCTACTGCGAGTGTAAATGGAGAATTCCATCCCATTCATCTTACGAGAGTAGTAGGTGGCTTCTCCATTCTTCCATGTTTTCAGTTCAGGCCACTCCAAAGGTATCCACAACTCTCCCTTCGTGTCGAAAGTGAGGATATGGTACTCGTTGTTTTGGTCTCGATGCACGAAGATGCGATAATCCTCAACGGCACCCGATCCGTTCTCGCCAGAGAAGACAGGACATAGTTTCTCCTCGTATCTCACCTTGGGATAAAACTTGTATCTGATATGGGGATGCTCCTTGAGGTACGCCTTTGTGGTGAGCACGATTTGCTGTAGCAGGTAATCAGCCTGTTCCTTCGAGTGTGTCGTGTAAATCATTCCTTTACTCTCTGATGTGGGTCTGAGCGTTCTTATTACCCATCGATGAGTCTGTTCGTCATAATCTCCTCTCTGGTAGGGTGCATGAACATAAAATACCATATTGTTGAGGGTGGGATTGAAGGACACAATGGAGTCGTGGCTGAGGTGGATGGAACGGCTGGTTACATTGGCAGCATTGCTGAGCAATCTGTCAATCCTCTTGCTGTAGTCCTTCTTGTCAAAGGGTTCAATCTCTCCTCTCACCGTATCGACATCATAGCGATAATCGAATTGTCCTTGCCCCTTTAGCGGCCAATCTTCGTGCTCATAGTGCTGCGGATTACTTCTGGGCATTGGATTGTACTCATATTTGAGGGCTTCCTGACCAGCCAATGTTGGAAAAAGTGGCTGCTGAAATGTGTCAACAATCAACCTCCGAGTGCCTTTGTTGAGACTATATAGGCTTTTCCCATTTTTTAGCATAATGGCATATTTGATGCTGTCTGTCCCGTCGTGATGGTATTCCCACAGGTTGCTCTCTTCCGCATCTTGCGCGAGTGAACGGCAGGTCTTTCGGATGGCATCATAAACAGGTCGGGCTGCTTGATTGTTAAGACGTTTGAGACTGTCAGTCAGTTGGGTGATGGAATCGTTGGCATATTTGAAGGAATAGGCATCGGGGTTGGATTCAAGGAAGATGGTGACACTTTCGTAATAGGTGCCGTTGTAGGCACAGACAAATGTCACATGACTCCCTTCTATGGAATACGCCTTGTCCACCAAACTGGCTATTTTAGGGTTGGTCTGTGCCTGTATGCTTAACGCCAACCAAGTGACTATAGATATAATGCTAATCTTTTTCATGCTGTTCGTTGTTCTTATGACAATTAGAAATCTTCTTCAGGGTTGAAGGCGAGTTCGATGTTCTTGATCATCCGTTCGCCTCGTTGTTGTATCTCACGTTTCAGTTCTTCATAATCAAGATCATCGGACTGTGAAGAAGCATATTGGGGGAGGTCTCTTTCTCTAATCTCAGGTTCTGAAAGTTCTTCGGATGCAATGTGGTAGGGTGGGGCTGAGAAAACGATGGAATCAGGTAACACCTTCTTTTCTGCGGGAACATCCTCCTTCCTCTCCATCTTCGCCATATATGTCTTTGGAGGGCGATTGATTCTTTGTATCTCCTTCACTTTCTTTATCGTGTCTGCACTCTCCTCCTGTTCCACTGGTTTCAGGGGCTGTTCCTCCACTTTTTTTGTTTCTGTCTGTGGGGCAGTCTTGATGGTGTCTGCTTGTGCGATGAGATGAGGCTTTTCATCGTTCCGGCTGTTGAAATAGAAGCCTAATCCCAATAGCAGGATGATAGCGGCTGCTATGCCTGCATACTTCCACCAAGCTGTGCTTTTCTGCTTCTCTTCCACTTCCACCTTCCCCTCATCGAACAGGGCGAACATATCCTTGTAGGTTGCCCATTCACCTGCCACCTCATGGGTGCGGAAGAACTCTGCCAATTGTGCCTCTTCCTCCAATGTGGAAGTGCCGTCCATGAAACGTTGGAGCAGTCGCTCCACTTCTTGTGTTGTCATTTGTGTATGTCTTTTCATTGTTGGTTCCTCCTTTTTAGTTGTTCCAATAGTTGGTGTCGCGCTCTCGTCAGTAGGGTTGACACTGATGATTGTGTGATGCCGAGCAGGGTGGCTATCTCGCTCAGTTCCCGATGTTCCAGTTGCCGCATCTTCAGGATGATTCCATAGGTGCCAGGCAACTGCTCGATTTGTCGGAAGAGCCAATGCTCCAGTTCTTTGTATTCGAGTGCATCATGCTGATTCTGTTCTTCGGCGATGACTTCCGACCGTTCGATGTCCTCTTGCTTGCGGCGCAATCGGAGGTTGTCGATGCAGGCATGACGCGCTGCAATGCTTGCCAACCGCTCCACAGGGTCATCCGCTCCGATGCGTTCGTGTATTGCCCACAGCCGCAACATCACGTCTTGTGCCACATCCTCAGCCTCTTCTGTAGGGAGGCCGAATCTGCATGCCACGCGCAAAGCCTGTGTGCGCATTTCCATCACCTTATGTTCGAACTCTTTTGGTGTCATCTCACCTATATAACGAATGAACACTGCAAAATTAAACAAAAAAATGCAACTTTTTTCAGAAATAATACATTTACCCCTTTTTTCCTCCTCTTTTTCTTTCTTTCATTTCCTCATTTCCTCGTTCTCCTTTTTCGATGCGCTCACAACCTCAAAATCGACGTGCCCCACATCGGTTCACCGACGTGCCCCATGTCGATTGACCGATGTGCCCCACGTCGGTTTAGGGGGTGTTTCTGAATTGTAGGAAAAAGGCGGTGAAGAGATAAAGGGTGAAGTGGGCACAGTAGCAAAAAGGTGTGGGTATAAATAAAAAATGTTACCTTTGCAGTTATATGGACAC
>Ga0256406_1006417_pt1 | contig 11825 bp, 11 predicted proteins | sample RumenRJG_03DNA_FD_185986 | JGI IMG/M metagenome (GOLD analysis project Ga0256406, IMG submission 185986) | Bovine rumen microbial communities from Lethbridge, Alberta, Canada - RJG_03 | ecosystem: Host-associated > Mammals > Digestive system > Stomach > Rumen | place: Canada: Alberta | collected...
GTGAGATGGGCAAGAACATCGCAATGCAGATCGCAGCCCTGAATCCGAAATATACCAGCGATGCAGAGGTTCCGCAGGATTACAAGGATCATGAGATTGCAATCCTGACAGAGCAGACAAAGAATGACCCGAAGATGGCAGGAAAGCCGGAGAAGGTCATCAGCGGCGCGGTTATGGGCCGTCTGAAGAAAGAGCTCAAGGAGATCTGCCTGCTTGACCAGGAGTATGTCAAGGCGGAGGATGGTAAGCAGTCTGTTGCACAGTATGTCGCTTCTGTGGCGAAGGCTCAGAACGCAAAGATCAACATCAAGGGCTTTGTCCGTTTCGAGACCGGCGAAGGGCTGGAGAAGAAGAACGAGGACTTTGCAGCAGAGGTTGCTGCACAGCTGCAGAAGTAAAACCTGCATTGTCAGGATTTGAAGTAAAAGAGGGGATGCGCATGGCACTTGGATGCCATGCAGCATCCCTTTTTTATGAAACCGACCGCTCATCATCGAGTTCGGAGCTCGAGATGACGGCGGAGCCGATCAGATTATTTTATGATACGGACCTGCAGCAGACGGAATAGGATGATCTGAATCACCAGGATAGATGGGACACCGATGGAGAATTTCGGTTTCCTCGTCTTATGGTGAAAGAGGTACATACCTGCCAGTGCCCCGATGCTGCCGCCGGCAGCGGCCAGGATGAGCAGTGTCTTCTCCGGAATCCGCCACTGATTGTGGACGGCTTTGTACTTGTCGGCGCCGTAGACAATCAACGTGATGACATTGAGCACAATTAGATACAGGGTCGCAGCAGCATCCATATAGAAAAACCTCCTATCATATACAGGTACGCAGCCCGCTATCCGATGATTCCCGGCTGCCATTCAGACAAGATGATACAGCGTTTGTCTGACAGGGAAAAGCCAGCGTAAAATTTCAGACGGATTGCAAGGGGCATGAAAAGGGACTCCCGTTGTGTTAAGGTAATAGCGCTCAAACAACCACCAAGACACAAGCAAGGAGCCCCTATGGAAAACAGTATAGCCTATTTTTTCGAAGTCAGCACCAAGGTTTTTGAAAAGCTCATCAAGGAGTTTTACAAGGACCCGAAAGACTTTGCCTCGTTCGTAACGGGCATTGACCAGGAGCTGCACCGGTTCGGTATCCAGCTTTTAAAGGAAACACTGGAAGAGATGGATGACGGTATCCGGGCCAGCGGGCAAAGGAAGCAGACCTGGGTCATAGACAAGAAATTCAACAGGGAACTGGTTACTTCGCTCGGGACAGTGAATTTCGCGAGAACCCATTTTCGGAATAAGAAAGATCCAACTCAGTTCTCATTTCTGCTGGATCACATGCTGGGTTTGGAAGAACGCGAGCACTTTACAGAGGACGCTAAGGCCAGGATGCTGGAGGAAGCCGTAGATACCTCCTACAGGCGCGGAGGAGAGGCTGTCAACCCGGCTGGTGACGCTTCAAAAGAATCCGTAATGAATGTGATCCATGGACTGCAGTTTCCGGAGGACGACTGGGAAAAGCCGACGGAGAAGCGCCAGGTCGAATACCTGTATATCGAAGCAGATGAGGACCATGTCCACCTGCAGTTCCGGGAAACAAAGGGTGACCTCCATAAGGAAGATGGTTTTAAGAACAATACGATTGAACCGAAGCTGATCTATGTCCATGAGGGACTGCGGAAAGAAGCGCCGGAGAGCAAACGCTACTGCCTGATCCATCCGCGGTATTTCAGCCGCGTAACGGAAGGCGACGGGACGCGCAGGCTCTGGAATGAGGTCTACCGCTACATTTCGGATACTTACGATATTGATCACGTGAAGAAGATCTACCTGAACTCCGACGGCGGCGGATGGATCCTGATGGCAAGAAAAGAACTGTCCGGACTCACCCATGTACTGGATGAATTTCATCTTGATAAGTGCCTTACAAAGCTTACAAGCCACATGCTGGACAGCCAGGGGGATGCCAGGGATGAGTTCAGGGAAGCAATCCGTCATAGAACGAAGAAAGATTTCCAGCAGATACTCGACCGGCTTAAAGGATATCTTCCGGAGAGCAGAAATACGGATGCTTTTGACCGAACCGCAGACTATGTACTGAGCAACTGGATGGCAGCGAAGGTGCGCCTCTGCCATAAAGACGGTGTTGTCGGGAGCAGTACAGAAGGCCATGTTTATCATGTGCTTTCCAAACGCATGAGCACAAATCCGATGGGATGGAGCGTCGTAGGAACAGGCAAGATGTGTCAGCTGCGGGCGTATCATCAAAACCATGGAAAGATGCTTGAGCTGGTGCGCTATCAGCGGCAGGCTATGGAAAAGGCTGCAGGTGCTGAAGATGAGGTGTTTCCAAGCGTCAGGGAAATCATGAACAGTGAGAAGAAAGCCCATACGGACCTGGAAAAATACTATGACACTTATCAGCACAGCATTTCAAGCCAGGTGGCGAAACAATTCTATCTGAGAGAGCAACTTTCGCTTTTGCTTTGACCTTGAAGGCAGATCTGCAACTCGGCCCACGGCTTTTCTCTCTTTGAGTATTCATAACGAGCCCTGCTCAGCGCGACGGCGGGACCCATGGGCGGTTTTTGGCGGGCCGTCGCGCTAGGGCGACCGGAGCGAAAGAAGATGGCCGTCTGATGCGCTTGAAGACGGAGAGAGAAAGACGTATAGTGAGGAGGCAGAAGTCATCTGCGTTCTATTACACTTCACAATGAGGGTACCTTTACCCATTCGAATCCGTCCAGAGATTTACGCCGCCCAGGGAAAAGAGGGAGCTTGATTTTCTGCTGCGGGGGCAGGTATAATTGTAGCAGGATTTTATAAAGAAAAAGGAGGCGGAATGATGAAGGTTGTATCGACAGAGAAGGCACCGGCGGCAATCGGCCCGTATTCCCAGGGAATCGTGACCGGAGGACTCGTATTTGTGTCCGGACAGACACCGATTGATCCGCAGACAGGAAAGTTCGCGGAGGATATCGCAGCACAGGCTGAGCAGAGCTGCAGGAATGTCGGAGAGATTCTGAAGGCAGCTGGAAGCGGCTTTGAGAAGGTTGTCAAGACAACCTGCTTCCTTGCAGACATTCAGGATTTCAAGGCATTCAACGAAGTCTATGCGAAGTATTTTGTTTCGAAGCCGGCACGCAGCTGTGTAGCTGTGAAGGACCTCCCGCTTGGTGTAGGGTGCGAGATCGAGGCCGTCGCAGAAGTTTGATAAAGTGATCAGACAGAAGGACAGAGGTGTCCCCGGAGAAGCGATTTTCCGGGGACTTTTTTCGGAATGTTATTCGCAAATGAATTCGTAAATAAGATCAACTGTGGATATATTTGTTCAGATGAGTTATGATATGGGAAACAGAACGTGAAAATCCCGGAAAGGATTGGAGGATATCAGCATGAAAAAGATACTGTTTGTGGCATCGGAGGGCGTGCCGTTTATCAAGACAGGCGGCCTTGCCGATGTGGTTGGATCGCTGCCGAAGTGCTTCGACAAGGAGAAGTATGACTGCCGCGTGATCCTGCCGAAGTATATGTGTATGAGACAGGAGTGGAAGGATAAGATGCAGTATCTGACCCACTTCTATATGGATCTGTCCTGGAGAAGCCAGTATGTCGGTATCCTGGAGATGGAATACCAGGGCGTACATTTCTACTTCATTGACAACGAGTACTATTTTGCAGGGCCAAAGCCCTATGGAAATATTTATCAGGACGTGGAGAAGTTCGCGTTCTTCTCGAGGGCGGCGCTCTCCGCGCTTCCGGTCATCGGATTCCAGCCGGATATTGTCCATTGCCATGACTGGCAGACAGGACTTGTTCCGGTTTACCTGAAGGACAGCTTCCATCAGGGCGATTTCTACCGGAACATGAAATCGATCATGACCATTCACAACCTGAAGTTTCAGGGAGTCTGGGATGTGAAGACCATCCAGGATATCACAGGGCTTGACAAGTCCTATTTTACGCCTGATAAGCTGGAGGCATACGGGGATGCAAATTATCTGAAGGGCGGTATCGTCTACGCAGACTGGATCACGACGGTGTCCAGAACCTACGCGGAGGAGATTAAGACGCCGTTCTATGGGGAACGTCTGGATGGCCTGATGCGTGCGCGTTCCAACTGCCTGAGCGGAATTGTGAACGGAATTGACTATGATGAGTACAATCCGGAGACCGATCAGTTTATCGAGCAGCCCTATAATGCAAGAAATTTCCGCAAGGAAAAGATCAAGAATAAGAGAGCGCTGCAGCGGGAGCTGGGGCTTGAGCAGGACGACCGGAAGTTTATGATCGGCATTGTTTCAAGACTGACAGACCAGAAGGGTTTTGATCTGATCGCGTACATGATGGATGAGATCTGTCAGCAGGATCTGCAGATTGTCGTGCTTGGAACAGGTGAGGAACGATATGAGAATATGTTCCGCCATTTCGCGTGGAAATATCAGGGAAAGGTCTCGGCGAACATATATTATTCTGAAGCGATGAGCCACAAGATCTATGCATCCTGCGATGCCTTCCTGATGCCGTCCCTGTTTGAACCGTGCGGGCTCAGTCAGCTGATGAGCCTTCGCTACGGGACTATCCCGATTGTCAGGGAAACGGGCGGACTGAAGGATACGGTGGAACCCTATAATGAATATGAGTCGACCGGAACTGGATTTTCATTTGCAAACTATAACGCACATGAGATGCTTGGCACGATCAAGTACGCGATGGATGTCTTCTATAACCGCAGAAGAGAGTGGAACAAGATGATTGACCGCGCGATGGCGAAGGATTTCTCGTGGAAGACTTCTGCAAAACAGTATGAGGAGCTGTACGATCATCTGCTGGGCTGGTAAGCCAGGAGTAAGAAGAAATAAAAAGAAGAAACCGGACTGGTAAGCTGGAGTAAGAAGAATTAAAAAAACAGAACGAGGGGCAGCGGGGGAAGTCTCGCTGCCCTTCTTCTTTCTTGACGCCTCGGTTGTCCTGTGATATATTTTTTTAATTCCAAGTAAAATACTAGGATTAAAACATCGGAGGAAAGAACGAGCATGAAATTATCCACGAAGGGCAGGTATGGCCTTCGGGCTATGATTGATCTTGCATCTCATATGGATGAGGAGACGGTCTCTCTGAGCAGCATTGCCCGCAGGGAGAGTATCTCGGAGTCCTACCTGGAACAGCTGGCATCCTCGTTGAAGAAAGCCGGGCTTGTCACATCGAGCAGAGGAGCACAGGGAGGCTACAGGCTTGGACGGGATGCTTCTGAAATCTCGGTAGGAGATGTGCTGAGGGCCTGCGAGGGCAGTACAGATGCAGTTTCCTGTCCGGGGCTGAAGTCAGAATCGGCCGGGAAGGAAAGCGGCTGTGCCGGGGCCGAGATGTGCGTGTCAAAGTATGTATGGGAGAAAATCAACGCGGCGATCACGGATACGGTCGATGGCATCTACCTGTCTGAGCTTGTCAAAGAATCGAGAAAAGCACGAACCGGTCATCCGGACGAGCTTCCCGGCTGTGCTGCGGGAGGAAAGAGATGAGCGGGGATAAACCGGAATTCATCTATCTGGACAATGCGGCAACAACAAGGATGCTGCCCGAGGCAGTCTCGGCCATGCTGCCGTTTTTTACAGAAACCTATGGCAATGCTTCTGCTGTGTATGAGGCCGGACAGCTCTGCCGCGGCGCAGTCATGCGGTCAAGAAAGACGATTGCAGATCTGATCGGGGCGGACAGGGACGAAATCTATTTTACCTCCGGGGGGAGCGAGGCGGACAACTGGGCGCTCAAGGGTGTGTTTGAACTGGCGCTGGAAAAAGGCAGAGAAAGGCCACCGCATATCATCACCACGGCAATTGAACATCACGCAGTCCTGCACACCTGTGAGTGGCTGCGGAAACAGGGGGCGGAGGTCACGTTCATTCAGCCGGATATGGAAGGGTTCATCAATCCGGAGGATGTAGAGCGGGCGATCCGGGAAGAGACGGTGCTGATTTCCGTGATGTTTGCAAACAATGAAATCGGCACAGTTGAGCCGGTTGCCAGAATCGGACATATTGCACACGATCACGGCATCCTGTTTCACACAGACGCCGTCCAGGCATATGGACAGATCCCGGTGAGCGTGAAGGACATGGGCATTGATCTGCTTTCTGCCAGCAGCCATAAGCTCTATGGCCCGAAGGGGGTGGGCTTTCTTTATATCAGAAGGGGCATTCAGCTGCCGTCTTTCATTCACGGGGGCGGACAGGAGCGTGGAAAACGCGCCGGAACCGAGAACGTTCCGGGAATCGTCGGATTCGCAAAGGCGGCGGAGGCCGCAGGCAAGCGGATGAAGGACCGGATGGAGCATGAGCGATGCCTCCGCAATCAGCTGATCAGGAAGATCATGGCCAGAATTCCGGGAACGCTGCTGAACGGACCGGCTGCAGATGAGGATGAGCGTTTCTCTGAAATAAGAAGGCTGCCCGGCAACGCGAATTTCTGCTTTGAAGGAGTGGACGGTGAGGCGCTGCTGGCGCTGCTTGATATGCAGGGAATCTGTGCTTCATCCGGGAGTGCGTGCTCCGCCGGCTCACTGGATCCCTCTCATGTTCTGCTTGCGGTCGGAAGAAATCATGCGCAGGCAAGAAGCAGTGTGCGGTTCAGCATCGGCGCGTTTAATACGAAGGAGGAGATCGCGCAGACAGTGGGAATCCTCGAGCAGGATGTCCGGAAACTTCGGGCATATACTTGATTTTTCGGAAAAGTGAATGTAGAATATTTAACAGGTTGAGCGCCGTGGACTGCTTGCGGTTATGATGGCGGCTCGACAGAAAACTTATAGTTTTTCTTTATCCAGGAGGATTAAATTATGGCAGTAAGAGTTGCAATCAATGGCTTTGGCCGTATTGGACGCCTTGCATTCCGTCAGATGTTCCAGGCACCGGGTTATGATGTTGTCGCAATCAACGATCTGACCAGCCCGGAGATGCTTGCTTATCTTCTTAAGTATGATACAACTCATGGTCATTATGAGGGCACTGTTGAGTCTACCGATCATTCCATCATTGTCAACGGCAAGGAGATCGAGATCTACAAGGAGAAGGACGCAAAGGATCTTCCGTGGGGTGAGCTGAAGATCGATGTTGTTCTGGAGTGCACCGGCTTCTACACCAGCAAGGCAAAGGCTCAGGCTCACATCGATGCAGGTGCTCGCAAGGTTGTCATCTCTGCTCCGGCAGGCAATGACCTTCCGACCATTGTCTTCAATGTCAACCACAAGACCCTGAAGGCTTCCGATACCATCATCTCCGCAGCTTCCTGCACAACCAACTGCCTTGCACCGATGGCAAAGGCTCTGAACGATCTGGCACCGGTTGAGTCCGGATTCATGACCACCGTTCACGCTTACACCGGTGATCAGATGGTTCTTGACGGACCGCAGAGAAAGGGCAACCTTCGCCGCAGCCGTGCAGCAGCTCAGAACATTGTTCCGGCTTCCTCCGGCGCAGCTAAGGCAATCGGCCTGGTTATCCCGGAGCTGAACGGAAAGCTGAACGGTGCAGCTCAGCGTGTACCGGTTGCTACAGGATCCACCACCATCCTTGACGCTGTTGTCGACGGAGTGGTTTCTGCAGATGATGTCAATGCTCAGATGAAGAAGGAGTCCACCGAGTCCTTCGAGTACAACACCGATGAGATCGTTTCCTCCGATATCATCAACAGCAAGGCTGGTTCCATCTTCGACGCAACCCAGACAAAGGTTCTTGATATGGGCAACGGCAAGACGCTTGTTCAGGTTGTTTCCTGGTATGACAACGAGAATTCCTACACCAGCCAGATGGTTCGTACCATCAAGTATTTCTCTGAGCTTCAGTAATTGAATCTCAACTGAATAACGATAAGACCTGAGGAGGTCCGGTCTGAAAGGACCGGACCTTTTCTTCGGTTTCAGGAAAAACATGACAGGACACTGGCCGCGGACCTGTTTTCCCTGGGCGAAAGATGCTCAAAGGGAAAGACAGGAGAGCGCTTCTGACCTGGTATTCAAAAAGGAGGCATACTGGCATGCTGAAAAAAAAGACCGTTGATGACATCAACGTAAAAGGCAAGAGAGTTCTGGTTCGCTGTGACTTCAACGTTCCGCTGAAGGATGGCAAGATCACAGATGAGAATCGTCTGGTAGCAGCACTTCCGACGATCAAGAAGCTGATTGCAGATGGCGGAAAGGTCATTCTTTGCTCTCATCTTGGAAAACCGAAGGGAGTTGCGGATCCGAAGCTTTCCCTGGCTCCGGTCGCTGCACGTCTGAGCGAGCTGCTCGGACAGGAAGTAAAGTTTGCAGCGGACGATAATGTTGTGGGACCGAACGCAAAGGCTGCTGTTGAGGCGATGAAGGACGGGGATGTGATTCTGCTTCAGAACACCCGCTACAGAGCAGAGGAGACCAAGAACGGGGAGGAGTTCTCCAAGGAGCTTGCTTCCCTGGCAGACGTCTTTGTCAATGACGCTTTCGGTACTGCTCACAGAGCACATTGCTCCAATGTCGGTGTCACAAAGTATATCAAGGGTGACTGTGTTGTCGGCTATCTGATGCAGAAGGAAATCAAGTATCTCAGCAATGCTGTCGACGATCCGAAGCGCCCGTTTGTCGCGATTCTTGGCGGCGCAAAGGTAGCTGATAAGCTCAATGTCATCTCCAACCTGCTTGAGAAGTGCGATACGCTGATCATCGGCGGCGGAATGGCGTACACCTTCCTGAAGGCAAAGGGCTACGAGGTCGGAACCTCCCTGCTCGATGAGACGAAGGTTGATTACTGCAAGGAGATGATTGAGAAGGCGCAGAAGCTTGGCAAGAAGCTCCTTCTTCCGGTCGATGCGGTTGTGACCGATCATTTCCCGGAGCCGATCGATGCGGAGATTGAGACAGCGGTTGTCGATGCGGACAAGATTCCGGCTGACAAGATGGGCATGGATATCGGACCGAAGACGGTTGCTCTCTACACGGACGCTGTGAAGACTGCAAAGACGGTTGTCTGGAACGGACCGATGGGTGTGTTCGAGAACCCGACTCTTGCAAAGGGAACAAAGGCAGTCGCGGCAGCACTTGCAGAGACAGATGCCGTTACCATCATCGGCGGCGGTGACTCTGCGGCAGCCGTCAACCAGCTTGGCTATGGCAGCAAGATGACGCATATTTCCACCGGCGGCGGAGCTTCTCTTGAGTTCCTGGAGGGAAAGGATCTTCCGGGTGTTGTCGCGGCTGACGACGCAGAGTAATCAATAGAAGATCATTCGAAGCGAAAGACATTTGATTGTAGTAAAAGGAGATTAAAATCCATGGCTAGAAAGAAGATTATTGCCGGCAACTGGAAGATGAACATGACTCCGACCGAGGCGAAGGCTCTGGTGGAGACTCTGAAGCCGCTTGTTGCCGGAGCTGACACCGATGTTGTTTACTGCGTACCGGCAGTTGATATTGTCCCGGTTGTCGAGGCTGTGAAGGGAACAAACGTCACGGTCGGTGCTGAGAATATGTATATCGAGGAGAAGGGAGCCTTCACCGGCGAGATTTCCCCGAACATGCTTGTCGATGCGGGCTGCAAGTGGGTCATCATCGGACACTCCGAGAGACGCCAGTACTTCAATGAGACAGATGAGTTCCTGAACAAGAAGGTCCTGAAGGCATTTGAGCATGGCCTGACACCGATCCTCTGCTGCGGCGAGACGCTCGAGCAGAGAGAAGCAGGTGTGACCCTTGACTGGATCCGCCTTCAGATCAAGTCTGATCTTCAGGGGGTGACAAAGGAGCAGGCGGCTTCCATGGTCATCGCTTACGAGCCGATCTGGGCAATCGGAACCGGCAAGACCGCAACGGCTGATCAGGCTGAGGAGGTCTGCAAGGCAATCCGCGATACCATCGCGGAGATCTATGATACGGATACGGCTGAGAAGACTCGCATCCAGTACGGTGGATCGATGAAGCCGTCCAACTGCAAGGAGCTGCTTGCAAAGCCGGATATCGATGGCGGCCTGATCGGCGGCGCATCCCTCAAGGCTGACTTTGCGGCAATTGTCAACTACAATAAGTAATACAGATATCTGACCATGAAGGGCAGGCCATGAGGCCTGCCTTTTCATATGCCGGCGGATCGACTGCCTGTGAACCGGTGGTTTCATATGCGAAAGAACCTGGCTGGCGGAATATGTCGAATTGTGCAAATCTTTCATGCAGGAGGACAGCGCAGGAGGACAGCGCAGGAGGACAACGCAGGAGGACAACGCAGGAGGACAGCGTTGGAGAACAGCGCAGGAGAACAGCAGAAGAACACCTGGAGAACCCTGGAGAACACCACATGTAAAATGAACGGCCGTGCATTTACAAGGAGCTTGGCATTATGGTAAGATGACTGCGCTGGCCTGATCGCCAGAACTGATTGCAGATGAGTGACAACTGACTGGCAGCAGCCGGAACGGGTCAAACCGGCATCGGCAGGATGGAAAAGAGACATGGGAAAAGACGGAATGAATGTAGCACTTCTCGGCCTTGGAACGGTCGGAAAGGGTGTCTACAAGGTAATGAAAACACAGCGGCCTGAGATGCCTCAGAAGCTGAACACGGTCCTGAATCTGAAAAAGATTCTGGTGAGGCATCCGGAGGCACATGTGAAGGATGTGGATGACCCTTCCATATTGACCAGTGACTATTCACAGATTGTGGATGATCCGGACATCGACATCGTCATCGAGCTGATCGGCGGCATTGAACCGGCCTGCACCTATATCCGGGACGCTCTCGAGGCTGGAAAAAGCGTTGTCACCGCGAACAAGGATCTGATTGCGGAGCGGGGCGGAGAGCTGATGGAGATCGCCGAGGAAAACCATGCGGAGCTGAGGTTTGAGGCTTCCGTAGCCGGCGGCATCCCGATCATATCCCCTCTGAAGAACAGCCTGTCCGCCAACGAGATCAGCGAGGTCATGGGAATTGTCAACGGGACGACAAACTTTATTCTGTCCAAGATGACAGATGAAGGAATGGACTATGAGCAGGCGCTGAGAGAGGCGACCGCACTGGGCTATGCGGAGGCGGATCCGACCGCTGATGTCGAGGGGTATGACGCGGCCAGAAAGATGGCCATCATGGCATCCATCGCGTTTCATTCCAGAGTCACCTTCCGGGATGTGTACACGGAGGGGATCACGAAAATCACGGCGCAGGACATTGCTTACGCGAAGACGCTTGGCTGGGTCATCAAGCTGATTGGCCTTGCGACAAACGGGAAGGAAGGAATCGAGGTCCGGGTGCATCCGATGCTGATCCCGCAGGCCCACCCGATCGCGACGGTGAAAGGATCCTACAATGCTGTCTATGTACGCGGAGATGCCGTTGGGGATGTCATGTTCTATGGCAGAGGAGCCGGTGAGATGCCGACAGCCAGCGCTGTGATGGGAGATGTCTTCTCTGTCGCGCGCCACACGGTTTATCACTCCCAGGGAACGACAAGAGACAATGTGTACCGGAAGATTCCGATCCGAAGGATTGAGAACACGGTCTCCAGCTATTTCCTGAGAATGGAGGTGGAGGACAAGCCGGGCGTCCTGGCCACGATTGCCAGCATCTTCGGCAACAATTCCGTTTCAATTGAGCAGGTGATCCAGAAGGACAAGATCGGGACGAATGCGGAGCTTGTCATCATCACAAGCCCGGTTCGGGAGCGCCATATCAGGGACGCGCTGCTGATCATCAATTCAAGCAGCGTTGTGAAACGGGTTGCAAGCATGATCAGGGTGTATATCGATCAGAGAGAAGGAGAAATATCATGAGCAAGAGACCAACAGTACTGATGATCCTGGATGG